>Ga0315286_10002139_pt1 | contig 18318 bp, 19 predicted proteins | sample YL17G10_0_MG_FD_205038 | JGI IMG/M metagenome (GOLD analysis project Ga0315286, IMG submission 205038) | Sediment microbial communities from Yellowstone Lake, YNP, Wyoming, USA - YL17G10_0 | ecosystem: Environmental > Aquatic > Freshwater > Lake > Sediment | place: USA: Wyoming | collected... | reverse complement strand
GAAGTCCCCCTAACCCTCGGGGGACCAATAATTTCTCTTGACATTTCTGACAAATCCTTTAATGTATTGAAAAATAGTCATCGGTCAGGGGAAAGCAGTGGTTGAAGAGCGCGTCAAGGATGCCACCAGGATATTAAACCTTCGGAGATCGATGGCCGACTTTAAGCCCCACTTTGAGATCCACGGGAATTATCGTCTCATCGACGATGGCATCCGCCCGGAAGCCACCGTCATGCTGCGGGCGAATGGCATCGAGATGCATGAGGCAGACACAGGGGCAGGACCTGTCGATGCCCTTGCGAAGGTGTTGAAGAAATCGCTAAAACCAATCTTTCCTGAGGTGGATCAGATCAAACTGATCGATTTCAGTTCCAGGATCTTTGACCCAGGGGCTGGAACCGCAGCGAGTGTGGAAGTCGAGATCCTCTTCAGCAACGGGAGGGAGGCCTGGAGGGTGCGGGCCTTTTCAGAGAATATCAACAAGGCCTCCTTTCTGGCCCTCGTCGATGGGTTTGAGTATGGGATTCTCGTTTCCAAGGAGAAAGATCCCTAATGGAGGCAGTTGCGGTGCGAGGGAAGCGTGCGTCAGAATTTTCTTGTTAAGAAGCGCTTTTTTTGTTTGGGTCTCTGCGCTTTGCACTTTGCGATTATTTTTAGGAAAGGAGGTCGTGATGGATCAGAAGAAATTGGAGAAAGAGATATTGGCGAAGGCCAAGGGAGGCAAGATCCCATGCGCCGTCTGTTTTAAATTGGCCGAGGAGTGTGAAATCTCAAAGAGAGAGATGGGAAAGATTCTCAACGAGATGAAGATCAAAGTTAGCCAGTGTCAATTAGGCTGTTTTGAGTGATTTTCGATTTGACAGAAGCCATTGAATATAATAAAGTCAACTTGATTTAGGGTCAAAGGAGGTGAGAGGGCGTCGGAAGAGATAGCGAGTGGGGGGAAGAGACAATTTCTTTTTTAAAATTGTTGATTAAACCCAGGAGGTGAAAACATGAATTCAGTCGTTGTTCTGTTTATAGGTTTTCTTGTTTTTTTCATCGGTTATCGCTACTACGCAAAGTACATCGATTCGAAAATCATCAAGGCAGACCCCAAGAGGGCCACTCCTGCCAAGATGTATATGGATGGGGTGGAATTCATGCCCACGAGTAAAAACATCCTCTTCGGTTATCAATTTAAATCAATTGCCGGCGCGGCGCCGATCATCGGTCCGATCATGGCCATTCAGTGGGGTTGGCTTCCCGCGCTGCTCTGGATTCTGGCAGGGGCCTTCTTTATCGGTTGGGTGCAGGATTACTCGAGCGCCATGGTGGCCATGCGGAATGAGGGAGCTTCCTTTGGGGGATTGAGCCACAAGCTCATTTCGCCGAAGGCGAGAGTGATCCTCCTCTCCTTCATCTATTTTTACCTCCTTCTGATTGCCGGCGCCTTTGGCAACGTGGTCGTCAGCACAACCATTGCTCTGAAGGCTGCTCCCATGGCATGGCTATTCATGACCATCGGCGGAATTCTTGCGGGACAGATGATCTACCGGTGGAGAAAGGATATCGTCCTGACGACGATCGTCACGGTGGTGATTGCCTTGTCAGGGATTGTGCTTGGGACCCTCGCGCCTTCCAACACAATCATTGGGGACTCGCTTGCCAACAGCCGATGGGTTTGGGCGATTGCGGCCTTTGTCTTCTGCTATTTTGCCTCTGTGCTCCCCATCTGGAGGTTTGCCCTTCCGATTAACTATGTCGCCTCTTATATCGTTTTTCTCGGACTTTTCTTCGGGATTATCGGGGTCTTTATCCTTCACCCTGATTTTACACTTCCAGCGGTTACCGATTTTACGATCCCGATTGGACCCCTCTGGCCCATGATGTTTGTGACCATTGCCTGTGGGTCCATTTCAGGCTGGCATAGCATCGTGTCGAGCTCAGGGACGGCCCGTCAATTGGAGAACGAACTGGATGCCCGTCCTGTGGGGGGTGGGGTCATGTTTGTGGAAATGATGCTTGCCATCTTTGCCCTCATCATTGCAGGATCGATTGCCTCGGTGGGTGATTATAAGGCTCTTATTGTAAAGGGCCCGGGAGCGATCTTTGCGGGGGGTGTATCCAAATTCCTGGGAGCGGTTGGACTTCCTGCCGATTACGGTCGGGCTTATGGCAGCGTGATGATGGTAGTCCTGGCCGTGACCATCATGCAACTGGTCATCCGGTTTATGCGGGTGGCCACTTCAGAGCTGTTGAGCGATGTGAGCCCCATCTTTAAAAATCCCCATGTGGGGACCTTTGTCGCAAGCGTCCTGGGAATGATCCTGGTCATCACAGGGTGGTGGCAATACCTGTGGGTCCTTTTCGGAGGGGCCAATCAATTGATGGCGTCTCTGGCATTGATGCTGGTGACGGCATGGCTGATGTCAGAAGGGAAAAACGCTGCCTGGACCTTCTATCCCATGATCTTCATGTTTGTCACCACGGTGGCCGCCCTTTGCTACACCTCTTACCGACTAATGGATAAGGTCCTGACAGGGGCTGTGAAGGGAGAGGCCCTCATTGGAAATACCCTGATGGGTCTGGTCGGGTTTTTCTTGGTCATCGCTGCCATTATGCTGGGCGTGGAAGGAGTGAAAGCCTTTAATCGTTATCGGGCCATGAAGGGACAGCCTGCGCCTGCAAAGGCTTAAAAAAGAAATAGGCAATAGGCTAGTTGATCGTTTCCAAAATATCGTAGCAATAGCAATCATTGGTAGCCGCTCCGGTCTTACCGGAGCGAAAAACGGCTGCCAGACCTACGCACCCTAAAGGGTGCGGCTACAACCCCGTTGAAACGATAATTAGGAAACGTTCTACTAGAGGCTGAAGGTTAAAAGCCAGCCAAAGACATTTGAAATCTTCCTTACCATTCCCCTCCCCCTTTCGATGGGGGAGGATGCGGGTGGGGGTGGATGCTGAGAAGAATACCGGGTCCGTTCGGTTGCCTCCTGCCGGCAGAACGGGCGGGCGTAAAATGTTTGTGTTATAGTACGGCTTGTTTTTATGAGGGCCTGTTTAAGCAGGATTCAATGATATCTCATGCTTGCGGACACGAAACGCGGGCACGAAATTCGTTACCCTACACGTATAGGAGTAAGATTTTATGGCAGAAGAAGAGAAGAAAAAGAAAGGCGGGTTGTTTCAGGCGGTAAAAGAATTTGTTTATGGGGTAGCCGCTCATGATTCGGCACGGTTCGCGCTGAAGACAAGGGCCAGTATGGAGCACCTCTTTATCCTAATTACCATGGGGGATATGCTCGGTGTTCCGATTTTGCCTCCTTACTACTCTCTGCGGCTGTTGCCTTATGTGGTGCCTCAGATCTCCACCTGGAAGCGGAGAATGCTGAGAGAAAAAGACCTAACGGACGCGCTTGCGTGAGAAAACAATGATCAATGGAATGGTCATTGATCATTGATTGTAAAGAAGGGGGTGGTTCCTATTTCGTTAACGAAAATTTTTGAACAGTATCCGGATCGGCGCTATATCATGTTCGGGGGTAAAGGGGGATTAGGAAAGACCACCTTTTCCGCTGCGGCTGCTTATTATCTGGCCAAGATGGGGAAAAGGGTTCTGGTCTTTTCTGTCGATCCTCAGGCTTCCCTCACCGATATCTTTAAAAGGGATATCTTTGGCAAGGGACCGACGGAGATCATACCCAACCTCTATGCCCAGGAGATCGACGCCGACCGACGGGTGAAAGAGTATCAGCAGGAGGTCCGGAAGAAGATCCTTGACATGTACGGCATGGACAAGATCCCGGAGGAGATCGAAAGCTATATCCAGGCGGCTGCAGCAGAGCCCGCCATGGAAGAAAGCGCCATTTTTGACGAAGTGGTCGATATCGTCGTCAAGGGGGGCTACGACTACTATATCTACGATCTCGTTCCGCTGGGCCATGCCCTCTACTATCTCAGCATGGCATCGGTCTATGATGCCTGGATCGACAAGATCACGGGACTACGCACGCAGATGAGGGAATATGACCAGGTGGCTGCCGTGATCCGGCGTGAAAAGGAGATGGATGAGGATGCCATTTTAAATGAGCTCCTCTATATCAAGGACCGGATCAACAAGTCTTCGAGTATCCTGACCGACAAGCAGAAGACCGCCTTTTTCTTCGTCGTCACCGCCGAACAGATGGTCATCCAGGATACGGTGAAGGCGGGCGAACTCTTTGCCAAATTCGATGTTCCCTTGAGCGGATATATCATCAACCGGGTCTTGCCGGCCAATTTGAAGAGCCAGAACATCCCCGAATATCTAAAAAACCGCCTGGAGATGCAAGAGCATTATCTGAAGGTGATTGATACGACCTTTAGGAATCAGATTCTGGCATCGGTTCCGGAAATGGAGCGAGATGTCACCGGTCTTCCCATGATTGAGAAGATGGCGAAGGCCATGTTTGGCGATTTTTAGTTTGAACTAAAGCCATCCGCTTTCAGCGACCAGCGGTCAGCGAACGGAATATTCTCTTTAGCGGTTTTTGTTGAGAGCTGACTGCTGCCATAGACAGGGAGTTGAACCATGGATCAGATTACCGTCAGCATGAGCAAATTTATGAAGGATCGTCCTAAATTGAAGTACATCTTTTTTGGAGGAAAAGGCGGCGTTGGAAAAACGGTCATGGCAGGGGCAGCCGCCCTCTGGGCCGCCAAACAGGGAAAGAAGACCCTTCTGGCCTCTACTAATCCTGTTCACAGCCTCTCCAACCTTTTGGAAAAAGATGTCTTTGGAAAGGCAGCGGTCGTCTGTGATGAAGAAAAATGTTACGCCTTTGAGATCGACACGCGGGACACGATCGAACGTTCCAAACGGGAGATCCGTGAAAAGATCAACTGGTTTCTGAAATTTGCGGATATCACGACGAAGGCTGAGGATTTCATCGAATCCGCAACCATGAATCCCGCCTTTGAAGAATCGGCCATGTTCGAAAACATGATAGATCTCATGTTCAAGGATGAATATGAGTTCTATGTGTTCGATACGGCTCCCACAGCCAATGCAAGACGCCTCCTGGGAATGTCAAAGGTCTACTCCATGTGGGTGGAAAAGATGCTGAAGAGCCGGGAAGAGGCAAAATCCCTCCGGGAGGTGCTCTCCTTCTCCAAGAAAAAGGAGAAAGACCCCCTTCTCGATTACCTTTTAAGTTTCAAAGACAGGATGGGGAATGCAAAGGAGTTGCTGACGGATGAAGCTTTAACGGCCTTTTTCTTTGTCACCTTGCCCGAAAGCCTTCCCATTGCGGTCATCACGCGTTTCATCAACTGGTTCCATGAATTCGGGATTCCAGTGGGAGGCGTCATCGTCAACGGGCTCATCCAAAAAGAGCAGGTCGGAAAGGACGCTGCTGAGTTTGTGATCAACCGGGTGAAGATGCAGGACGAACACATGAAGGAGATCTGGGAGATCTTTGGCGACCGGGTCAGATCGATCGTCCCTCTTTTTGAAACAGAGATCAAAGGGGCAAAGATGCTCAACCGAACGATAGATCATCTGTTTGTTCCCTGATCCTGGCGTTCCCTTCTGTCGCTTCACCTCAAGATTCGTTGTTTTTCTGCCGAGGGTTTCTCTCCAAGGGTCGGAGGATGCTGCAATGTTTGGCAAGCCCAAGAGGGAATCCTGCAACCCTTTAATTTTGCTAACGATTTGTAATTAAAAAAAGATTTGTAAATTTTTTCAAAAATGGTATATTGAAACAAATCATTTTTGTCATGGGTAAGGTTCCGGATGTTAACGGTTCTTCAGCTCTTCCTCACGGTCTTTGCAGTCTACAGTGCCCTTGAGTTTTCGGAAGGGCCAAGACTCTACTTTCCTTTAGGTTGTCTCGTTGCAATGCTCATTGTCAGTCGGCTTGATCGTCAAAAATCGGAGAAGGATAAAGACCGGAAGGCTTTCCTGAACGTAGAGCTCGAAAAGATAAGGAAAAAGGATTCGGCAACGACCAAGTCCATCAAGGGCAACGAACAGGATTTTTTCACTGTCGAATCCCTGCTTTGGCCTAAGAACGAATTGCTGTTGATCGATGCCGTCCATTCCATCTTCAAGGATCTTGGGTTCCCAATTTCCGCGGGGGTTAACTACCATTCCGTCGATCGTATCGTGAAGATTCCACACACGGAGAAGGCCTTTGGACTGGAGATTATGATCAGCGAGAAAGAAGCCGACAGAACCCATCCCAAGATCCTTCGGGCGATCCAGTTTGAGCGCGAAAAAAAAGGAAACGAAAAAACATTTATCATTGCAAGCACCAACGCCCGTCTCCCCATTACCGAAAGAAACCACGTCAGTCATGTCTCAAAAGAATTGGTCGAATTATTGACCCGTCACAAAATGGGCTTCATGACCACTCGTCAGCTCTACGAACTCTGGCAGCAGGCAAAGGGAGGAGAGATTGATATCTTCGAAACCTTCGGAGACCTCTATTCCCACCCGGGAGGCCTCCTCTCCCTCGCCTGGATGTAATGACCTTCCCCCTCCTTTCACCCCATCACCCCATGACCCAATAACTGCAGGACACGTGAGATATGATCCTTCGAGAAATCCTTTCTAAGACCGTTCTGACGAAAACGGCTATTAGCGGCCTCGACTACTGCATCAATCCCTATGTCGGGTGCGGCCACGGGTGCCGTTACTGCTATGCCAGTTTTATGAAACGCTTTACCGGCCATCTGGAACCGTGGGGAGAATTCGTCGACGTTAAGGTAAACGCGCCTCAGGTAGTGAGAAGGCAGCTCAGGAGGGCAAAACCGGGACTGGTTTCCCTCAGCACCGTGACCGATCCCTATCAGCCCATAGAAGAAAAATACCGGATCACGCGAGGGTGTCTGGAGGCCCTCCTTGAATACCAATTTCCTGTTAGTCTATTGACCCGTTCCTCCCTTTGTCTGAGAGACATCGATCTGTTTAAACGGTTTAAGACAATCGACGTGGGACTCTCCATCACCACCCACGATGAGAAGATGCGAAAAATCTTTGAACCCCATGCCCCTTCCATTGCGACGAGGATCGAAACCCTTAAGACCCTGCGCAAAGAAAAGATCGCAACGTACGCCTTTATCGGACCTATGCTTCCCCTGGATCCAGTGGAACTCGTTAAGAGGCTGGAGGGTCTGGTCGATGAGGTGCTCATCGACAGGATGAATTACACCAACAAGGTGAAGGCCATCTACCGGAGGCTTAAGCTTGACCGATATTTAGAGGACGATTATTTTCAGATCTTTGGAAACGAACTAAAAGAACGATTTGAAAGAATCGGCATCTCCGTAACAATGATTTTTTGATCGCAAAAGGTGATTCCCTTCGATAGGGGGCAGGGTGGGTGGATGGCCTCTCTTTAGATTTTTTCGGTATCTATTGGCTTCTCAATCCGTTATATTTATCAAAATGTGCCAGAATACCCCCCAGCTTTGCTGGGGGGATGAATGGCCTACCCTCTCCTCTGGGGGGAGAATTGATCTTGTGACCACCCCCACCTTAATCCTCCCCCATCAAGGGGGAGGAGAGTTTTTTAGAGAATTAGATGCCCCGCAGCTCTGCTGCGGGGTACTTCACTATGCTTCCCGGGTGTGAAGTCCGGTGGGTTGAGAAGGCCCTGTGGAATTTTAGGGTGAAGCTCCCTTCAAGAGGGAAGGGAGGACACCCCCACGTTTGTCCGGGCGGCTTCAAGGGCTTGCTTCCCCTTTGTTTCGAGCGCCTTTCTTATCTCCTCTAATAGCACGGAGGGATTGTATGGTTTCATCAGGTACGAGCAGGCACCTGCCTGATAGGCCTTTTCTTCACCTCCTGGAATCCCTGTCAGGAAGATGATGGGGATGTGACGGGTCGTTGAAGAGTTCTTCAATTTTTCACAGACGATAAACCCGCCCCCGCCGGGTATAAAAACGTCGAGAATAATCAAACTCGGTATTTCCTCGCGGGCCAGGGTGCAGGCCTGAATAGAATCACGGGCAAGAATCACATCATACCCGTTCGTTTTGAGCCGAACCTTTAGAGCCTTGGCAATATCCTGTTCATCATCGACGACCAAGATTTTTCTTTTCATTCTTGGATCCTTTCTTCCTCCCCCTCTTCTTCCTCGCCGATGAAATTATACTTCTTGTCAAGATCCAGTAAATACCCCTTGTTATCTGGAAAAAGCATTTCCATTGTTATTTGCTTCGCCATTTCTTCCGTCCACTTCTCAAATGTCATTTTGCTTCCCCCCTCTTCTGTGTTTCCTAAATCGGCTTGAAAAGCTAAGAAGCAACTTCTTTGCCAATTTACCTAATTTCATAGAGATATTGTAACTTATTGATAATTCATGAGGATGGATGGTTTTGTTCAGGATATTATTGAAAAACGTGGAACACCAGGATGACGCGAATTGTCACCTGAGAGGCAAAGATTGTATCTCAGGATATTCTTGAGGATGTTTGTTTTCGCCCTGATGGTTCTGCTTTCCAGCGCCTGCCTGCCGGCAGGCAGGGGGGGGAAAGGTGAGGGGATTACATTCCAAAGAGGTCTTTGATCCTGTACAACAGGGGTTTCCTGAATAAGATCTTGAGGTAAAGGTCGCCGGCTTCTCCTCCGTTTTTGCCTTCCTCTCCCATTGTCTTTAATCTGATCCTTTGGCTTTCGCGGATACCCGGCGGAATGGTAATGAGAAGCTCCTTCGACCTCTTCGTGTGAAAGTATTTGATCTTTCCACCATTCTGGCCCTTCAAGGGGTTGAGGAGGATCGTTTCGTGAAGGTCTTTACCTCTCTTTGGCTCTTGGTATCCGAGCATCTTTTTTAAGAGGAAGCGGACCATTTTACCCGTTATCCCGGGATGGGTCCCGGGTAGAGTCTGGGTCTCTGGCTGGCCAAATCTTTCCCGGGCCCTCCGATGTCCCGGTCCGTAAAAGACAAACCCCCTTGCAAAGACGCCGGGTCTTCGAAATTCAAAGGTCCGATATCCCTGGCCATACGATTCCTCAAAGACCTGTTCAAAACCCCTGAATCCGAAGGTGCGGGCCATCTCTTCAAAGACCTGGTTGATGTCAGAGCCCCTGAAGATATCCTGGTCAGAATAGTTCTGCCGGAATCGGTCATAGGCAAAAGATCCATATTCCTGGCTCAGGGCGTCATATCTCGCTTTTTTCGTGGGGTCCGAAAGAACGGCATAGGCCTCATTGATCCTCTTCATTTTTTCAAGGGCTTCGGGGTTTCCACGGTTCTTATCGGGATGATACTGGAAGGCCAGCTTCCGGTAGGACTCCTTGATCTTCTGGGAGCTGGCATCCCGATCTACTCCGAGAATTTGATAGTAATCTGCCTGGTTCTCCATTTTTTTCCTAAAGACAATGACGCCGCCTGCCCTAAGCAGCGATGGCTCCCTCTCAGGTGAATCCGGACTGGGCCGTGCAGGCATAGCAGTGATCTGAAACGGCAATAGGGGTTCCCGGGGCAGGGGGGGCTTCCATTTCTGAGACATGAATCCGCTGATGTCCCATGGGGAGCTTCCTGGCCAGGTTGAAATCACAGTCGTAGAGGTAGCCATCCCAGGAAACAGAAACGAGGCTGCGGCACATCAGTCCATCGAGGGTTAAGGGAGTAAAGTTTTTCACAAGCATTCGAAGATAATCTTCTTCCTTGCCCCATTGGGAAAGCCAATGCTGAAATCGCCCCAGCGGGACGTTCGTAAAGGCAAAGAGGCGATTAAACTCGACGTTCCACCTTTTCTTCAGTTCCTGTCTGAATCTCCCCTCCTCTTCCTCCTGGGATTTGGGTAAACAGGCCTCTGTCGGATTAGAGATCAGGTTAAGCTCTAACCCCGACCCCTTTCGGCCAAAACCAGAATCATTCAGCCGCTTGAGGGCAGCGATGCTTTTCGAGTAGACACCCTTTCCTCGTTGGGTTTCCAACTCGTTCCTATCCAAAGAGGGAAAGGAGACAAGGATCACGACACGATAGTTCTTCAGGAGATCAAGGAGACCGCCTTTTCCATTATTTAGGGAAGTCAGATTGGGGCGGATCATTAGCCTGGCGGTGAGGGGAGAAAGTCTTTGAAGGAGGTTCGGTAAGAGAGGATTCATCTCAGGGGCTCCTCCGGTTATGTCGATGACCTGAAACCGGCCTCGTCCCGCAAAGGCGACCACATCCTCGATGGTTCTTGAACCCATGCTCTCTCTCCGGTCTGGTCCCGCCTCATGATGACAGTGCAGACACCGTTGATCACATAGAAATCCAAGATTGATTTGTAGAGTGGTAGTGATTTGACGCGTCAAGCGAAAACCCAGGCGGTCAAGATGGGATGAAAAGGGCTCTATCTCAAGATCCCTTTCCGGGTCCTTCGGGACCGTTGCCTGAACCGGAGGGTTCATCGTTTGTTCCTTCCTGTTTCTACTCATAACAATAACATAACTTTCGTTAGCTTCTTTGGCAACTCAAAGGTTGTGGGGATTCGAGCGGAAGCTGAAAAGAATGCCTTTACTCAGGGTTTGCCTTGGGGTAGAATAAACGCTTAGAAATCGTCAGGCGGGGATTTTAGAGTCAATCATCGTGGAGGTGATTGAGGTTGAGGAAAGGAGGGTTTCTATGAAAAGAAGGGTTTTGATCGCTCTTGTCGTTCTATTGGCATTTACCGAAGCGCTCTGGGCCGATCAGAAGGCAGAGGAGATGCTTAAGGCCATTGTCAAAATAAAGGCAACAGTGCCCAAGGAGGCCTTCACTGCGGGGAGCCTCGGGACAGAACGGGAAGGACATGGCGTCCTGATTGACAGCAGGGGATATATCCTTACGATCGGTTATCTCATTGCCGAGGCTGATTCGATCGAGGTGGTTGGCCCGGAAGGCAAGAACTCGGGGGCAACCTTTGCAGGTTACGATTATGCCACAGGCTTCGGTCTTCTAAAAATCGACAAACCGTTTGACGTCCTCCCGATGAAACTGGGGGAGTCCTCGAAGGTCAAGGCAGGGGATACTCTTCTGGTGGCAGGCCACGGGGGCGCAGATGCGGTGATTGCAGCCCAGGTGGTCAGCAGGAAGGAGTTTGCAGGATACTGGGAATATCTCGTGGAGGAACCCATTTTCACAGCTCCTGCTTATCTCAATTTTGGGGGTGCGGCCCTGATCGATCCCAGCGGCTTTCTCGTTGGGATCGGGTCACTTTTTACCCAGATTGCCATCCCCGGCGTGGGAACTCTCCCGTGCAATATGTTCGTTCCGATTGACCTCTTGAAGCCAATCCTGGATGATCTGATTGCGAAAGGCCGCTCCCGTCGACCGCCGAGGCCCTGGCTTGGGGTCAATTCTGAAGAGGCCCATGGCCGCATCTTCATCACCAAGGTGACGCCGGGAGGACCTGCGGAAAAGTCCGGTCTCGTCCCTGGCGACCTCGTCCTGACTGTGAATGGGAAGGCGGTAAACGGGCAGGCCGATCTTTATCGGAAGATCTGGGGTCTTGGTAGTGCGGGTGTGGAGGTCACTCTCGGAGTCCTTAGGGGCACCCTGATTCAGGACATCAGGATAAAGTCGGCCGATCGTTACCAGTTTCTTCTGATGGGGCCCAAAAAGATTTAACAGGCTGCTGAAAAACGCCCAGCCTGGGGGAAATCACATTTTCATGTTAACTGGTAAAGACTGAGACCCTGTAACCCCGTCCTGTGGACGGGGTTATTTTTTAACCATACGCCTTATCTGACGGATCACAGCCGCGTTATCCAATTCCCCGTCTCGTGCCTTTATGGAAGACTCAAGAATCGTTTGATGGAGCCTCCCGAGGGGAAGGGGTTGTCCAAACTTTTCAGCGTATCGCAAGATCAGTTCAAGGTCTTTGTGGTGCTGGGATATCCGTGATTGGGGGGTGAAATCTTCCTCGATCATCTTTAGGCCCTTGACATCCATCGCGCAGGAATAGGCAGGGGTCTTTTTGATGAGGGAAAGAAAGGCTCTCAAATCGAGACCAAGGCATTCGGCAAAGATGAGCCCTTCGGCAAGGACGAGGCGGTTGAGACCGAGGATCAGGTTGCTTGCCAGTTTTGCCTTGGAACCACTTCCGGAAGGGCCAAGGTAAAAGAAATCTCTGGCGACCGTCTGGAAGAGGTCCCTGCACTCTTCATAAGCCTTGGGATCACCGCCCACCATTACCACTCCCTCCCGCTTTCGAATCTGATCGCTCGATCCAGACACGGGTGCATCCAGAAAGAAGATCCCTTTGGACCGGAGGAGATTCGCTAATCGGGTCGTTTCCTCAGGATCCCCTGTGGTGGTATCGATGAGGGTTCGCGGGAGCTGAGAGGATTGGAGTATCCCATCGGGACCTGTGACCACCTCCCGGACAACATCCGTATCCATCAGGGAAAGGAAAACCCTTTTCACCTCCGTTGCAACCTGGCACGGAGAGGAGACCGCCTTCCCTCCCATCCTTTCGAGGGACAGGCATTTGTCCGGAACAATGTCGAATCCCACAACCGGATAATCCGCCTTTAACAGGTGTTCTGCCAGGGCTGTTCCCACCAAACCGATTCCAATGAGTCCAATTGGATCTTTCATCTCGAGGTCCTTTCAGGGCGATTGAATGATACGGAATCAGTCGGTTTGTTCCTTGGATGGGGATGGAGGTGAAGAAGGTTCAGGCAGCCGAGCAAGGTATTGACAGAGGCTGAGCCTCTGAAAGACCTCATTTTCAGGCTTGCGAATCGTTAAGTGGGCTGGAGCTTCCTCGTTTCTATCCGAATGATCCCTTTCATCCATAGGACCATTCTATCATGTTTCTCGATCCAAGAAAATACGGATGTGAGTATGAAACCTGATTACCGGTGATGGCCGTCCCAATGATGACGGGGAGGATAGTTTGACGGGGTTTGTTATCGATTATTCAAACGGGCTGGATTGTGGAGTGTGATGACGTGATCGCCGTTTCATAGACCCGGATAAGTCCATTGGCCTCATCCTCTGGAGTAGGCCAACAGGAGGCCCTTTCCCTTCCTGTCCGGATGCAGGTTTCTCTCAGATTTTCATCGTCAATCAGCTTCAGGGCTTGGACAATGAGATCCTTCGGGTTATCCACATCGAAGAGGAGGCCGGCAGGTTCCTTCCCGTCTTCTCCCAGAAAGGGCCACCAATTGCCAGGGATATTGGAGGCCAGGACAGGCCTGCCGGCAGCAATGGCCTCAAGAAGGGCATTGGAAAGCCCTTCGGAGAAGGAGGTGTTCAACACGATATCGGAGGACTCGTAGGCAGAACGCATGGCCTCAGGTGGAATGAAGGGTATCCAGGTGGCGAATGGACGATGGTTCTTTAATTCTCTATCAAACTGTTCTGCATAGTTCCTGTCAAGGGCTGGTCCAGCAAAAACGATTCGAACCCTGGGCCGTAATGAACAAATCTGCCCAAATACTTTCAGACACTCCAGATTGCCCTTAACAGGACGTATCCCGGCAGGAAGAAAAAAGAGGATTTCACCCTCCTTGCATCCAACAGCCTTCTTAAGGTCGAATGTCTCATTGCCTAACCAGCAAAAGGTTTTTTGCACATGGATGATTCGCTCATGGAGGGTGGGAAAAAGATCTCCAAGGCGTTTTGCCATTTCAGGGCCCTGCGCAATGATGAATCGGGCTTTTTGATAGACCTTGGTGATGATCTCCCTCTTTTCTTTGATCTCAAAATCGTAGTTGATATCTGTTCCCCCGGGAGAGACCACGAAGGGAAGGCGATCCCATTCGGAAGTCACGTGGCTGTCTAAGAGAAGATGTCCGGAACGGAAGCCATGATGGACATGGATCAGGTCCGGTTCGAACCGTTGGAGTTTGCCGAGGAGATCTCTTGCATCGAGCTCCTGAGTAGCCATCACGGTGACGGTCATCCCTTTATCTTGAAGGGAGCGACGCCATCGCTCTGCAGTGATGGCGTTTCCTGTGATGGAGGGCAGGGTGGTGGGTGTGAGGATTAGGATGCGCATGTTCGAATTCAACCCTCTTTATTGGGGAAAGGCGTTAAACTTGTTTGTGAATGTTTTAAGGCCTCTTGAAATCTCGGATCAAGCAGGGTCTCCAATTCCCTTTCCCTGTCGATGGTTGAGAAACCGGAAAAGGGCCCCCGGTGCTCTTTGGGAACCCGTCCGGGGTGGACCATCAGTTCCGTTAGGCCTGGGGGGAGTTTCTGGAGAAGGTCACACAGAACAGGGACCGAAAATCTCCCTTTCAGATCGAGGCCCCGAAAGTGGTCTGGAATTTTGACCCCGTCTCCTTTCACCTGGAGCCGGGCCTTTTTCGCAATCCTGCTGAAGAATTGGACTTCCTGTCTTAGCCAGCGTGGAATCCCTTCCGGATTTGAGAAAGGGGCACTTTCTTCAGGGATTCGCACCCAGGGAATCCCATAATGGCGGGCGATTTTCAAGGCGATTGGAAATACTGCAGAAAAAACATGGACATGCTGATGTCCGTCGAGATGGTCTATCCTGATTCCGCTCTCAAGGAGGCGTTCAACCTGGGCGCTGACCTCCTCTGAGATCTCTTTTCCGAGTTCCTGATTCCTCGATTCCGTCAACCGCCGGTGGGCGGCTGCCTTTTTCAAAAAGTTTCCGTCGTCCCCGATGAGAAGTCTCAAATTCGATGTGACAGGTTTTCCCTCAGAGAGATTGATGTGGATGCCAAAGGAAGCAGCAGGATTAAGGGAAGGGATCTGGATAATTGTATCCTTAAAAGCCGGTCCATTGGCGAGGATGCTTGTACTTGTCACGATTCCTTTCTGGATTGCCTCGATGATGCCGGCATTTCGAGCCTCGTCTGCTCCAAAATCGTCGGCGTTAATGACAAGTTGCTTCATGGAGTTCGATACCCTTTAGCCCGGATGAAAAGATTTCGAAAGGCGTAATGCCCTGGACTCACCTCCCTGAATTCAGAACACCCCATTAACCGCAGGTTCTGGAAATGATCAAAGAGTCCCGTTGCATAAGCCTCGTATTCTTTAATCGTAAACGGCCGTTCTGTTTCATGAACAAGCGAAACGTCTGAGAATCGTTCTTTAAGCCTCAACCACAAAGCAGATGGATTGGCAAGGGAGATGGCAAGGAGCCAGAGGCGGCCATTTGGTTTCAGAAATGAAGACATAGAATCAATGAGTCTGAAGAGATGCTTCGTCCCGTCCCAGCCTCCGTAACGGGGTCCGAAAGGCACAGGACCAGGGGTTTGCGGGGGGGTGGCGATGATGACATCAAATGAATCCTTTCCTTTTTCAAGGGCTTCGAACCATGATCCGGCGCGGACCCGGATTTTAGCCCCCACCCCATTGTGATGCGCATTAGAAAGGGTCACATCCAAGGCCTTCGAATCAATATCCGTAGCCGCGACACACCTTGCCCCAAGCCTGGCTGCTGCAACCGAGAGGAGGCCTGTCCCGCAGCCGAGATCAAGGACATCCTCATCAGGTGTCACGTCGAGAAGACGTGCAAGTTCGATGCTTGACGGAGGAGGAATGTGAACCCCATGGGGAACTTCCAATTCCACCGGACCTGTGGGGAGTTCGATTCTGACCCTTTTTTTGCCTTCGGTGTCTTGGTTTTGATATCGTTTCAGGGCAGCAGAGAGGATTCGCTCTACAAGGCCCGGATAACCGAGACCCGCCCAGCGGGCTGAGAGGGCCAGAGCTTCCAGGGGTTCCAAACTCGGGGTTGTGTTGGCTTCGAGAAAGAAGAAGGTTCCTCCCGGAGAGAGCCTGATATCGAACCGGGCATAATCCCTGAGACCCAGGGCCCGAAAGGCTCGAAAGGTCATTGGCTCAAGCTCCTCTTGAAGATCCCTCGTCAGATTCGCCTGCATTGCCTCTCGTCTTTCGCCCACCGGCTCGATCAGCTTGAAGGCCTGGGAGAGGATCTTCGTTCCAGTCTCATTCACCCGCCACTCCAGGGGGGGCAGCATCTCCAATCCATTTGGACCTTCGAGGAGGGAGACAGCCAGTTCACGGCCTGGGATAAAGCTCTCAACCAGGAGGGGCTGTTTAAGGGATTCCAAAAGTTGTCCGGCCATTTCTCGGGCTTCAACCTCTGTTTGTGCAAGACGAAGACCACGACTCATATGTTCAAAGGCGGGTTTTAATACCAGGGGAGGGTGTAGCCATGAGGGTATCTCCCATTCATTGGAGTTTATGACTATCCCGGGAGGGGTGGAAATGCCGGCTTCTGCAAGCCTCGATTTCGCAGCAATTTTATCATCTGCCAGGAAACAGGACTTTGCCTCAGACCCAACGATCCGGGCGCCATGGACCTCAAGGAGGAGCCGAACGAGAGGTCGGAAAAAACCGCGCCCCTTGTATGTATCGGTGTGATCGATCACAAGATCGCAGGCGGACATCTCGGTAACGTGTTGTTCGATCTCTTCAGAGTCAACAACCAGATCTGTGTGGCCGAGGGCTTTAAGTCCCTCTACGATTGCCTCTGCACACCGACAGGGTGAGCCGACCGTACGAATAATCCCTATGCGCATAAAGTATAATGTTACGATACTGATTTTACTCCGTCAAGGAAATGGACTTGTTTCCACAAGCTATAACAAATTATAATTCCTGTAAGGAGGGGATACCATGGAGATTAAAGCCAACGGGATTCAGGTGAGTTATGAAGTATCGGGCAAAAAGGATGGGCCTGTGGTTATGCTGAGCCACTCTTTGGGATCCGGCCTCGTCATGTGGCATCCGCAGATGGAGGCCCTGGACCCCCACTTTAGAGTGCTCCGTTACGATACCCGGGGACACGGAAAGAGTGAGGTGTCCGAGGGCCCTTACACGCTTGAATTATTAGTTGAGGACGCCGTGGGTATCCTGGATGCCCTTGGAATCGATCGGGTTCATTTTGTCGGGTTGTCCATGGGCGGAATGGTTGGGCAGGGCCTTGCCTTAAATCACCCAAACCGTCTTCATAGCCTTGTCCTATGTGATACCTCGTCCATCGTTCCCAAGGAAGGACAACCGGCCATTCAGGAGCGGATCGATACGGCGCGAAACAGAGGAATGGAGGCCCTGGTGGATGTGACCTTTGAACGCTGGTTTACGCCTTCTTTCCTCAGCAAGAATCCTCCGAGTTTGAAGATCATTCGAAAGCAGTTTTTGGCCACACCGGTTGAAGGATATATTGGCTGCAGTGAAGCCCTGCGAAGGCTAAACTACCGCGATCGTCTTTCAGAAATCAAACTTCCGGCCCTCATTATGGTTGGGGAAGAGGACCCCGGGACGCCGGTAGCTGCCTCACAGGCCATTCACGAAAGGATACAAGGCTCAGATCTCGTCATCCTACCCGCGGCCCGTCATCTTTCAAATGTGGAGCAACCCGGAATCTTCAATGAAAATTTGGTTGGATCTCTAAGAAGGATTCGATAATGGATCGACTTCACTGGATTATCCTATCCATGTATGCTGTCTTATCCCATAAGGACGTTTGATGAACCGCATGGAGGACATCGGAAGAGAGTTAGGTCGCCTTCAAGAAACACTTTCAGAAATCAAGCGAAGTTTATAACAAATTACGCGTAAGGCTTGGTCCAGACAACAGCTACGAAGGCCCCAGTATCCAAATCCTCGCCCTTTGCCCTCTGTTCAATTTCAAAGGCCTTTTCTGGGGAATCCTCTTTTTGAAAATGGATTGCCGTTCTGACGATCCCTTCGACCGGTGCCAGGGACCTTAATTCGTCAGGCGATCTGAAAATGGCCTGACGAAAGATGGGGTGACCCTTCTTTCCCTCCCCTGTCCTGCGCGCGGCCCAGGGGCTCTGGCTGTTCAGGGTTGCAGCCACAACGACTCCCCCCTCTTTCGTCACTCGAAATAATTCATCTACAGCCTTCTTTCCCTCGTGGATAAACTCAAGGGCCGTGATCGAAACGGCATGGTCAAAGGTATGATCCTTAAAGGGCAGGGCCAACAGATTACCCTGGATGGCTTTAAACGCACGCCCTCGGAGTTTCTTCTCTGCCCGAGAGAGCATGGGCAGAGAGATATCAAGACCCATGACACGGGAACCCATAGAAAGGAGATCCAGGGTGAAAATGCCTGTTCCACAGCCCCCGTCCAGGATCCTTTCACCTGGTTTCGGTTTCATAAGGCCCAGAATCAATTCACTTTCGTACTTCTTGACCAAAGACCCTATGGGAGTCTCAAACCACTCGTCATACTTCTCGGGCCATTGATCAAAAATTTGGTTGCTCTCTTTCATTGTGAATGTCCCTTTCCCACCAAATTAACATCCTGATGATGAAGGGGTCAAGCTTATTACTACAGCGACATATATACCCCATCCCCCTCCTGACCTCCCCCTTGAAAGGGGAGGGATTGGAAAACCTTCCA
>Ga0315286_10002138_pt1 | contig 18323 bp, 10 predicted proteins | sample YL17G10_0_MG_FD_205038 | JGI IMG/M metagenome (GOLD analysis project Ga0315286, IMG submission 205038) | Sediment microbial communities from Yellowstone Lake, YNP, Wyoming, USA - YL17G10_0 | ecosystem: Environmental > Aquatic > Freshwater > Lake > Sediment | place: USA: Wyoming | collected... | reverse complement strand
CAAGAACGTGATCACCTACAACCGGATCATGGACGAGGCCGACGGCTCGGCCAGCTACGAGATCGACCTGCCCAACGGCGGGCTTTCCTACGTCATCGGCAACCTCATCCAGAAGGGACGGGCGGCCCAGAACTCCGGCCTGCTGGCCTACGCCATGGAGGGCGGCAAGAACCCCGAGCAGCGCCTCTACGTGGTCAACAACACCATGGTCTCGGACTACGGCAAGGGCACCTTCGTGGCCATCCGCAGCGCCAGCAAGGCGGTGGTCGCCAACAACCTGTTCATCGGCCCGGCCAGGCCGGTCGGCGGCAAGGCCGAGGAGTCTAACAACCTGGCCACCCAGGACGGGAAGGTTGTGGATCGCGCCAACTACGACTACCGCCTGACCGAAAACTCGCCGGCCCGCGACAAGGGCGCCGACCCGGGCAAGGCCGACGACTTCGCGCTCGCGCCGGCGGCCCAGTACGTTCACAAGGCCCGCGGCGAGGAGCGCGCGCCGGTGGGCAATCTCGACGTCGGCGCCTACGAGTTCGGCTGCACGGCCGCCAAGAAGTACGAGCCGGGCTTGATCGCCCTGGCGGGGATAACGCCGCAGCCCAAGCCCGAGCCCAAGCCGGAGCCCAAGCCCGAGCCGACCAAACCGCCGCCGCCCCCCCCGCCGCCGCCGCCGCCCCCGCCGCCGCGCACGCCCGAGCAGATCTGCCAGGGCTGGCTGTCCATGGCCCGGAACTACAAGAACGCGGGCCTCGAGGACGACGCGATCCGGTGCCTGAACAGAATCATCCAGACCTATCCCGACACAGAGTGGGCCGGCAAGGCCCGCGAGGAGCTCAAGAAGCTCGGGCAGTGACTCTATTCGGCTTCCCTTCAGAATGACACCGCCGGCCGAATAGGGATTCCTTTGAACCTTCGCTTGGCCGTGGTGTATGCTTACACATGCAGCACACGCCAGCTAACACGCACAGCACACGCGACAGAGCCAATGGCGGTCGGGCTGTTGCCGAGTTGAGCGCGCAGGTGAAGGAATCCATCCGTCGCGGCGACTTCGGCCCGGGCGACTATCTGCCCACGGTGCGGGAGTTGAGCAGGCGACACAAGTTGGCGTGTACCACGGTTCACCGGGCGCTCAAGGCGCTGGCGGCGGAGGGCTTGGTTGCGGCGGAGTCCCGGCAGGGCTACCGTGTGCGGCCCGGAGCCAACGATCCGCTGAGGGGCTGCCCCATCGCCTATGTCTTCTCCGCGGCCGAGGATCCCCAGCCGTGGGGCGCTTACCACCGGTCGCTGTTGTCGGCGTTCCAGCAGGCGGCGGGGTCGCGGGGCTGGACGCTCCTGGCCGCCAACGCAACCGTCGACGGCCGCAAGGAACTCCTTGAGAAGCTGCGGACTGCGCGGACCTGCGGCGCGGTCTTGGACATGCACGATCGCGAGCTCATCGACTTCTTCCTGGGCACCGGGCTGCCGGCGGTGTTGGTCAACAGTTGGCGCGAGGACGTGCAGATTGACGTCGTCATCCAGGACGGGCAGCAGGGCGGGTTGCAGGCCGCCGACTACCTCGCGGGACGCGGCCACAAGCGCATCGCCTGGTTCGGCCGAACCGATTACACCGGCCACAGCATAGACCGCTTCAGCGGGGCGCTCTTGGGGCTGATGCGCGCCGGGCTTTCCCTCGCTCCGGATCTGATCGTGAGCGAGGACCGCGACAAGGCCCGCGAGCTGCTTGCGCGGTCGGACCGCCCCACCGCGGTGATCGCCATGTGGCAGGGCGGCAGCCAGGCTCTGGCCGAGGCCGCCGGGGAGCTGGGCCTGGCCGTCGGCCGGGATTTCGAGATGGTCGGCTGGTGCCGGGAGGAGGAGTACGACACGTCCTACCGGGCGCTCTTCCGCCCCGGCCAGGCGCCTCCGGCGGTGGTCTGGAACGTGGCCACCATGGCGGAGGCCGCGCTGGAGCGCATCAGCGCCCGCCGCGCCCATCCCAAGCTGCCGGCGTTGCGCATAAAGGTGCCGACCAGACTCAGGATGCCTGGCAAGGAGTAGGAAATGAAGTCCACGACAATGCTGCTCGGCCTGCTGGCCGCCGGCAGCCTGGCTGCCGCCGGCGAGATTCCGGCCAACACCTGGGTGCGCGTCGCCGACTGCCCCGGCGACGCCGAGGGCCGCGAGGTGCCGCCCGGCCGGGCCTCGACCTGGTGCTACGAGCCGGCCGGCAAGGTATTCCTGCGCTACGGCGGCTACACCCCGCGCTACTCGAACGCCCTGGACAAGTTCGACCCGGCCGGCGGCAAGTGGACGCGGCTGGCCGCGGAGGACGAGAACTACCCCGACGACCGTCCGGGCGGCGGCTGCCTGTGGGCCGTGCAGTACGACGGGAAGCGCAAGGTCCTGCTGCTCGGCGCCGGCTTCGCCCGCGGCTTCGCCGGCAGCCTGGGCCTCTGGAGCTACGATCCGGCGGCCGGCAAGTTCACCTGCCTCAGCAAGGACCTGCCGCCCGGCGTCGCCCGCGGCTGCTTCGACCCGGCCAACGGCCTCTTCGTGGCCCAGCCCTGGCCCAGGAGCACCGGCCTGGGCGAGGGCGTCACCATGGTCTTCACGCTCGATGACCGCAAGTGGCTGCGGGTCAACACCAGCCCCTCGCCGCAGCCGCAATGGGGCGGCCACATCTTCCCGATGGCCTTCGACCCGACCCTCGGCCGAATTGTGGCCTTCGCCGGCGAGGGCGCCAAGGGTGCGTCCAACGAGGTCTGGACCTTCGACGGCGCCGCGCGCAAGTGGGAGAAGCTCGAAGTCCCCGGCGGCCCGAGCTTCCGGCTGCGCTCGGTCATCGCCAGTGATCCGGACAACAAGGTCATCCTGTTCCACGGCGTGCATCCCGGCGGCGGCGTCGCCGACAATGGCGCGCTCAACGACACTTGGGTCCTCGACCCCGCCAAGAAGGAGTGGAAGGAGATCAAGACCCCCGGGCCGACTGAAATGAAGGACTTGCTGAAGCGGACCGTGACCCTCTACCGCCAGTCGCTGGCCTACGACACCGACCTGAAGCGCTTCACGCTGGCCGACCCGGACCTGGGCGTGTGGGCCTTCCGCTACGATCCCGCGGCCGAGCCGGGCAGGGAGAGCGTCGCCGGCGGCTTCGCCCCCGCCGCGGCCAATCCCCCGGCCGAGGGGGCGGCGGACAAGCTCAAGGAGGTCCGGCTTACTCTGCCGTCGCCGGCCAACAAACGCATACTCGACATGGCCGACAACAGCCTCATGCCGCTGGGCGGCGGGGCCATGTCCGGCGACGAGGTCGCCTGGTGCTGGGATCCGGAGAACGGGGTCTTCGCCAAGTACGGCGGCTGCGGCAACAGCCAGAGCCCCTTCTGGGTGCAGTACGGCAACAGCCTGGCGCTCTACGACCCCGGCACCGAGCGCTGGCATGTCCGGCGCCCGAGCGACGTCAGCGGCGCGATGCGCCCGTCCAACGGCTGCACCCGCTCGGTGCTGCACGACTCCGGCCACAAGGCGTTGTGGTTCTTCGGCGGCGCGGCCTCCGGGCCCTTCTGCCCGTGGCCCACGGAGCCTGCCGGGGCATTCGCCTACGACCTGAAGACCGACCGCTTCTCGGTGGTCCCCGGCAACCTCAAGGCGGGCATGGGCGGCAACGGCTGCATGCTCGAGGAGGACCCGGATCACCTGGTGGCCATCTGCCCCTCGAAGGACAAGGCGCACACCTTCGACATGAAGACCGCCTCGTGGAGCGCCAAGAACACGCCGGGGTTCGCGGGCCTGGCCAGCGTCTACTCGCGGATGGCCTACGTCAAAAGCAAGAAGGTCTTCCTGGTGCTCGATGCCACCGGCGGCGAGAAGGACGAGTGCGTCAACCGCACCATGGCCTACGACCCGGCCGCCGGCACGTGGACGGACCTGGCGCCCAAGGAGCAGCCGCCCTCGCGGGGCTGCAAGTTCGGGCTGGTCTACGACAGCAAGAACGACGTGGCCATCCTGCTCGGCGGCGGCACCGGCTGGAACAAGGGCTGGCGCAACGACCTGTGGGCCTACGTCGTCAAGGAGAACCGCTGGGAGAAGATCAACCCCGTCCTGGCCGGAGGCGCCAAGCAGTTGCCAGCCTTCACCGACAACATGCCCTCCGGCTACGACGAGCGCCACAACGCGGTGATCTTCACCGAGGGCAACAGCCCCTGGGCCTACCGGTACAAGAAGTAGTCAAGGGGAGCCTGAACTGGCAAAGGAAAGGGGTGGAGTCGTGAGAATCGCACCAACGTTTCTTGGCCTGCTGGCGGTGGTGGCTGCGGGGACTGCCCCGGTCCCATCCGCCGCCGAGCCGCCGGCGCCGCCGGCCTTCACCAAGAAGCCGGCCGCGACCCGCGACGGCGACAAGGTCAAGGTCGAGTTCGCGGTGGACCGCGAAACCGACGTGGCCGTCTACGTCGAGGACGCCAAGGGCGCCATCGTCCGGCACCTGGTCGCGGGCGTCTTGGGGAAGAACCCGCCCGAACCCTTGAAGGCCAACTCCCTCGAACAATCGGTCGAGTGGGACGGCAAGGATGACGACGGGAAGCCCGCGGCCGGCGGGCCCTTCAAGGCCCGCGTCGCGGCGGGCCTCAAGGTCACCTACGCCGGGACCGTGTTCTCGGAGAAGACCGGGCCGAACAACATCGTCAACGTGCTGGGCATGGCCACTGCCCCGGATGGGCGGCTATATGTGCTCAGCCATCGCTGGCAGAAGTACGTGGCCTTCAGCACGGCGGTCCACGTGTTCCGACGCGACGGCAGCTACGAGAAGACCATCAAGCCATTCCCCTCCAACCTAGCGGAGCCCCGGGTCAAGGCCATCGGCGCGTTCCACACCAAGGACGAGGGGCTGGTCCCGCTCGTCTACCGATCCATCGTCGACGGGCCGAGCTACTACCCGAACCACGACATCCAGCATCAGCCGGTGGTCACGCCGGACGGCCGGTTAGTCCTGGCCGTCTCACCCTGCAACCTGGCGGTTCTGGACGGCGACGGCGGCATACCCAACGCGAAGTACGCGGGTCCGATCCTGGGCAAGAAGGGGTTCGCCGGCCCGCTTCCGAACAGCACCGGGGGATTCATCTCGTTCAACATCCCTTACCTGGCGGCCAGCGCCGACGGCAAGGCCGTCTACATGACCGGCATCGGCAACGTGAAATACATACCCAACGTGGGGGGGCGGGCCTTCAACGACCACGCGCTCTACAGCGCGCCGTTGCCGGAGCGCGCCCCGGCCGAGGTCATTTTCGGCGACCCGGCGGCCGCCGGCAACGACGACAAACACCTCAGCGACCCGCGCGGGGTGGCCGTTGACGGCAAGGGCCACATCCTGGTGGCCGACTTCGGCAACAACCGCGTCGTAGTCCTGAATGAGAAGGACAAGACCGTGGCCGGCACCTTCCCGGTCGAGGCGCCGTTCTGGGTGGGCGCGGACCCCAAGAGCGGAGCGATCTACGTCGGCGCCAAGCGCACCGCGCTGGTCAAGTTCTCGGGCTGGCCGGACCCCAAGGAGGTCGCGCGCTCGGAATTCGCCGCGCTGCTCGGCAAGGTCAACGCCAACTCCCGGCCGGCCACGGTCCTGCACCTGGCGCTGGACGCGGCCGCCGAGAAGCCGGTGCTCTGGGCCGCCTGCGGCAGCGCGCCGCAGCGCCTGGAGGACCAGGGTGCGGCCTTCTCCGACCCCCAGCCCATCGGCGCCTACAGCCCGATCTACCCCTGGAACCTCTCGGCCGACCCGCTGCGCCGGGAAGTGTCCTGCCAGGGCAACGGCCTGCGGATCCTCAACGAGGAGAGCGGCAAGATCGCGACCTCGGGCATGCCCAACTTCTCGGGGCAGATGCCCCTGGTGCGCCTGGGGCTAGGCAGCCAGGTCTACGCGCAGTGCCCCGGCTACAAGCTGCAGCGCTTCGACCGCACCGGGAAACTGATCCCGTTCGAGGCCACCGCCGGCGACAAGGATCTCAAGGGCGCGCTCGACAACGGGCCCGAGGGGACCACCTACTGGCCGCGCGACTTCTCCGTGGACCGCAAGGGCGACATCTACGTGAAGAACCGCGGCAAGGAGTATCACGGCCTGATGACGGTGGCGCAGCATGGCCCGGATGGGGCCCTCAAGCGGGTGGTCATCTGGGCGACCACCGACGGTGCGCTCGGGCCGCGCGTGGACCCTCAGGGCAACCTGTACATGGCCGAGTGCGTCAGGCCCCTGGGCCAGCCCTACCCGGAGATCTTCAAGGGACGGCTGGTCGCCGGCACCAAGGACGGCTCCAGCGGCTTCACCCTGCAGACCAACTACAGCGGCATGGATCAGGAGTACGTGTGGATGTACGGCAGCATCGTCAAGTTCGGGCCCAAGGGCGGCGCGGTCTGGTTCCCCAAGCCCGCCGTCCAGCCCTTCGACGGCGAGCCCAAGATCGATCCGGCGCTGGCCAAGCAGAAGGTGCTCGGCTCGCGCGGATCGTACCTGATCGAGGGCACCGAGCTCCAGGGCGCCCTGTGGATGCGCCCGGGCTACGCCTACCTCGCGGACATGTCCGGCCGCGGCACCGACCGCTGCCACTGCACGGCCTCCGACTTCGACGTGGACGATTTCGGGCGGACTTTCCACCCCAACCAGGGGCTCTACCGGGTGGAGGTGCTCGACACCAACGGCAACCTCATCGCCACGGTCGGCGGCTACGGCAACCAGGACTGCTGCGGGCCGGACAGCTACGTGCTGGACCCGGCCGGCAAGTTCCTGCGCCCGCGTCAGCCCTCTGACCCCAAGGACCTCAAGAGCCCCTTCGCCGATCCGGAGATGGCCTTCAACTGGTTCACGGGGCTGGCCGTTTCCGACCGCTACCTCTACGTGGCCGACGGCGTCAACCGCCGGGTGCTCCGGGGCAGGTTCGAGTACGCCGCCACGGAGACGGTTGCCGCCCCGTGAGCGTGAGCCCAATGGGCGAGCGCGCCTGCGGCTTGGGCGTGCCTTGCGGGAGAGCCCACATGCCTAGGCTGCTGATGGTGGTTGTCGGGGTCCTGGCGGCATCCGGTGCCCTGGCGGGCGAAGCGCCGGCGGCCCCCAACCAGTGGGTCAAGGCCGGCGAGGACGGCAAGGCCGGCAAGCGACTGGGGGCGGCGCTGGCTTGGGACTCGGACCTCAAGCGGGCCATCCTGCTCGGCGGCCGGCTGGAGGCCGGCGCGGCCTACGTGCAGGCCTTCGACCCCGCCGCGGGCGCTTGGAGCGACCTGTCCGCCGAGAACATCGCCAAGCTCTGGGGCGAGTCGCCGCCGAGCTGCCAGGCGGCCTACGACCCGAACAGCAAGCGGGTCTTCTGCCTGCACGGCGGCAGCCTGCACAGCTTCGACCCCGGCGCCAAGGCCTGGAAGGCGCTGGGCGGCGATGTCGCCGGCGCCTATCCGGCCCTGACCTGCGACGCGGCCGGCCGGCAGCTCGTGGCCGTCGGCGCGGACCTCGGCGCCAAGAACCTGGGCTGGTCGGTGACGTCCGTTTACGACATCGCCGGCGGCAAGTGGACGCTGCTGGTGACCGGCTCTGAGGCGGAGCGCAAGGCCCACGAGGACCGCAAGGTTGCCCTGGATGCCATCCGCGAGCTGGTCGGCCGCACGCGCTTGGCGTGGTACCGCGACCCGGCCGGCGCCGGCTCCGACGCCGAACGCAAGGACCTGGCCGACCGCGCCGCGGCGCTCGGCAAGCTCCCCGGGATGGAGACCTTCAAGGCCGACTTGGAGACCTGTGCCGGAAAGCTCGGCGACAAGAAGGGGCTCGATGCCCTCAAGGCCGCGCGCGCGCTCCAGCGCAAGTTCGAGGAGGCCATGGAGGCCGCCGCGCCCACCCCGCCGTCGCGACGCAACGCCCGGATCGCCTACGATGCGGCCAACAAGGTGGTGGTCCTCTTCGGCGGCGACCACGAAGATTACCTCATGAACGACACCTGGGTGCTGGACATCGAGAAGAAGGCCTGGAAACGCGGCACGCCCAAGATGGCGCCCAGCCCCCGCGGCGGCGGCGTGCTCGTCTACCTGCCCAAGAGCGGCAAGGTCGCCCTCTACGACGGCTACGTGCAAAGCACCAGCACCGATTACGGCGCCGGGGCGCATTGGATGCTGCCACAGCACGACCTATGGGTCTACGACGTCAAGGCCGACTCCTGGGCGCTGGCCGCCGGCGGGACGGGGCCGCAGGCTCCCGGCGGCGCGGGCTTCTACGGCTACTCCAACCAGAACTACGCCTTCCCGGCAATAACCGCCGACGGCGACGATAACCTGATCGCGCTGGCCGGGGCCTCCGCCGTGAAGCTGGCGGTTGACGCGTCCAAGGCTGACGCCGCGGCCGCCGAGAAAGCCGGCAAGCCGGCCAACACGCGGCTTTACCGCCCCGGCCCGTTCGTGGCCGAGTTCTGCGAAGTGCCCGACGCGCCCAAGGACCCGGCCCTGGACAAGCTCCCGGCCAACCAGTGGGTCCGGCTGCCGGCGGCGCCGCGCAACCCGGCGGCCAACGGCGTCCGCTGCAAGACCTGGAGTTCGGCCACCTGGGACTCCGACAACGAACAGATCCTCTACTGGGGCGGCGGGCACTGCATCCGCTCGGCCAGCACCCCGCTGCACTGGTCGCCGGCCTCCGGCCGCCTGGTGGACGCCTACGACGCCGACGAGCCCTACGGCCGCAACGGCGGCGGAGCCTACGGCCAGTCGCTGCTGGGCCGGGCCTGGGTTTCGGTGCATTCCTACCGCATTTACGCCTATGACCCCAAAGCCAAGCTGATGGTCACCGGCTACGGCGGCCTCTATGACCCCGTGAAGATGGACTGGGTGCACCACGCGTCGCACAAGCAGCCCTTCGAGGCGGACTGGGGCGGCATGATCTTCCAGACCACGCCGCACGGCGTCGTGGCCTGGGCGCACCTGCCGAGCCGCGGCCCGTTCGGCCTGTGGCTCTTCGACCTGGAAAAGGGCTGGTCGAGTCTCCAGCCCGTAGGCCCGGTCCCCGGCTGCTGGTGCGATTCGAACGGCTTGACCTATGACTCCAAGAGAGACCGGCTGGTGCTGGGCCCGGCCGGCGGCAAGAGCGGCCAGATGACCACCTTCGACTTCGCCACCAAAAAGGTGGACAAGCTCGCCCCGACCAATGAGGAACTCGGCAGGATCAACAACTCCAGGGAGATGACCTACGTGGCCCATGCCGACTGGGTGCTCTTTCTCGAACCGCTCTCGGCCGGCGGCAAGTCGCTCACCCGCGTCTACGACTGTGAGAAGAACTGCTTCCTGGCGCTCGACGCCGGGAATCCCCCGGCCGCTGAGGATCAGAGTCTCCACAGCTTGGCTTTGATGTATGACGCCAAGCGCAAGCTGGTCTATGCCATCAATCACACCGGCCTGGTCCGGGCCCTGAAGCTCGACCCGGCCACCGCCAAGGTGCAGGAGAAACCCTAGCCGCCCATCCAAAACGGAGGGCAACGGAAAGAGGGTGCTGCCATGCGCACGACGCTTCTTGTCGCCCTGTTGATGTCCGCCGCATTCCTGGCCGTCACCGCCCTGGCCGGGGACGCTTCCGCGCCGGCCGCTCCCAACCAGTGGGTCAAGGTTGACGAGGGCCGGACCGGCGAGCGCGCCGGCTCGATGCTGGTCTGGGCCCCCGACCTCAAGCAGATGCTGCTGGTGGGAGGAGCCAAGGGCGCGCCCTTCGTCCAGGCCTTCGACCCGGCGGCGAAATCGTGGAGCGAGCTCTCCGCGGCGGCGCCGGCCAAGGGCGAGGTCAACAACTACTACCAGACGGCCTGCGACCCGGGCAGCAGGTCGGTCTATTGCCTCTCCGGCGGCACGGTCATGTATGCCTTCAGCACCGCGGACAAGACCTGGAAAGCGCTCCCCGCCGCCGCGGAACTGGGCGGCCTGAGCTGGCAGGCGCTGGCCGGCGACCCGGCCGGCAAGCGCCTGGTGGTCGTTGGTTCCGACAAGACGGCCGGGGACCTCGGCTGGATGCGCACCGTGGTCTACGACATCCCCTCCGGCAAGTGGACCCGCCTGGAAGTCGCCGACGCCAAGGTCGTCGAGGAACACAAGGCGCTGGTCGCCGCCAAGGAGGCGGTCATCGACCTCGGCGGCCGGGTGCGCCTGGCCTGGTACCGCGACCCCAAGGGCGTCGGGACCGACGAGGAGCTGAAATCGCTCGGCGAGCGCCTGGCGGCCCTGAAGAAGCTCCCGCAGATGGACAAGTTTGCGGCGGATGCCGACGCGGTCGGCGCGGGCCTTGCCGGCAAGAAGACGCTGGAGGCCCTGAAGGCCGCGCGCGCCCTCCAGCGCAGGATCGAGCTGGCCGCCGAGGAGCAGTACCCGGCGCCCTGCTCCCGGCGCAACTCGCCGCTGGCCTTCGACGAGCAAAACAAGGTCTTCGTGCTCTTCGGCGGCGACCACGAAGACTACCTCATGAACGACACCTGGGTGCTGGACCTGGATAAGAAGTCCTGGAAGCGCGCCAGGCCCGAGAAGGCCCCCAGCCCGCGCGCCGGCCACGCCCTCGCCTACCTGCCCAAGAGCGGCCGGGTGGCGCTCTATGAAGGTTACCTTCAGACCTCCAGCATCGACTACGGGGCGATTCCCTACACGCCGCTCAATCCGCTTCAGCTCTGGCTCTACGACGCCAAGGCTGACCGCTGGGACCTGGCCGGGAACTGGCCGCTCCCCGGGAAGAGCGAGGCCACCCCCGCGCCGGTCGGCTACTTTTACGGCTACGCCTCGGAAAGGTTCAGCCCGCCGGCGCTGGCCGCCGACGCCGAGGACGCGCTGGTCCTGGCCGGCGCCCAGACCTCGGGCATCTGGTTCTGGGGCTGGAAGCGCCCCGCGGAGACCTGGACGCTCCGGGCCGACGCCGCCAAGCCGGACGCCGCCGGGCGCGAGAAGCTCGGCGCCGCGCCCAACGCCCGGCTCTACCGCACCGGGGCCTTCCTGGCCGAGTACGGCGAGGTCCCCGACGCGCCCAAGGACCCGGGGCTTGAGAAACTCCCTGAGAACCAGTGGGTCAAGCTCCCGGGCACGCCGCGCAACCCCTGCCGGGGCGCCCGCGACCGCACCTGGGGCACGGCGGTCTGGGACTCCGACCGCGACCAGGTCCTGCTCTGGGGCGGCGGGCACTGCATCCGCTCGGCCAGCTCGGTGGCCCACTGGTCGCCGGCCTCCGGCCGGATCGTCGAGGGCTTCGACGCCGACGAGCCCTACGGCGCCAACGGCGGCGGGGGGTTCGACTCGTCGGTCTTGAACCGCCCGTGGATCAGCGTCCACAACTACAACCACTATGCCTACGACCCCAAGTGCAAGCTGCTGGTGGCCGGCCGCGGCTACCTCTATGACCCCGACCGGATGGACTGGCTGCGCATCGAGCCGCTCGCCCTGCCCTACCGCTTCTCGTGGGGCAGCACCTGCGTGGAGGCCTCACCGCACGGGGCGGTGACCTGGTCTCAGAAGAAGACCTCCGACGACTACGGCCTGTGGCTCTTCGACCGCCAGACCGGCTGGACCGACCTCGCCCCCAAGGGCAAGCTCGGCGGCATCTACTGCGACTCGCACGGGATGGTCTACGATTCCAAGCGCGACCGGATGATCTTCTCCGGCCTCGGCGGCGGCTACAGCAAGCAGAGCAGCGGCCAGCTCCAGGTCTTCGACTTCAAGACCAAAGTCGTGGACACCCTGACGCCCGAGAACCTCGACCTGGGCAAGACCGGCAACGCCCGGGAGCTGGCCTACGTCGAGGGCGCCGACTGGGTCCTGGTCGGCGAGCTCTTCAACAAGCGCTACACCCGGGTCTACGACTGCGAGAAAAACAAGTACTTCCTGCTCGACGCCGGGAACGTCCCGGCCGGCTACAGCGTGGGCTGGATGTACGACTCGAAGCGCAAGCTGGCCTACGCCTTCACCACCGGCGGCGAGGCCTGGGCCATCAACGTCAACCCCAAGACCGCCAAGCTGCTGGAGAAGGGGGAATGACGAAAGCCGGAAGGTAGCGGCTAGCGCGCGCCGCCGTACTTGGCCCGGCCCTCGCGCTCCCACCAAGCCAGGAGCCTGCGACGCGCCTCGAAGAGTTCTTCCTGGGAACGACCGCCCGTCCGGAAAGTCTGGCCCGTGATTTCTTCAGCCGTTCTGACTACCGTCCAGATGATCGGCAGGTTGCTTTGGTCCTGGGCACTCCCTGCAACCAGGGGCAGCGCCCAAGTGCTTCTCGGATTGCAGACCCCAATCAGCGCATTGACCCGCACGTCCATATCGTTTGACTGCAGGAGTCTCTGGAAGGCCGGATAGGCAACCGGGCCCAAGTCGGCCAGCTTGCAGGCCGCTATTTCACGGTCGTGGTTGCATGCCTGGACGCCATGCACTTCAGTGGGAGGGGCTTTTTTCACCTGCCGCTCCCAGTACCATATCCTCGCCGGCGTCCAGAGCCACGCGCCGAGGCCGACGAGCGCTGCGACAACGCCCAAGGCGATGTAGAACCCCGTCAGGCTCCGGCCGCTCTTGCCGGGAGTTGGTTCCCCTGCGTCCTCGGGCATGTCAACCTCCGGATGCCCGCATTCTACCTGCGACTGGCCGGACGGGCCAGGGAATAAGGCCGCTCAGCCGCCGTGTTGTGCTTTTCGTCGGGTAGAGGGTGCGCAAGCCCCTGGCCGCTCACCAGCTCGGCAAGGAGGTGGGCCTGGTCCCGGTCGGCGAGGCCGAGTGGGCGGCGCTCTCCGGTCACCTGGAGCCCTACTGCGCCGAGTTCGGCTTGGACCCCGGGCAGTTCAAGCCCGAAGACTACGTTCTCCTCCGACCCACCAGCCACCGGCCCTACGGGACGCTCTACGTTTACTAGAACGGCATTCACGGTCCCAGCCCCGGCGGCAGCCCGCGGCGCCCGCGGCAGCGCCCGCGGCGCCGGGCTTGACAGCAGGCCCGGCCTCCGGCTCGACTGACGGCGGAGGACCCGGGTATGAGCCGGCAGCGGCTGGCCTTGCTGATCACCGCGGGCTCGGTGCTCGTGGCCGTCGTGGCCGTGGCGGCCGGCGCGGTGGCTCTGGTGATGGCCGCCAAGCGCAGCGCGCTCCGGGAGCCGCCGGAGGCCGCGGGCTTCCCCGCCGGCCAAATCCCGCCGGACACCCTGCCCGGCCTGGTCCTGCCCGACGTGACCAGCCTGGCCGGCCCGGCGGCGGCGGGTCCGGAAACCGTTAACCTCACGGGTCGCCACGTCCCGCGCATCACCGTCCTGATCGAGAAGGACGGGACCGCCACGGCCGGCAAGCTAGCCGCGGTTTCGCTCTGGCGCGGCGTGAACCTGCCCAGGGACATGGGGGTGCAGGCGAAGGCCCCGGTCACCGGGTGGCCGCAGGAGTTCATCATCAAGGTCGGCGCGGCCGGCGGCAAGCCGGTCATCGCGGCTGACGGCAAGCCCGTGTCCGACCTGGACTCGCTGGGGAAACTGTTGGCCGAGAAGCGCCCGGGCTGGGTAGTCATCGACGCCCAGCCGGCGACGCCCTTCGGCCCCGTGGCCGGAGTGGTGGCGGCGGCCATCGAGAGCGGCCATACCGTGGAGTTCCGGGTGCCGCCGTCGTTCACGGGGGGCCCGACGGCCCCGGCCGCCCCGGCGGCCCCGGCCCGCCCGGCGGTCGGCCCGCTGATCGCCGTGGAGGCCATCAGGCACACCGGCCCGGACGGGCTCTCGACGCTGGGGGTGAGGATCCGCGCCGATGCCCGCGCGCCGTGGGAGTATGTCCAAGCCGTGCTGCTCGACTGCATGCAGTCCAAGGTCTGGCGCATCTCCTTCGCGGCCATGTCCGGCGGCCGGGAGGTGGTCATCGGGAGGGTGGAGTCGTCTGGCCGCGGGGACTCGTCCAGTGCCGTCGAGAGGCCAATCTACATCGCGCCGGAAAGGCCGGTCGAGAACCCCGTGGTAACCCACGAGGAGGTTGATGTACCCGGGCCGGTCAGGATCGACGATGAGGCGACGGGCGTCTTCGGCTATAAGAAGAAGGCTGCTGGTCGCTGGCAGCGAGATACTACTTCCGCCGTGGAGGCCGCGCTCCGATGGCTGGCCCGCCACCAGGAGCTTGACGGCCATTGGTCGGCCAAGAAGTGGGAAGGCTCGGCCGCCTCGGACGAAGCCGTCACCGGGCTGGCCGTTCTGGCCTTCCATGGCGCTGGCTACACCCAAAGCAACGGATTGTTCCAGGACAACGTCAGGCGAGCGCTCCAGTGGATGCTGAAGCAGCAGCAGGCCGACGGGCGGATCGGCAGCGGCGTTGCCCACGCGGTCTGCGCGCAGGTGCTGGCCGAGGCCTACGGCATGACCAGGGCCCCGGCATTCAAGGAGCCGGCCCAGAAGGCCGCCGACTGCGCGGCGGCCATGCAGCAGGCGGCCCCCGAGCCCCCCGGCTGGGCCCCCAAGGCCGGCGAGGAGCCGGACCTGGTCACCACCGCCTGGTTCGTCATGGCCCTCAAGACCGCGATGATAGCCGGGCTCAAAGTGGATAGCAGGGCTTTCCAGAGGGCGATCAGCTTCGTCGACAAGCTCAGCGACGAGAAGGGCCGATGCCGCAATCGCCCGGCCGACGAGAAGCCCGCACCCGAGGCCACCGCCGCGGGTCTAGTCTGCCTTCTCGAAATGGGCACGCCTAACACCGACCCGAAGGTGGCCGGAGGCGCGGAGCTCTTGCTGACCGCGCTGCCCGCTTGGGACCCGCAGGGCACGGGGGTAGACCTCGGCCACTGGTTCCTCGGCTCGCTGGCCGCCTATCAGGCGGTCGCCCCAACCTGGATGAAGTGGAACGAGGCGCTCAACGAGGCGCTGAAGGGTCATCAGGCCAAGGGCGGCGAGATGGACGGCTCCGGCGCCGATAAAGACGGCTCCTGGGAGCCGTTCGGCGCCTGGGGCCAATCCGGCGGCCGCGCCGCCTCCGCTGCCCTCGGGGCGCTGTGCCTGGAAACCCCCTGGCGTATGCAAGCCCCGTTTTATTGGAAATGGAAAGATTGAAACCGGCGGTCATGCCCGGCGCCCCGATGGTGGCGAAAGTCCACGCGAAGTAGCCTGACCGCAGTGGTGGAGGCCCTTGCCCCCGGCGGCCGGCCGGCGCGGGTTTCCTGCTTGCCTCGGGGCCGCCCGACGCGTAGAATGGGTCGGCCGGACAGGGCGGGGGCCGGCTGGGGGAGTACCTCATGCGCCGCGCGGTGGGCATCTTCTTCTTCCTGGGCCTGATCCTCCTGGGGGCGCTGACCTTCTGGGTGGACAAGGAGATCAGCCTGTTCCGCCACGGGGAGAGCTTCTATTACATCAGGCTGGACAACGCCGCGGGCTTGCAGGAGGGCGCCCGGGTGTGGCTCGCCGGAGTGGACGCCGGCCGGATCACCAAGATCGCTCTGCTTCCGGATCAGGTCGGCATCCGCGCCGAGTTCATCATCTTCAAGCCCTACCGCCTGCGAGGAGACTCCCAGGCCAGCCTGCCACCCACCAGCCTCTTGGCTAACGGCCGGATGCTGGAGCTGTCGCTGGGCTCGCCCGCCTCGCCCTATCTGCCGATCGAGTCCGAGCCGCCCGGCGTTGAGGTCAAGTACGTCAAGCCCCCGGTGGCCCTGGAGCAGGTGGTTGAGAAGGCCGACCAGCTCTTCGCCGGCCTGAAGGACGCCGGCCCGGCCATCCGCGAGGCTGCCGAGAGCGTCCGCAACATCTCCCGGAAGATCGAGAAGGGCGAGGGCACCCTGGGCAAGTTCATCAACGACCCCAAGCTCTACGATGACCTGCGCGCCGCCGTCGGCAAGCTGGACGAAGGCCTGGCCAGCTTCAAGAGCATCGCCGCCAAGTTCGACAAGGGCGAGGGCACCCTGGCCAAGCTCTTGAACGACCCCAAGATGTATGAGGAGCTCACCGGCACGATGGGCAAGCTCAACCAGGGCGTGGAGAGCTTCAAGAACATCGCCGCCAAGATCGAAAAGGGCGAGGGCACCCTCGGCAAGCTCTTCGCCGACGAGGCCCTCTACAACGACCTGCGCGAGGCCTCCAAGGGACTGGCCGAGCTCTCCCGGAAGCTCTCCTCCGGGGAGGGCACCCTGGGCCGGCTGGTCAACGACCCGGCGGTCTACGATGAGATCAAGCGGGCTGCCGGGTCGCTGGCCGCGGTCATGCAGAAGATCGAGAAGGGCGAGGGCACCCTCGGCAAGCTGGTCGCCGACGAGAGCCTTTACGTGGAGGCCCGGCGGCTCCTGAAGGAGGCCCGCGAGGCCGTCGAGGACGCCCGCGAGCAGGCGCCCATCACCGCCTTCAGCTCGGTGATCTTCGCGGCCTTCCAGTAGACCCGGGCAACCTTGACGGGTGCTCCTCCCGCGGGTAGGCTATGGAGATATGGCCAAGGGCAACGCGCCGGAGCGCGGCGGGAAGGGCGTCTTCTTCTGCTCACAGTGCGGCACCGAGCTCGTGCACTGGGCCGGGCGCTGCCCGGAATGCAGGGAGTGGGACACCGTCGTGGCCGCCCCCCGCGCGGCCGCGGCCGCGAAGGGCCGGTCGGGAGAGGGCCAGGCCGCGGCGCTCGCCCCCGAGGACCGCGCCAGGCCGCTCTCCGAGATCCCCGAGCCGGACCTCTCCGGGCGAGTCAAGGTGCCGCTCAATGAGCTCGCCCGGGTGCTGGGCGGCTCGCTGGTGCCCGGCTCGGCGGTGCTGGTCGCCGGCGACCCCGGGGTGGGCAAGAGCACGCTCCTGCTCGAACTCGCCGAGAAGCTGGCCCGGGCGGGTTCGCGCTGCCTGTACGCCTCCAGCGAGGAAAGCGCGGCGCAGACCCGGTTGCGCGCCCGGCGGCTGGGCGCGGCCTCGCCGGAGCTCCTGGTCCTGGCCCGTTCGGGGCTCTCGGACATCCTCGCCGAGTGCCGGCGGCTGGCCCCCGCGGTGGTGGTGGTCGACTCCATCCAGATGACCTGGTCGCCGGAGTTCCCCGGCGCGGCCGGCTCGGTCAGCCAGGTGCGCCAGTGCGCCGGGGCGCTGATCCGCGAGGTCAAGGAGTCCGGCGCGGCGCTGTTCCTGGTCGGCCACGTCACCAAGGAGGGCTCCATCGCCGGCCCGCGGGTCCTCGAGCACATGGTCGACACCGTGCTCTGCTTCGAGCCCGCCGGGCAGGGCGCCTACCGCCAGCTCCGCGCGGTGAAGAACCGCTTCGGGCCGACCGACGAGGTCGGCTTCTTCGAGATGACCGAGGCGGGCCTGGCGGAAATCCCCGAGCCCTCCGAGCTCCTGCTCGGCGAGCGCGGGGTGCTCCGCCCCGGCGCGGCGGCCTTCCCGGCGCTGGGCGGCAGCCGCATCCTGCTCGTCGAAATCCAGGCCCTGGCCGCCCCGGCCGCCGAGGGCTACAGCCACCGGCGCGCCGCGGGCCTGGACGCCAACCGGCTCTACATGCTCCTGGCGGTGCTGGCCCGGCGCGGCGGGCTCCAGCTCGCCGGCTGCGACGTCTTCGCCAACGCCGCCGGGGGGCTCTCCGTCTCCGAGCCGGCCGCCGACCTGCCCCTGGCCGCCGCGGTCACGAGCTCCCTGCGCGAAAGGCCGATCTCGCCGCAACTGGCCCTGGCCGGCGAGGTGGGCCTGGGCGGCGAGCTCCGGGCCGTGCCCCGCGCCGCCGAGCGCGTCCGCGAAGCGGCCCGCCACGGCTTCAACCGGATCATTCTCCCCCGTGCGAGCGCCCGCAGCGTCGCGGGCGCCGAGCGGATAGAGGTCATCGGCGCGGCCTCGCTGGTCGAGGCCCTGGATCAGGCCCTGGCGTGATGGCGCCCATCATCAGCTAAGTCATCTCGCGCCGGGCGGGAGGGGTGCGGTGCTGCTCAAGGCTGTTCGGGTGCTGTTCGTGCTGCTGGCCGGGGTGGCTGCCTGGTACGTCACCACCCACGTGATCTCGACGCCGGCGACGGCCGGCTGGGGGGTCTTCTACGGCGCCTGCGCGGCCCTGGCCGCGGCCGGGCTGGTCTGCGTGGACATCGCCTTCCGGCGGCAGTTCCTGCGCGGCTTCGTCTCGGTGGTCTTCGGGCTGATCCTGGGCATCCTGGTCAGCGCGGTGGCGGTGCTGCTGCTCAGCGTCTTTCTCTGGCCGGTGCTGGAGACCTCCGCGGACGTCCGCGAGACCGGCAAGGTCCTGGTGGACATCCTCCAGTCGGTGGTGCCGCTGGTGGTGCTGACCAGCTGCTACCTGACCGTCTCCGTGGTGCTGCGCACCAAGGACGAGTTCCGCTTCATCATCCCCTACGTGGACTTCGCCGAGCAGGGCCGCAAGAGCGGCGGGATCATCCTGGACAGCTCGGTGCTCATCGACGGCCGGATCGTGGAG
>Ga0315286_10002136_pt1 | contig 18337 bp, 13 predicted proteins | sample YL17G10_0_MG_FD_205038 | JGI IMG/M metagenome (GOLD analysis project Ga0315286, IMG submission 205038) | Sediment microbial communities from Yellowstone Lake, YNP, Wyoming, USA - YL17G10_0 | ecosystem: Environmental > Aquatic > Freshwater > Lake > Sediment | place: USA: Wyoming | collected... | reverse complement strand
GTCATCCTGAGGAGCGAAGCGACGAAGGATCTCGCCTTGCGGCAGCAGGTTCTCGCGACTTTGGCGAGATTCTTCGCTCCCTGCGGTCGCTCAGAATGACCAGCCCGTAAGTGAGGTTGTAGTACTACCCGCTTCTGTCCGCTGGTGAGTTGGTGGCGGCTATGGCAAGCCGCCCTATGAGGCCCGCAAGGTCCTGTTTGGGTCTTTGTTTGACACGGTAGGCTGGATCGAGTAGAATCGCAGATTGCTCCGATCATCGATAAACAATTCTAGACTCGCACGAGGAAGTGTCCATGATCAACGCAGAACCGATAAGGATGTTCCGCAGGCGCTTCTTGCCACTTTTCGGCGGGGTTCTGTTGCTGGCGGGCCTGCGGCCTGCCCTGCGGAGTACCGCTTCTGCAGTAGCCGCCCGGCCGGCGCTTGCGCAAAACCCTGCCAATGATGTCTGCCTGGCATGTCACGGTCAGCCGGGGATGACAACCACCCTTCCGTCTGGGGAGACGCTGTACCTGACGGTCGATCCGCAGGTCTACAACAATTCGGTCCATGGGGTGAACAACCAGGCCTGTACCGACTGCCACGTCGAAACCTCCGGCTATCCCCATCCCACGTTCCAAGAACAGGGGGTGACCACCCGGCGAACGCTAAGCCTGAAGCTGTATCGAGCTGCCTGCGTCCAGTGCCACCAGGACCAGTACAATGCGGCCCTGGATGGCGTGCACGACAAGGCGCTGGCCGCTGGGGACAGCAACGCTGCAATATGCACCGACTGCCACGGCACCCACAACATCACCCCGCCCAACCAGCCGCGGAGCCGTGAGTCGCAGATGTGCGAGCGCTGTCACTCCGAGATTTTCGAGCTTTACAAACAGAGCGTTCACGGTGCGGCGCTGCTCGGCGAAGGGAACCCCGACGTTCCAGGCTGCATCGACTGCCATCAAGTACACAGCGTCGAAGGGCCCTCTTCCTCCGGCTCTTTCCACCTGTTCTCACCCGAGATCTGCCGCCGCTGCCACGCCGACAGAACCCTGATGGGCAAGTACAACATCAGCGCGGATGTGTTTGACACGTACGTTGCCGATTTTCACGGCACCACCGTTGCCCTGTTCCAGAAGGCCAGTCCTGATCAGCAGACCAACAAACCGGTGTGCATCGACTGCCACGGCGTCCACAACATGCGCATGGTGGACGATCCGGAGAGCACAGTCATCAAGGAGAACCTGCTGGCAACCTGCCAGAAGTGCCACCCCGACGCCACTTCCAACTTCCCTACTTCCTGGATCAGCCACTACCGGCCCGACCCCAAGCGCGCGCCGCTGGTTTTCTTTGTCAACCTGTTCTACGCCATCTTGATCCCTGCCGTCCTGGGGGTGATGGTGATCTTGGTCGTCTTGGACGTGCGCAAGCGGATCGCCAGCCGTCGAAAGGAGCGTCAACATGCCTAAGGCCCAGCAATACAGGCGGTTCTCCATCTCGGACAGGGTAGAGCACTGGGTCCTCACCATTAGCTTTGGTCTGCTGGGGCTCACCGGGCTGGTGCAGCAGCACGTAGACTCGGCCCTGGCCACAGGGATCATCAACCTACTGGGCGGGATCGAGACCGTGCGCCTCATGCATCACATCGCCGCCATGGTGATGATGTTCGAAACCATCTACCACATTGGCGTGTTGGGGTACAAGTTCTTCGTCCTCCGCACCCGGGCGACCATTTTGCCTGGTAAGCAAGACGCGATCAATCTGGTCCAGTCGTTACGCTACAACGTAGGAATGAGCAAGGACCGGCCAAAACAGGGGCGCTTTACGTTCGAAGAAAAGCTCGAATACTGGGCGGTCATTTGGGGTACCGTGGTGATGGGCATCACCGGCTTTATGTTGTGGAACCCAATCGCCACAACCCATCTTCTGTCGGGCTCGTTCGTTCCCGCTGCCAAGGCTGCTCATGGCAAAGAGGCGCTGCTGGCGGTGCTGGCCATTCTCATCTGGCACCTGTACCACGTGCATATCCGGCATCTCAACCTGAGCATGTTCAAGGGCACCCTGAACACAGAAGAGATGCAGGACGAGCACCCGGCGGAGCTGGCCGACATACAAGCTGGACGGATCGACCCGCGGCCCGCTGCGGCCGCGATCGCCCGGCGGCGCAGGGTCTTTTTCCCAGTCTTTGGCGTATTGACGGTCCTGATGCTTGTTGGCATCGCGTTCTTCGTCGGCTTTGAAAAGACGTCCATCGCCACCATCCCACCGGCCGAGGAGGTCGTCGTGTATTCGCCGTTGACCCCGACCCCCCTGCCGACCCTGCCCCCCGCGGCAACGCCTGCGCCGGTGCAGGCCACTGCCACGCCCGCACCTGGCACGGCGGTGGAAACGCCTGCTCTTGCGGCGGCCCCTACCTGGGAAAGCGGCATCGGCGACATGATGAAAACCAAGTGCGGTGCGTGCCATAGCAGCGCCAACAAACTCGGCGGGTTGGACCTCACCAGTTATCAGGCCGCGATGGCGGGCGGGATCAGTGGACCGGCCATCGTGCCCGGCGAAGCGAACACCTCCCTGCTCGTCACCCGCCAGGCCAGCGGCAACCATCCTGGGCAGCTCACCGCCGAGGAACTGAAGCAGGTGACTGACTGGATCGAGGCGGGTGCGCTGGAGAAGTAGGCCTGTTGCTCCAAGGACTTTTAGCTTCACCCGCCCTGCCTGCCCTGACGGAGGGCCAGGGAGGACAGCGGGAGACTGGATGGGCTTCATTTTGACGATTGCCTTCATTCGGATATAATGGCTCATAGAGATCGCTTGGTCTCTCACAGGTCGTAGCATCGCACGAGGAGGTGTGCATGACAAAGTCAACTCAGACTCCAATCGAGACTACAGATCCCGAGCAGAACGCAACTCCGAAGAAGGTGCAACGCCGCAACAAACGCGCCGTCCGGCGGACGTTGCTGACCGGCCTGGCTTTCATTGCCGGCTTTGCGGTGTTGGGTATCATTGCCATCCAGGTGTGGGAATACTCCAACAGCGTGAGCTTTTGCACCAACGTCTGCCACGACGTACACCCCGAAGAAACCAAGGCCTTCGCCGACTCGTACCATGCCGAGGTCAAATGCACCGAATGCCACATGGGCCGCCTGGGCACGATCCGGGGGATCATCCTCAAAGCCGGCCACTTCCGCCATTTGCCCGAGGTGATCTTTGACAGCTACGAGCGCCCCCTCCGTTCGGTCACGATGCGCCCCGCCAGTGAGTCCTGCGAAAAGTGCCACTATCCTCCGGCTTTTCACGGGGACCGAGTGCGCACCATCAATCGTTTTCAACCCGATGAGAAAAACACAGAGAAGGACGTCTACCTGATCCTCAAAACCGGAGGGGGCAAGCGCGAGCAAGGACTCGGCTACGGAATCCACTGGCACATCGAGAATCCGGTCGAGTACATTGCCAGCGACGAGGACAAACAGGACATCCGCTGGGTGCGGACCACCCTGCCTGATGGTCGCACCGTGGAGTACACCGATGTGCTCAATCCTCTGACGCCCGAGGAGATCGCCGCAGCCACGAAAAAGACGATGGACTGCGTCGACTGCCACAATCGGGTCGGGCACCCCTTCCCCTCCCCAGAGACGTTGCTGGACCAGGCCCTGGCCGATGGCCGGCTGAGCAAGGAGCTGCCCTATGCCAAGGAAGAGCTGCTCAAGCTGCTCACTGCCGACTATAACAATCGCGAAGAGGCGTTAACGGCCGTCGAAGCGGTGAAGCAGCGCTACCAGGATGCGTATCCTCAGCTTGCTGGAAAATACCAGGCCGAAATCGACCAGGCCGCAAAGGTGGCCGGGGAACTCGTCCAGCGCCTGGTGTTTGCAGAAGCCGGCGTCACGTGGAGGAGCTTTTACGACAACGGCAAGCACAAGGACTTTGCCGGCTGCCTCCGCTGCCACGACGGCAAGCACCTGAGCGCGGAGGGAGAGTCGATCCGCCTGCACTGCAACATCTGCCACAGCGTTCCCGGGACGGTAAGCGCCGGCAGCCGGCCACCTCAACTCCCTGCCGGCACCATCCAGGAGCCGCCATTCCACTTGGAGACCAACTTTGTCGCTGACCACCGCTTCCAGGCCAACGGAACCTGTGCGGACTGCCACGGAGAAGTCAAGTTCGGCAAGGACGATTCCAGCTTCTGCGCAAATTCGGCCTGCCATGGCCGGGCGTGGCCCGCGGTGAATCTGGACGCTGCCTTTCCGCATCCCATCCCGCTGGAGGGCAAGCACGCCCAGGCTCTGTGCTCTGAGTGCCATAAGGGGGAGCGCAAGCCGGAGTACAAGTGCAGCAATTGCCACCAGCCACCCCAGGCCACCCACTTTGGCGACCAGTGCGAGGACTGCCACACGCCGGAGGGTTTTGAGAAGGCGACGCTCGCCAATTTCACGCACCCCGTGCCGCTGGAAGGGGCTCACGCCAGCCTGCAGTGCACCGCCTGTCACACCGGCGGCCTGAAGCTGACCTACCAGTGCGCCAACTGCCACAAGCCGCGTAGCGAGCCGCACTTTGGACCAGACTGCGAAAAGTGCCACACGCCGGCAGGCTTTAAGGGAGCCACCCTCCCGCCAGAGCTGCATCCCATTCCGCTCATTGGCGCCCACGCGCGTGCCACCTGTGACGTCTGCCACGCCGGCGGCCAACGTGTGCCAGAATACGTGTGCAGCAACTGCCACAAGCCGCCGGAAAACCACTTCCCAGCGCCGTGCGATAACTGTCACACGCCGGAGGGTTGGGCCCAGTCGGCCGCGCGCATCACTCAAGCGGCTCCCAAGATCCCGCACGAGATCGAGGGGCGGGGCGACTGCCTGGTGTGCCACGACCCGACGGGCAACGTCAAGCCAGCGCCTGCGAACCATAAGGACTATACCAAGGAGCTGTGCACCCTCTGTCACAAGGGCGAGGACTAGCAGCAGCGATTCGCCTACCGACCCTCCCGCAGGTTCGCTACCTGCGGGAGGGTTTCTTTCGTCTCCGCTGCCCGCTCCGCTGCGCTACGGTCTTCCATCGTCGCTTCGGGGATTATCATCTTCTGGAACCCTGGGGTCCACTCCCGCGTCTTGTACATGGAGCTCGAAGTTCGAGAGGAGGAGTCAACCCATGAACCGCAAGCGAGTGCAGGCCCTCGGCGCAGTCCTAACCATCCTGACCCTGGTGCTGATCCCTGTGGCCCCAGCCTTGGCCGACGGGATCATCATCCCCGAGCCACCGCCTAACATCCCCATCGTGGATGTGCCCTACCTGACGGTCAAGTATCACCGCGTGACAGTGACCATTGAGGACCAGGTGGCGACCACCCACGTGGACCAGGTGTTTGTCAACGAAGCGCGCTATGAGGTTGAGGGTACCTACCTCTTTCCCTTGCCAGAGGAGTCGGCCATCAGCCAGTTTGCCATGTGGGTGGACGGGCAAAAGCTGGCGGGCCAGGTTCTGAAACGCGAGGAGGCGCGCCGTATCTACGAGGACATAGTGCGGCAGCGGCGCGATCCGGCCCTCCTGGAATACGTGGGCCGTGATGCTTTCCAGGCGAGCATCTTCCCTATCCCGCCTGGCGGCGAGCGGCGTGTCGAGCTGGAGTACAGCCAGGTCCTGCCCATGGACAACGGCCTGGTGGGATACACATATCCCCTCAACACAGAAAAGTTCTCGCCTCGTCCCCTGGGGGAGGTCGCGGTCAACGTCACCATTCACAGCAAGAACGCGCTAAAGGCGATCTACAGCCCCAGCCACGATGTAACCGTCGAGCGGCGTGGCGACTATAACGCCGACGTGGGCTACGAGGAGAACGACGCCCGGCCTGACCGCGACTTTGTGCTCTACTACACCGTCTCGGCGGAGGACGTGGGCGTCAACTCGCTCAGCTACAAACCAGAGGGGAAGAGTGACGGCTTCTTTCTACTGCTGGCTGCGCCCAAGGTAGAGGTGCAGGAAGAGCAGGTCATTGCCAAAGACGTGATTTTGGTCTTGGATGTATCGGGCTCGATGCGAGGCGACAAGCTCGATCAGGCCAAGGCGGCGTTGAGCTATGTGCTGGACAATCTGAACGCCGAGGACCGCTTTGCCATCATCTCCTTTAGCACCAGCACCCAACCCTACGGTCGCGGCCTGGCTCTGGCCGACGAACGGGGGGAGGCCCGCGATTTTGTGACCCGCCTGGAAGCAGGTGGCTCCACCGACATCAACCGCGTCCTGTTGGAGGCCATGTCTATGGCCGACAATGAGCGGCCCACCATCTTGATCTTTCTCACCGATGGCCTGCCCACGGCTGGCGAGGTGGATGTAGACCGCATCATTGCCAACATCAGCGACGCGGCTCCCAAGAACGTCCGTATCTTTCCTTTTGGCGTGGGCTACGAAGTGAACACCACCTTGCTGGATACCATCGCCGAGAACCACCGCGGGGCGAGCGGCTACGTCCGGCCCGAAGAGGGAATTGACGAAAAGGTGTCAGCTTTCTACGCCAAGGTCAGCACCCCGCTGCTGTCAGACCTGGCGCTCGACCTCGGGTCGATTGAGGTAGACGACGTCTACCCGTATCCCCTGCCGGACCTCTTTGCCGGGACCCAGTTGGTGGTTGTGGGACGCTACCGCGAGGGAGGTGCCACAACCATCACCCTCACCGGGGACGTTAACGGCGAAACCCAGGCATTCGGCTATGACGACGCGACGTTCCGGCGGGAGGGAGGCGAGGAGTTCATCGCCCGACTGTGGGCCACGCGCAAGATCGGCTATCTCTTGCAGCAGATCCGGCTCCACGGAGAAGAGAAAGAGCTGGTGGACGAGATCGTAGACCTGTCCATCCGCTACGGCATCATCACTCCCTACACCTCCTTCCTGGTGGAAGAGACCGAGCAGGCACTGAGTGCAGCCGGACGGGAGCAGCTTTCGCACGACGTCCAGGCACAGGCCACGGCCTCGCCCGCTCCTGCGTTTGGGCAGGGAGCGGTGGAGCGCAGCGCTGCGGAGAAGGCCCTATCGGGGGCGCAGGCGCCGGCCATGCCCACGATGGTTGCGGGCGTGGGGGATGGAGCGACTGACCAGTACGGCAACGCGATCAGCCCGGTGCGCTACGTGGGCGACAAGACGTTCATCCTGCGGGATGACACCTGGACCGATACCACGTTCGATCCAGACAAGATGAAGCCGGTTCCGGTGAGCTTTGGCGGGGATGACTATTTCGCCCTGGTGGCAGCGCATCCCGACTGGGGCCGCTACTTTGCCCTGGGCAGCCACGTCGTCGTCGTGCTCGACGGCACTGCCTACGAGGTCCGTGAGGGCGACGCACCGCCGATTCAGGTGCCGGCGGGGGTGACCCCCGCGGCGACGGCGGCCGTTACACCGGCGCCCGAATCGTCCGGAAACGTCTTTGACCAAGTCCTCGAGACGATTCAGGACTGGATCGAAAAGATCGTCGACACCTTCAAGCGCTAGCCCGCGAAGGTTGGCAATCCCCGCAGCGCAGCTGGGCTTTGCCCACGTTCAGTCCGGGCCAAAGGGAGGGAGAGCGAGGCAGGAGAGGGACCGCTTTCGCGATGTGCAGTCAAGACCCCAAGGGGCGTGGGCCTGTCTTGTGTCAGACACCGCAAAGGAAGGCGGCGTCCAGGTCCGCAGGCACGGGGAAACCCTTGGGTCTTGATATCACAGGTTCTCCTTCAGTTGCTGCGCCACCTTGCGCGTCATGCCCGGCACGACCGCCAGCTCCTCTATGCTGGAGGCGCGGATGGCCTCCAGCGAGCCAAAATGCTTGAGAAGCGCCGATCGGCGCCGGGGACCGATGCCGGGAATGCTGTCCAGTTGGGAGGTGAGGGTGCGTTGGCTGCGCACGTGGCGATGGTAGGTGATGGCAAAGCGGTGGGCCTCGTCGCGGATGCGCTGCATCAGAAACAACCCCTCCGACGTACGGGGCAGCCGCACGGCTTCAGGCCGGCCGGGCAAAAAGGTCTCTTCCTCCTGCTTGGCCAGCCCTACCACGCGCACCACGTCGCGCAGTCCGAATTCGTCCAGCACCTCCAATGCCACGTTGAGCTGCCCCTTGCCCCCATCCACGATGATCAGATCGGGCAGGAGGTCCCACGACGATTTCTTGCCGCCTGGGGCCTCTTCCGCGGCGCTGAGTTCGGCGTCGTGGACGCGGCGGAACCGGCGGCGGAGCATCTGCCGCATGCTGGCATAATCATCCCATGCGGGAGTCCCCTCGACAGCCCGGATCTGGAAGCGTCGGTAGTCGCTCTTGCGCGGCACCCCTTTGACAAAAACGACCATCGAGCCGGTGGTGGCGCTGCCCTGGATCGTAGAAATGTCATAGCACTCGATACGGTTAGGCGGCGACTGTAGTTCCAGTTGCTCCTGCAGCTCGGCCAGGGCGGTTGCCTGTTTGCCCTCGTCCACCAGCCACTGGGCGCGGAGGTGAGCCAGGGTTTCGGCGGCATTCTCGGATGCCATGTTTACCAGCTCGCGCTTGCGGCCCCGGCGGGGGACGTGGAGCACCACCTTGGTCCCGCGCCGGCTGCGCAACCATTCCTGGATGACCAGAGCCTCGTCGATCTCCTGCGGAAGCAGAATCTCGGGAGGTACATACGCCGCCTCGTCGTAGAACTGCTTGACGAACGAGCTCACGACCTCGGCGTCCGTCTCGTCGGCGGCGCCATCCAGTACAAAGTACTCGCGGCCGATGAGCCGACCATGGCGGATGAAAAAGACCTGGACACAGGCATCGCCGTTGGCACGCGCAAAGGCGATGGCGTCCTGATCAGCCATGGCGGTGGAGACGATTTTTTGCCGCTCGATGACGCGCTGAATGGCCGCCAGTTGATCGCGGTACTCGGCCGCCTGCTCGAACTCCCACTGCCGTGCTGCAGACTGCATCCGGGCTTCGAGATCGGCCACGACCTCATCCGCCTTGCCCTCCAAGAAGCGGCACAGGCCATCGATGGTGGCCCGGTATTCCTCTTTGCTTGCCGCACCAATGCACGGGCCCAGGCACAGGCCGATGTCCAGGTACAGGCAGGCCCGCTGATCCTGGCCGGTGATGGTCCGTCCACACGTCAGGTAGGGGAACACGCGACGCAAGGTCTGCAACGTCTGCTGGACGGCCCAAGAGGCAGTGAACGGGCCGAAGTAGCGCGCACCATCCCTTTCCATCCGCCGCACGATGAGGATGCGTGGAAAGTCCTCCTGCCAGGTGATCTTGATGTACGGATAGCGCTTGTCGTCCTTCAGCCGGACGTTGTACCTCGGCTTGTGCAGCTTGATGAGGTTGCTTTCGAGGATCAGCGCCTCCAACTCGGAGGCGGTGATGATAAAGTCGAATTCGGCAATGCTGGCCACCAGCCGATCTACTTTGCGGCTGTGTCCCGCCGAAGGATGAAAGTAAGAGCGCACGCGCGACCGGAGGTTCACTGCCTTGCCTACGTACAGAATGATGCCGCCCGCGTCTTTCATCAGATAGACACCGGGCTTGGTCGGCAGCGTGTCTAGCTTGTCCTGCAGATGGTCGAATGCGTTGCTCGCCATGGGGTTATTCTAACACAGATAGCGCGAGACACAAGTCATCACGAGCAGTGGTTCTCTTCCTCCATTTCCACTTCACATCCAGGTTGCCAGCGTCCGGCGCAACTGTGCTTGGGAAACTCGCGAATGCAGCGCTGTGGCCCGATTTGACACAAATACCATCCTATGGTATGATTTTTCTTGTTGGTCAAGTTAATCGGTTTGGCATCTTTCACCGTTCCGATTCACGCAATCGGAGCGGTGTTTTTTGTGCCGGTCCGGACCAATTCACAGGTACCATACCTGAACCTATTCGAGAGTCAAGAGTGAGACTTGGCTCAATGCAGTCAAGGAGTACTGAACTTGGATTTTGAACAATTCTCTTTTGATCCGCGCATCAGCGCGGGCATCAAGGCAGTTGGCTACACCACGCCGACCCCGATTCAGCTACAGGCGATCCCCTTCGTGCTCAAAGGGCGCGACATACTGGCAACAGCACAAACCGGCACCGGAAAAACCGCGGCTTTTGTCCTGCCCATTCTGGAGCGGTTGACCACAGGTCCATCAGGTCGTGTGCGTGCCCTCATCGTAGCGCCCACGCGCGAGCTCGCCGAACAGATCCACCAGGCGAGTGTCGATCTGGGCCAGAGCACTCGAGTGCACAGCGCCACCGTCTATGGCGGCGTCAGCAAGAACGGACAGGTCGAGGCGTTGCGGCGCGGCGCAGAGATCGTCGTTGCCTGCCCGGGCCGCCTGCTTGACCTGGCCAACGACCGTAGCATTGACCTGTCGGGCGTCGAAGTATTGGTCCTGGACGAAGCCGATCGCATGTGCGACATGGGCTTCCTGCCCGATATTCGTCGCATTCTAAAACTCGTGCCGGCGCGGCGCCAGACGCTCTTTTTTTCGGCCACGATGCCCGAGGATATCCGCGAACTGGCCAACAGCATTCTCAAGAATCCCGTTACGGTCCAGATCGGCATGATTGCCCCGGTCAAGACCGTTTCACACGCTCTCTATCCCGTATCGCAAGGCCTCAAGAAGGAGCTGCTGCTGGCCACACTGGAACAGACCGCTACAGGCCGCGTTCTGATCTTTGCCCGAACCAAGTACCGCGCCCGTAACCTGGCCCGCGATCTGGAGAAAGCCAGGTATCGCGTTGCGGCGCTGCAAGGTAACATGTCGCAGGGCCAGCGCCAGAAGGCACTCGACGGCTTTCGGGACGGCAAGTACGACATTCTTGTTGCCACTGACATTGCTGCGCGAGGGATCGATGTGACAGATATCTCGCACGTGATCAACTTTGACATGCCCGACACGGTGGATGCTTACACGCACCGTATCGGGCGCACCGGCCGCGCCCACCGGACCGGGGAAGCCTTTACCTTTATGGCTCAGGGCGATGAGCCGATGGTGTGCGCCATCGAAAAGGTGCTGGGCAAGCGAATCGAACGGCGGCAACTGTCCGGCTTCGACCATGGCGGCCTTGCGCCGGAACGCCAATCGCCGGGCAATCGCGTGAACCAGTCGCGAAAGACAGGACCAAACCTCAAGCACGATCGCGATGGCGGTATCTCCACACTTAACCGTGGTCATGAGCACCATTGAGCCACGAGGGCTTTGGTCGCCTTGGAATGCGGGCCACTTCGTTTTGGCGGAGTCCAGCGCAGAGATGGCACCTGAAACGAGAGCTGCTCTTCCACCGTCCAGCGATGATCGGTGATGCTACCAGCTATCGCCAGGGTGCGCGGCACCCAATGTCGCCGGCCTCCAGGTAAGGGAATGGCAACAGGCAAGCTGCGATGTTAGGTGCAGAAGTTGTGGACCGAACCATCCAAATACATCGAACGGTGCAACGTCGCCGTTTGGCGTGCCAAAGCTCGACCCCGCCGAACCAATGCTGCAATACGCGAGCGAAAGGTGGCGTTCAGCCGTTCGATGTAAGCAGTGTTAATGGTACCTCCGCCTTGTGTTCGCTGCAGCAGGGCCTGCACTTGGTCCATGGGGCCCTGGACCAAACGCCGTTGATGGGCGACAACTCGTTTGCCAGCATATTGCCTGACGACTTGGGCCATCGAGATGCCATCCCTAGGTCGCAGACGCGGACTCCCGACCTTACCCGTGCGGATGGGCTCTCGAAAGACCGAGTGGATGGCTTGGGTGTACGCTTGGCAGCCATCCATGCAGAACAACAACGGACGACACAAGGCACAAGCGCGGACTTTCTTCATCAGCGGCGTGATCAAGCCTGTGTCGCGACAGGTGCTGAGCACGCCACCCAACCAAAGTCGGGTACTAACCTGCAACGCGATGGCCATCCACACAGTGTTGCCCTGAACCTTCACTCGAATCTCGTCTCCCTGGACTTGGGCAAAGTCTTTGGCTTCAGCCTGCCTCTGGAAGGAGGATAAACCATGCCTCGACCTGCACATCTCGATCCATCGGCCTTTGCCGTCAGCGGGGGATCGGTCGGCGTGCTGCTGATCCACGGGTTCACCGGCTCCGTGGCTGAGACGCGGCCCATGGGCGAGTACCTGGCCGCGCGGGGTTTGACGGTCCGCTGCCCGCTGTTGCCGGGGCACGGCACCTCCCCTCAAGACCTGACCCGCATCCGCTGGCAGGCGTGGACGGATGAGGTGGAATCGGCACTCCGCATCTTGCAGGGTTGCTGCGAGCCCGTCTTTGTTGGCGGGCTATCCCTGGGCGCATTGCTTACCCTGTGGCTGGGAGCGAAGCACCCCGAAATCGCCGGCCTCATCCCCATGGCCCCTGCAATCCATGTGCAGAACCGGCTCATGCCGCTGGCGCTGGGGATGCGCTACCTGTTCAAGTACAACCCGCTTGGCGGCATGGGCGACCGGGACCTGGGCGACCCAGAAGCGCTCGACCGCATCTGGTGCTACGACGAAATGCCGCTGTGGGGGGCGGGCGAGGTAGTTCGCCTCCAGCGGCAAGTGCGCCAGGCCCTGCCTCAGATTCGACAGCCGATTCTCATCTTCCAGGGGCGGCGTGACGCTCAGCTTCCGCCCAAGGCGGCACCGACCGTCTACGAGCGCGTGGCCTCGACCGACAAGACCCTGGTCTGGCTGGAGCACTCCGGCCATAACCTGCTGGCCGACGGCGAGCGCGTATCGGTCTGGGCGCAAAGCCACGCCTGGATGCTGGCCCGAGCCTCCACCACGCGCACTTGAGCTCGGGAGCTCATCTGCCTCACTTCTTGATCAGTTCGTACCCCGCAGCTTGCCAGGCGTTTAAGCCACCATCCACCTCCAGCACGTTGGTGTAGCCCAGCGAGGCGAGTTCCTTGGCCGCGGACGTGCTCATGCTCCCACTGCGGCAATAGAGCACGATGGGTGCCTCCTTGGCCGGCAGCTTGCCCAGGTTCTGGGCGATCTGGTCGTACGGGACGAACAGATCAGTCTGCGGGAGCTCACCTGCGTAGGGAACGTGCACGTTGACCAAGACAAAGTCCTTCTTCTTGAGCAGGTCGGCGAGTTGCTGGACCGAGATGTCAGTGTAGCCATCAGCATTCTTGGCGAGATTCTTCACCGTTCCCCCCGGTCGGCCTGCCTTTGGAGGCCCCGCTCCGCAGGCAGCCACCAGCAAACCCAAAGCCAGCAACGTAGCGGCCAACCATGTCTTTCGTTTCATCGTGTCTCCAGTCTTCGTGTGCTCTTTTTGGCCTGAGTGCACCTCCGCGGTCTGCCAGACCTCGGAGGTATGAGCCTCTACCTACGACTCGGTACCCTCGTCCATGGCCATGAAGGCGCCGTGCCAGCTATGATACCACACGTCTCCTGTGCTCCCGTGGACGCTTAACATGCCCTCGACTTGGCCGTCTTGAAGAAAGTGGAACGTATAGTAGCCATAGAAGGGGTCCGCATCACCAGGAGCCCGGCCGGGCAAGTTGGTGTCCAGCCAGCGCTGTGCCGCCTCGGTTGCCTGCTCAGGGGAAAGGGTCATCCCGCTCCCCTCCGCTGCGGGGACCGGTGTCTCAGCGGACGGTGCGGAAGGGCCCATCATGCCACGGCGAGCCATCCCGTACTTGGCGTTCCACATCATATTCGGCCCCATCTCCGGCCCTACGGCCCCGCTTACCATGTTCACCAGCAGCTCCATGGCACCGATGCCGGTGTCTTTCTCGGCGACGATGGCGTAAGAGTTGCGCTCAAACTCCATCACCTCGGTGACCTGAAGATGTTTGTACCCCGACCGCTCTACGTAGCTCTCGACGTTCGCTTTGGCTTCGCTCAGGGAGATGGTCTTGCCTGTGGGAACTGCTGACCCTCCGAGTGCGGGGCCACACGGCATCGTGCCCGAGCCGCAGCCCATCATGCCTGGTCCAAAAGATCCGCCTGTACTGCCCGCCCTCGGGGCAGGCTCGGCGCACGGCATACCATCTGAGCCCCAGCCCATCATTCCGCGCACAATCATTCCCCAGCCACTACCTCGCATCGTGCCTTGTCCGCAGGACACCGGGCTCGAGCCTGCGCGGCCGGGGCCCCATTGTCCGCGAGTCCACGTAGCACCCACCCACACGCCCGCTGCCAGCACAAGGGCCGCCAGGGCAATCGTTCCCAGCACAATCAAGACAGTTCTCATTGTTCAGGGTTCCTTTCAGCATTCCATCAGACGGCAATCTTTGACAGTGTACTCCAGCACTGCGCCCGCGGCCAGCGCCATTTGGCTCGATGTGAACTGGGCCAAATGGCGCATGGGGCCTACCCCATGAATTGACGGTGCGCGGGGGTTGTGCTAAGATACTTCCCTGTGCACAAGCCTGCTCTTGACAGGTCACGGGGCCAGCAGACGAACGCGCTAGGGTTAGTCCCTGGCCCCCCCGGGCTGCCCGCAGTCACCGCACAGGGAGCGGTACTCCCTGTGCCTGACCCGCACCGGGCAGGCCGCAGGGCGGGCTGGGAGGGGCAGGGACTGGGAGGCAGACTCATGAGTGGGGCGATCCGTGTCGTTCTGGCGGATGACCATGCCGTGGTGCGCAAGGGCATTCGCGAGTTCTTGGAACAAGATGGCGACATCAAGGTTGTGGCCGAGGCTTCCGATGGGGCACAGGCCGTCGCCCTGGTGGAGGAGCACCGGCCTGATGTGGTGGTGCTCGACATTCAGATGCCTGGCGTGAGCGGCATCGAAGCCACCCGCCGCATCAAGCTCGAACATCCGGAGGTGCGGGTCTTGATCTTGACCGCCTACGACGACGATCCGTACATCTTTGCCCTGCTTCAAGCCGGTGCCACTGGGTACATGCTCAAGACCGCCGACTCGGATCAATTGGTACAGGCGGTGCGGGCTGTACACCGTGGCGAGCCGGCCCTCGACGCTGCGGTGACACAGAAGGTGATGCGGCAACTGGTCAGCAGCCGTCCGCCGGGTGCCGAGGGGACCGTCGAGGCGCTGACGGACCGCGAGATCGAGGTCCTTCGCCTGGCGGCCAGGGGCCTGACCAACAAAGCCATCGGCCAGGCACTGGGCATCAGCGACCGGACGGTGCAGGGCCACTTGGCCAACGTCTATGGCAAACTGAGCGTTGGCAGCCGCACCGAGGCGGTGACGGAGGCGCTCAGGCAAGGATGGATCGTCATCGAGTGAGCATTTTGGGTTGTGCAACGTGAGGGCTGACACGAGACATGAAACGTAGCAGGCCGACATTTCGGTTTCGAGGGCTCGCGGCTCAGATTGTGTTGTGGACGGTGTTGCCCTTGACCCTGGTGCTCATTGGCGTGGCCTTTACCGGCGTCTACAGCCACGAGCAGGCCATGCGGTCGCTGGTCGAGGAACGAGATCAGGCGCTGGCGACCGCCAGCGCAGGCCAGGTGCGGGAGGTCTTGCTACAACGGGCGTCGGCGCTGCGAGAGCTGGCTGCCCAGCATGCGTTTCATGAGAAGGATGTCGCCAAGCAGCGCAGCCTGTTAGCGCATGCGGGAGACCTGCGGGGACTGCTTAGTGCCGAAGGCGTCGCCCTGGTGGACGATGCCGGATCCCCGCTGTTGAATGTGAACGGGCCACCGCCGTGGATGCAGGGAGCCCCCGAAGCAACCCTATCTGCACTCACCGCCCTGGCCCAGGCCGTGACCGCGCGCCAGGACCTCACGGTCAGCCCGGTTTTCGACATGCCGGGGGCCTCAGGCCTGCCCGCAGGCAGGAGCACCTTGTTGATGGGTGTCCCTGTTCACGACACAGCCGGGGCCATGGTGGGGGTGCTGGTTGGCCCAGTGTCGCTTTCCAGTCTAGGCCTGGAGTCGCTATTGAGCCGAGTGCAGGTGGGCGTTCACGGGGTGGTGTACCTGGTGGAACCCTCGGGAGGCATCCTGGTGCACACCCAATCGGAGCACGCCCGCACCAGTCTGGCGGAACACAGCGGACTGGCGACTGCCCTGCAGGATGCCAGCCCTGGGGCGACCTTTTGCCAGGCACCCGACGGCGAGCGGATGACCCTTGCGTACGCACCGGTGGGGGCGAGCACTGGCTGGCGCGTCATCGTCGAGCAACCATGGCACGAGGTCGTCAGCCCCGTGCTGCGCTACTCCCAGGCCATGCCGCTGGTGGCAGTGCTGGCCGCGATCGTCGCCCTGCTGGCTCTGTATTACGGCGTCCATTCTCTCGTCCGGCCCCTTCGGGCGCTGGGGCGGCAGGCGGAGCAGGTGGCCTGGGGCGATTTCGAGGCAACGAACACCCCCGTCGGTGGCGTGGAGGAAATCGAGGACCTGCACCGCACGCTGGACCAGATGGCCAAGCGCATCCAGAGCTACCAGCGTGGCATGCACAACTATATCGCCGCCATCACCCAGGGACAGGAGGACGAACGCCGGCGCCTGGCCAGAGAGCTCCACGACGACACAGCCCAGTCCCTCATCGCCCTGGGCCAACAGGTAGAGATGGCCCAGAAGTTGTTGGCCACGGACCCAGGCCGCGCTGCTGATCGCCTGGCAACCGTCCGGACGATGCTCGCCGAGACCTTGCAGGGGGTGCGCCGTTTCAGCCGGGATCTGCGCCCTATCTATCTGGAGGACCTGGGCTTTATCCCGGGCTTGCAGATGCTGGTCAGTGAGGCCGAACAACGCGGGTCGCTTTCTATCCAATTCTCTACGATCGGCACGGTGCGCCGCCTTCCCCCAGATGTGGAGCTGACCGCCTACCGCGTCGTCCAAGAAGCGCTCAACAACGTAATCCAACACTCCAAGGCGTCCCGAGCTCTGGTGGAGGTGCGATTTGCCTGCCCTGCGGAGTACCGCTTCCTTGGCGGTGACTGCGGGCAGTCCATAGAGGCGCAAGGCCTGGTTCTCACGGTACGGGATGATGGGCAAGGATTTGACGCGCCCGACCTGCCCGACGCGTTGGCCCGCGAGGGGCACTTTGGCCTGATGGGCATCCAGGAACGCGCCCTGCTCTACGGCGGGAAACTGACCATCCGCTCCGCTCCGGGCCAGGGCACGGAAGTGACTCTGTGCCTGCCATACCCCCCAGAAAGCCAACCCCGCCAAATGGCGGGTGAACGAATGGGCTGATTGGCTCTGTTGCCTCATCGACATTCCTGATATTCTGGTGTGGATTGGTCCTTGTGAGGGTTCGAAACACTAGCAAGGGCAAGCGCACAGGAGGCAATAATGAGTCAGAACAAAACGTCAACCGGTTCCCGTGACGTCAAACGCGCCAGGTTCTCCGCCGAGGAGAGGAAAAAGTCAAACGGCGCATCGCCGGTGGTTCTCATCGCCGGCCTGGTTGTTGTGCTGGCGCTGATTGGCGGCACCGTTTTCATGCTGGCGAGATCCTCGCCGGCCAGCACCGCGTCCGCAGCCAACCCGGCATCCCAAGCGCCGGGCGGCTCCCCTGGACTGCCCGCAGTCAGTGCGAGCCAGACCGGCAGTCAGGCTCTGCTGGTCAAGGCTGCAACCGTGGGCCACGATGCCTACCCGGCAGTGACGGCCGACAACGGCGTTGTGCGCTTGCCCCTGTCTACCTTTGATGACGGCAACGCCCATTTCTACACCTACATGCACGAGGGCCAGCCTATCGAGTTCTTTGTCCTGAAAAGCAAAGACGGCGTGGTGCGCGCAGCTTTCAACGCCTGCGATGTCTGTTTCCCTGCCAAGAAGGGCTACCACCAGGAGGGCGACGAGATGGTGTGCAACAATTGCGGGAGCCGGTTCCCTGCCGCGCAGATCAACGTGGTTCGCGGCGGCTGCAACCCGTCACCGCTGACCCGCACCATCGACGGCGATAGCCTGGCTATCCAGGTGAGCGACCTCATCGGCGGTCTCGGCTTCTTCCAGGGGTGATGGGCGTATGCGACTCTTTGACGTTGCCCTGAACAACCTGCGCCGCCGCAAGGGGCGCATGGCCCTGTTGGTGCTGGGCCTGACCATTGGTGTGGCCACTGCCGTCGCCCTCACCGCCATTACCGACACGATGCGCAGCGACGTCGCCAACAAGCTGGACCAGTACGGTGCCAATATCCTGATTGTGCCCAAGGCCAACGATCTCTCGCTGTCCTACGGCGGGGTGACGGTCGCCTCCGCGGCCTTTGATGTGGGGGAACTGACCATGGCCGATCTGGACCTCCTCCAGACCATCAAGAATGCCCGGAACATTAGCGTCGTCGCTCCGAAACTTCTGGGTGCGGCCACTCTGAGTGGGCGGGATGTGCTCGTGGCGGGAGTTCGCTTCTCCGACGAGCTGCGGCTCAAGCAATGGTGGCACGTGGACGGGGCCGAACCATCGTCGCCGGACGAAGCGTTGGTCGGCTCGCGTCTGGCCCAGGCCCTGGGGCTGCGTCCCGGCAGCAACGTCGACATAGACGGTCACACCTTCCGCG
>Ga0315286_10002134_pt1 | contig 18345 bp, 8 predicted proteins | sample YL17G10_0_MG_FD_205038 | JGI IMG/M metagenome (GOLD analysis project Ga0315286, IMG submission 205038) | Sediment microbial communities from Yellowstone Lake, YNP, Wyoming, USA - YL17G10_0 | ecosystem: Environmental > Aquatic > Freshwater > Lake > Sediment | place: USA: Wyoming | collected... | reverse complement strand
GTCGATTACGTCACTTTCAAGAGCCATGAAGATTTGCTGGAGAAGGCAAGGTATTATCTTGCTCATCCGGATGAAGCTCAAAAAATTGCAAGAAATGGGCGTGAAAAGACTTTGGAGAAATACTCAGCGGCCTCATTTTGGCGTATAGCTTTCAGCAAAATATTCGAAGCTGAAGTTGCCCGCATCTCAACTATACTGAACGTCATAAATTATCCCGAACTGAAATAAGGTGGCTATTAAACGTGGTGTCAGCCAATCTCCAAATCGCCCTTTCGCATACCACGATGCGTTCAAAATCGCACCCGATCATAAAGAGTGTTGGAATTAGTATTGCAGTTAGAAGCGATCGAGGATCATATTTTGGATGCGCGACAATTAAGCGATCAGGCTGAGGAACAGATGATATCAGATATTGAAATCGTAAAAAAAATGAAGAGAGAAATTATCGAGGCAATGCTGCTAACAGGAGAAGGTCATCTTCCCAGTGCATTTTCAATTATCGACATATTGTGGGTATTGTACGACAAGATTCTCAATATTGATTCAAACAACATAGAAAAGGATGATCGAAATCATTTTATATTGAGCAAAGGTCATGGCGCTCTGGCGCTATATGCGGTGTTGTCGGAAAGGAATTTTTTTACTAAAGAAGAACTGCGAAAGTTTGCTCGTTACGATAGTCCCTTGGGTGGGCATCCCGACTGCAAAAAAGTGCTTGGCGTGGAGGCATCGACTGGTTCTCTTGGTCACGGATTACCTATGGCGATTGGTATGGCACTTGGTATGAAAATCCGAAGATTAAATCATCGTGTCTATACTATAGTTGGGGATGGGGAGTGCAATGAGGGCACGATTTGGGAATCTGCATTATTGGCTTCGCATCATTGTCTTAATAACTTAGTCTGCATTATAGATTACAACCACTCGACGGATCGTGCTCTTACGCTGGGGAATTTGTCCGATAAGTTTTCATCGTTTGGATGGTGTGTCACCATAGTCAATGGCCATATCCACGAAGAAATACTCAAGGGACTCAAAATCATTGATGATCACAGACCGCTTGTCATAATAGCGGATACGATTAAAGGCAAGGGAATTAAAATGATTGAAAATAATCCGGCTTGGCATCACAGGGGACCAACGCAAGAAGAAGCGTCAATAATGCTAAAGGAACTACAATGAGAAAGCAATTTGTAAAAACTGCTGAAGCGGTTGCCGAGCACGACGAAAGGCTCGTACTCCTATTAGGAGATATTGGTGTTTTTGGATTTCAAAATGTTTTTTCAAAGTATCCGGAGAGAGTCTATAATATTGGCATTTGTGAACAGGCTTTTACGAGTCTGGCGGCGGGCATATCAAAAATGAATTTAATCCCTTTAGTTCATTCAATTGCACCATTTGTCGTCGAGAGGTGTTTTGAACAATTAAAAATCGATTTTGGTTATCAAAGACTGAGAGGGAGTTTCGTTAGTATTGGAGCGTCCTATGATTACGCGGCATTAGGGTGTACACACCATTGTCCAGGCGACATTGCGCTATTAAAAACAATTCCTGGAATGAATATTATCGTGCCAGGTAGCGACAGAGATTTCGATGTACTGTTTCGAGCTGCATATTCTGGACACAATCCGAACTATTTCAGATTAACGGAGAAGGGCCACGCTCTTGACGTTCCTGTCACTTTTAGGCGAGGAATGAAGATTCGTGAAGGGAGAGATGGGACTGTTGTTGCAATCGGGCCAATGTTGGAAAGGGTTGTGAACGCCTGCATTAATGTGGATGTGACAATATTGTATTACACAACATTGTCACCGTTCGATGGGGAATTACTCTCTGCCACATTCCAAAAAGGAAAGATCGCCGTCGTCGAGCCATTCTATGAAGGAACGATGAGCTATGATATTGTTTCTTTTCTCCAAGGGAAATCAATAAATATGTTGTCAGTTGGCGTGCCGAGAAGATTTCTGATAAATTATGGATCAGCTACTGACCAAGATGTTGCTTGCGGATTAGATGTTGCAGGTATCAAGACAAGGTTAGAAAGGTTTTTTAATGCTAAAAAGTGATGTATTGGCATCGGATGGCAAAAACTGTTCGCTTGATGTCGCAACGGATCAATTAGAGAATAGGACTGTGCTACTTACCGGTGCATCAGGTCTCATCGGGACGCATTTCCTTTGCGCTCTGCACTATCTTCAGACAGTATTGAGCGTTAACGTAAAAGTAATTGCAATTGTGAATAGAGGTATCCCGGAACACCTTGTCAGCCTATCAACCAGCAACGCGATCCAATTTATCCAGGGTGATTTGGCAACGGAAGCCTTCGTTTGCGACCTTCCACCAGCCGATGTGATCGTTCATGCAGCAACCTATGGTCAGCCGGGCATGTTTATGGATTATCCAGAGATAACCATAAAACTAAACACATACGTTACCTCTGTTTTATTGGAAAAAGTGCTAAATAAAAATGGGAGATTTTTGTTCATCAGCAGCAGTGAAGTATATAGCGGTTTGACGACTACGCCGTTTTCAGAAACGAAAATGGGATCAACAACGCCAGATCATCCGCGAGCATGCTACATAGAAGCGAAACGATGCGGTGAAGCTGTGGTTAATGTGTATCGCAATAAAAGTTGTTCTGCTACATCCGCAAGATTGAGTCTGGCGTACGGACCGGGAACAAGGCGTGGCGATAGGCGAGTCATCAATAATTTTGTAGAAAAAGCTCTTTTACAAAAAAAGATTACATTATTAGACAATGGGGAGGCTAAGCGCACGTATTGCTACGTGTCGGATGCCGTTAATATGATGTTGCGCATACTTTTGGAGGGGCAGGAATCCGTTTACAATGTCGGAGGGGTTTCGAGTGTGACAATTGCTGATCTTGCCCGGCTCGTGGGAAAAATCGTCGGTGTGAATGTGATTTTCCCTCAACACGGGGGCGGCGGTGACTCATGTGCTCCAGAAGTTGTCCGACTGGATATTGCCAGATATACTGCTGAATTTGGAGAGAGAGAATTTGTAGGATTAGAAACAGGCCTGAGAAACATTATCGAATGGCAAAAAAATCTATACAGCGTGGAGTGATTTTCGTAAATGATTAAAGTCCATAATATTTTGCCTGAAGATGTTGAACAAATCATTGGTGAGCCGTTGCCGGATTTTTTACAGAGTCGCTGTCGGGCGGCTTTCTTACAGTACCATTCTCTTACTCCTGAAGAGCGTGACGGTTACATTCTGAATGTCGTCCGGGATTTATTGCAGCGTGACATGCCCACAGCAGGAAAACACCGGCTCAGCGACTGGGAGCGAGGCTGGCAAGAAAACCTTGATTTAGTTACGACCGATCCTAAACGCTTGGCATTAATACCTAAATACTACGACAAGCATACATTCTCGCGTTGGAAACAACAAATTATTCGACCCATCTCGAAAGATTTTGATTATCACATCCTTGCGTTGTTTGTTGATTGGGCATTGTATGCGTACGGAAGAAATGCGCAGACTATCTATGAATTTGGATGCGGTCCAGCCGAACATCTGCTTCGCGTGCGCTTGATTAACTCCACGGCGCGTTTGATAGGCCTTGATTGGACGAGCACATCCCAGAAGATTATTCAAAGTCTTGCAGATGCTGGGGTTGAAACCAACATTGAAGGACGGAAGTTTAATTTCTATGAGCCGGATGAATCTTTAGAGATTCAATCGGGAAGCTGTATCTATACCGTCGCAGCACTTGAGCAGATTGGTGATCAATTCGAACCATTTCTTCAATTTTTAATTCGAAAACGACCTGATATATGCTTACATTTTGAACCGATAGAAGAACTCCTCGACGAACATTCGCTGATAGATTGCCTTTCGATCCTCTACTTTCGGAAAAGAAACTATCTCCGTGGATTTCTCACACGCTTGCGAGAGCTTGAAGCGCAAGGACGAGTTACCATTATTCGACAACAACGAACCTATTCAGGTTCATACTACATCGAAGGGCACGCGTTAGTGGTCTGGAAACCCAACAGATAGCTGTCCGAAGGAAAATAGCTATGACTGGTTCATATATACTAAGCTTTTCGAAATAGTATTGACAAAAACTTGCCTTTCGCCCCGCTTTTAAAGCCAGAATCGTACAGAAAGGACCAAAAAAGAGCGATATTTGTCAATACTAATATGCAAACCTTAGTAATTATTGATTAAGAATGACAAACACACCAATACTTAAAGGAGATCACACATGAAACAATCAAACATACTTGTAACTGGGGGCGCAGGCTACAAAGGCATCATGCTGGTCACGAAGCTATTGGAGCGTGGACATAAAGTAACTATCCTTGATAATTTTATGTACGGTTATGGCTCCATCTTGCATATTATTTCTCATCCGAACCTAACGATTATGCCGATGGATATTCGAAATCTCAATCATGAGGCTGTAAAAGGATATGACACGATCTATCATTTGGCCGGAATTAGTGGTATGCCTGCTTGTGCTGCCAACCCCAATTCTGCAGAGATGATTAACATTGAAGCCTCCCGTCGATTGTTAGCACTGCTGTCTGATGAGCAGCTTCTAATATATGCATCTACCACCTCATTCTATGGAGCTTCAGGGACAGAATGTGATGAAAATACTCTGGTGCAGCCAGTGAGCATTTATGGTCGTACGAAATATGAAGCAGAACGCAGCATTCTGCAGAGAAAGAATTCAATTGCTCTTAGATTTGCGACTGTTTTTGGCCTTAGCCCCAAAATGCGTGATGACTTAATGCCCAATGACTTTTACTATAAGGCAGTACATGAACGATCTATTGTGCTCTTTGCTGCACAATCAAAGAGAACTTTTGTACATATAGAGGATGCAATCAACGGATATCTCTTTGCGTTAGACCATGCAGACAAAATGAAAGGGCAAGTTTTCAATGTAGGCGACGAACAATTGAACTTTTCCAAAGCAGATATTGCAAAGGCGATAAATCAATATGTTGCTTTTGAGATTATAGACTCTTCATTGCCGGATATTGATGTACGCAATTTTCTCGTTTCATTCAAGAAAATCCGCGATCTCGGCTTTAAGGCTCAAAAAACACTTGACGAAGGGATTCGTGAATTAGTGAAGTTGTATAAATTCTATACGATCTATTCACCGTATCGAGTTATTTAAAATAGGGATATATAATGCTAAGGCCAAGGGTAATCTTCATTCCGCTCGAATTCCAGACATGGCAAAACGCGAGCCATCAACCATATTCCTGTTGTTTAGGGTTTGAGGAAGGGTTTGACGCGGCTGGGGCAGACTATTTTACCGTTCCTGCATACCATGAATCCACCTCTTCCGAGAAATCGTCGTGGCTTAGCCGCATCAATGAACTCTGTAGGGGAATGAAATTCGACCAAGTGTGGATAGAAATCGTCCATAGTCGGTATGACAGTCAATTTCTTGAGTGGATTACCGCAATTGCGCCTGTTAGAATCGGCATCATGGGGGAAAGTATAGAAACGGATCCGCAGGAACATCCCGCTGGGGTCAAACACCGAAGAGAAAATATTGAGCGCAGCCTTTCTGCCATGACTCATTTGATTCTGGTCGACGAAACCGACGTCGATCGCTTTAATTCCGTTGGCAAGCTGCCTGCCAAATGGGTGTGGGATGCGGGGCTAGTACCAAAGAGATTCATCGGCGATGCGTACCAAGAACCCACAATCCAATCGGCGTTGTTCTTCGGGGCGTTGTATGGGGTGCGGCATCAATGGCTGACGTGTGCCCAGTTGAAGAATCTTATCTTTCGGCCTGACTTTTCACTCGAGCACAACACCCGAATTCCGGAACTTTATGATGCCCTCAATAAGAATTGCGTACAAAGACTTGGTCTGGATGGTCCACTTCCATCTGGCTTCTATGATACCTACATCAATTCAATGAGGACGTTGCGCCGAAAAGGATTCAGACTTTGGATTGATACCTTAAGCCAAGGTCTGGCGGTCGTCAATCTGCCGCAATTCGGGAAAGCTCCGGCGAGCCGCGTCTCAGAGGGAATTGCCGCAGTAAAACCTGTGGTCAACTGGTCGTTACCGGAAAGGCCGCGTACAAACTCATTGTTTGAAGAGGGAACAGAGATCTTGCTCTATGCGCGTGACAATCCGGATGAGCTTGTCGAACATATCAAGCACCTCCAAAAGGATCGGGGGTTTGGTGCCCGGTTGGCACTGAATGCGGCAAAGAAAATGAAAGCGCATCATACAATTGAGGAATTGGTGCGTCAGGTGTTTGAGTGGACTGGCGTACAAACAGTCCCGGCGACAGCGCATCTCTCGCAGGCTCAGGCGTCTGTTCTTAAAACGGTGTCAGCTCAAAAAGCTTTGAAAAGTATTGTCGATGAATCCTCCCAGACCTATTTAGGTGATATCTCCACACGGTGCACTACAGGTGTACTCCCACATGACGATATTCTCCATCGACTCAGTATGAACAAACTATGGTCTGCTGAAAAACCGCTTCGGCTACACTTGGGATGCGGCGAGCAGCATTTGGATGAATATGTAAACATTGACTATCCGCCGAGTGAGCATAATGTCATGAATGTTGCCGCTGATATTTTCGCTAATATCACGGAATTAGATTTTCCCCCACACTCAGTCGATGAAATTCGCTTACATCACGTTTTTGAACATTTCAACCGTGTCACAGCTTTGGCGATGCTCATTCGGTGGCACACATGGTTAAAAATAGACGGCAGGCTGCACCTTGAAACGCCAGATCTCATGGGAAGCGCAAAAACATTGCTCTCCGATTCTTCCTGGAAAACTAAAGCCGGTGTTGTCCGTCATATCGCCGGAGATCAGTCCGCTGCATGGGCTTATCACATCGACCACTGGTTTCCTGAACGTTTTGAGCGTACATTGAACAAACTCGGATACACCGATGTTAAAACCACCCAAAGCTCCTGGCCATGTGAACCCTATTTGTCGAATGTTACGTTATTTGCCATCAAATCCCGGGATATTCTTTTGTCAGAACACCTCACTGCAGCAGACGAAATACTGTGGGAAAGTACCGTAAGTCCGACAGAAAAACCTACCTTTTCGTTTTGGCAGAAACAGCTTAGGGATTTCCTATCTGTTGCCCCGGCACCAAAAATTAAGATGAATTCAGGTGATACTGTATGTGAACCAAAAATGAGTAGCAATCTGCCACTTGATGAAATTCAGAACTTTAACCAGCGAACACGCGATCGATGGGTAGCTGACAAAGCCGCTACTGTTCCGACTGGGGCGCGTGTGCTGGACATTGGCGCGGGGACTTGCCCCTATCGGACCATGTTTTCGCACTGCGAATACAAGGCTCACGACTTTAAAAAGTATACTGGTGAGAAGTTAGGAGGCACAACGCAATACGGCAACATAGACTATGTTTCAGAAATTACGTCAATTCCCGTTGAGGATGCATCATTTGATCTGATTCTCTGCACAGAGGTTCTGGAACATGTGCCCGAACCCGGCTTGGCGTTTCATGAGATGATTCGTATTCTTCGTCCCGGTGGTAGGCTTCTCTTGACTGCACCTCTCGGCTCTGGCCTTCACCAACTCCCATACCATTATTATGGTGGATTCTCGCCAGAGTGGTATCGCTATTGGGCTGCCAAAACTGGTTTATCTGTTGTTGAAATTTTACCGAATGGTGGTTTTTTCAGACTAATTGCGCAAGAATGCGTACGTGCTGCAGATCTCATTAGTTCCTGTCCTTCTCTAACTGTAGAAGATATCAACGAAATGAGGCATCTACTTTCAGACAAACTACCACGGTTCTTTTTTGCTGTAGAAGATACTATTTTTATTGATCAATTTACTGTTGGTTATCACGTAGAGTTGAACAAGCCGTCGAGCCTAATGTCTTCAACTGTTGGCACGATGGATTGGGCGCCAGATGACCGTTTTGAAAAAAATTTGCGTCTCAAACAGGCTCATCTTAATGATCTCATAAAACGAGCCAAGGCCAGCGACCAACAATGATAGTCATAGTATTCAGCAAGGATCGGCCCCTCCAGCTTGATGCGACGCTGCGTTCGTTCATGCTGCACTGTCTGGATTTCAATCGAGTATCGGATCGGATAATTGTCAAAGCATCGAATGAAATATATGGTGAGGCTTACACGATCCTTTCGAAGGAATATTCCTCATACAGCAATATATCGTTGATCGCTGAAGCGGACTTTCGTCAACAAGTACTCGATCTTTTGCGGCTTGATGAGTATGTTCTGTGGCTGGTTGACGACAATATATTTGTCAGAGATTTTTACCTGAGCAACTGCCAGCAGTTGCTTGAATCTAACCAGGATACACTTGGGTATTCACTCCGTCTGGGTGAAAACACTACCTACTGCTATCCACTCGACAAGCAGCAGGCTATTCCCGATTTTAAACAAATTTCAGAAAATACTTACAAATATAAATGGACAACCGCTGCGTATGACTTCGGATATCCGCTGGAGGTTTCAAGCTCACTCTATCGTACGCGCGATCTGTTGCCTCTTCTTGAGTCAATTAATTTTTATAACCCCAATTCCCTTGAAACGGAGTTGGCAACACGTGTTTCATATTTCCGAGAGGGATTCCCCTGGCTGCTGTGCCCGATAAAATCCATAACGTTCTGCAATCCAATAAACAAGGTGCAAAGCACAGCAGGTGAAAACAGGGCCGGCGAATCAACAGAACTCTCTTCCGATTCTTTTCTTGAACGTTTTCTGAGGGGGGAACGGATAGACGTGTTTCCTTTTGATGGTTTTACTCCCAATGCCTGCCACCAGGAAGTTGAACTCATGTTTTCTGTAGCCAAAGCAGCCCCTCCTAAAGTTTCTGTCATTATTTCCTGCTTCAATCAGGCTCATTTTCTTGCTGAAGCTGTTGAGAGTGTTGCTGCACAAATATTTACTGACTGGGAATGCTTGATTGTCAACGACGGCAGCCCCGATGACACAAGTGAAGTGGCAAGGCGCCTCATATCCATGTTTCCGGAAAAGAACCTCCGGCTTCTGGAGAAGAAGAATGGTGGGCTTCCCGATGCCAGAAACGCCGGTATTAGCGCTTCCTATGGACGATACTGGCTTCCCCTTGATGCTGATGACCGGATAGAACCCACCTTTTTGGAGAAAGCTGTCAAGATTCTGGATGAACGGTCCGAGGTCGGGTTTGTCTATTCACACATCAGCCATTTTGGTATCCAGAATGATGTATATATCCTTCCCGAATTCAATGCTGACACCATCGTGTATACTGACAATATAGCGTGCGTCTGCTCTCTTGTCCGTAGAATTGTCTGGGATCAAGTGGGCGGCTACAATATTAATATGCGAGAGGGTTATGAGGACTGGGATTTTTGGGTTGGGTGTATCGAAATGGGATGGAAAGGGTACCGAATTCCAGAGCCACTCTTCTTGTACCGCAAACGGGATGGATCAATGCTGGAAGGGTCGAACCGCAAACGTGTACTACTTATTGCCCGTATCGTCTGCAATCATCCAGCCCTTTACAGTAATCAACGCCTACAAAATGCCAAGAAAATTCTCTCAGATAATCGAGCAGAGCCTGGTAATCCTCGTATACTCATCGCCTGTTCCCATTTCTGGCCATCCATAGGCGGCCTGGAAACTATCGTCGAACAGCTTTCCTCGAACCTTGTCTTAGCTAGTTATGACGTAAGTGTTGTGACCTCTGCTGTCCCAGGACGTACTGCCGATACCTATCGTGGTGCCAATATTATCAGCCGGGATACGAGCAAGCTGATCAACGGGATTCCCGAATGGCTCTTGTGTATTCGTAGCGAAGTGGAATCCGGGCGATATACGGCATGCATTCTGATTCAAGACCCACAAGGCCCCATCATTTGGTCGATGGAAGATATCGTCGTACCTAAGCAGACACATCTGTTTATTCAGCCGATCATTAATGCCGATGGATATAGCCACTGGAAAGACAACGCCTCATTTCGTGATCGCCTGAAAAAAATTCTGCTGAATGCCACTGCCGCCATCACCATGTCAAGATCCGGACCTGATGATGCCTACATGCGTTCTGAAGGCATTAAGCCCGTCTACATACCCAATGCCGTTTCAATACCTGAACCCTCTATAGATTTCAGGAGCAGATTCGGCATACCTGATTCAACATTTCTCATACTACATGTCGCCAACCTGTACTGGGTAAAAAATCATGTTGGCCTCCTCAATACTCTCGGTAATCTGACATCAAACTGGAAACTGGTGATGATCGGGCAACCATCTGGAGAGAGAGAATGCGCCCAGCATTTTCATGAGACGCTAAAGACATTTCCAGAGGTTTTGTATATTCCTGGTCTGCCACCAGAAGATGTATCGGCCGCCATGGAGGCAGCAGATGTCATCGTGCTTGCTTCACACGGAGAGGGATCACCGGTAACCATCCTTGAAGCCATGGCACACGGGAAACCATGGTTGGCAACACCAAACTGTGGTGCAGCAAATGACAATGCCGGTGGAATTATCTGTACATTGGAAGATTTTCCTGACTACCTGCATATTTTATCAGGTAACATTACATATAGAAACTCCTTGGGCGAACTTGGCTCACTGCACTGGAACAAATGTTTTACATGGCCAATTGTTATTGAAGGCTGGATTGATCTTATTGAAAGAAGAAAGCTGCAGCGATCGTTTGAGATGCCGGAAGACATCGCAGATAAGATGGTATCCATACGAAATACTATAAAGTTGTTGGTTCGCTCAGAAAAGACACCACAACCAATTCATAACAACGTATACGTCAACATTGGCATGATCACCTATAACCGTTTGGATTTCACTCGCCAGTCCATTGAAGCAATGGTGCTCCATACAAATTTTCCGTATGTGCTTACCGTCGTCGATAATGCCAGCACAGACGGCAGCCGTGAATATTTGTTGGAACAAAAAAGAAAGGGCGTCATAAAGAATCTGGTGCTGCTGGATGAGAATATTGGTGTAGCAAAAGCGTCCAATCTGGCGTGGGCTTTGGAACCTGACGTTGATTATTATATGAAGTTTGACAATGATATTGTAATCCAGAAGCCAGACTGGCTTGCCGCAATGGTGCATATTGTAGACGGAATCCCAGGAATGGGTGCTGTGGCATACAATTTTGAACCAGAAAGTTATGCCGCCCAACTGATGTATGGCCATACCGTTCGTGTGAAAAATGGATCAATTGGAGGTGCCTGTTTTCTTGTGCCGAAGCGCACGCGTGACAGGGTCGGCTATTGGTGTGAGGATTACGGGCTTTACAGTGAGGAAGATCTTGATTACTGCTTCAGAATGTCGTTTGCAAAAATGCTATATGCTTACATGGAAGATGAAGATATAGGTATTCATCTGCCGGCAGGTAAAGCTGCGAAAATAGATCTGCATAGCTATGACTCACATGACGGTATCGAGGAGAATGAACATCAGAAGTATCGCCAGATGAAGGACGACAGCCGCCGCAAGGTTGTGCAGAGCGGTTTGCGCGAAAAAAACTACAACGACTACCGTGATGGCAAGCGCGGCTTGTATGTCCACTCAGAGTATTGCCACTCATGGAATGCCGCAGGCAGGCCGGGGCTGGTTACGACTACCTGCCACCAATATTCGACCCAACCCATACAAAAACTCAGGATAACTGTTTTTTCGCTGGATGCAAAAGAACACGCCTGCGGCTACTATCGCATTCAATCGCCCCTCAAGGAGATTGCCGGTCAAGTTGAATTATCCTGGGGCATAGAGGTCAGGGAGAAGCCTTTTCGCATAATTCCTGGAGTGGCGGAAACTGCCGACATAATTATCGTACAACGTTCCTTCCCTCGACTGGAAACCGCAGAATTCCTCTACCATCTTTGCTCACTCGGTAAACCCATTATCTTCGAGATCGACGATCTACTTACACAACTTCCATCGACAAATCTGAATTATAGCTGGGGAGTGGACTGTACACCCCATATCTTTGAGTTCATCCGGAAATGCTCGGCAGTCACAGTCTCTACTGAGGAACTCAAGAAACATTTTTCATCATACAACGATGCTATCCATATACTTCCAAATTTGCTTGACAGTGATCTTTGGTGTAAGACCTCACCGCCATCATCCGGGCCGGTTGTCATAGGATATGCCGGCACCATAACCCACAACACGGATCTGGCACTGTTGGAAGAGGTTCTTGACCGGATAGCATCAAGTTATGGAAACAGGGTGGCGTTTACCTTCATCGGGTGTGCAACTGAGCGAATTTCAAGGCTCCCGGGATTCTCCTTTATTCAATTCAAGAACTCTTTTGAAACCTATGCCAGGGAGCTGCAGGAAATACCAATCGATATCATGCTCGTACCGCTGGAGGATAACCCTTTCAACCGCTGCAAGAGCAACATTAAATGGCTGGAATATTCGTCCTGCGGCATTGCAGGGATATATGCCGATCTGCCCCCTTACAATAACTGCATAGAGCACGGTACGACCGGGCTCTTGGCTGGGAGCGACCCGCAACAGTGGTTTAATGCGATTGATCTTTTAATCAGAAATTCAAAGCTCAGGCGCTCAATCGCCATGAACGCCCGCCAGAAGGTCATGGCCGAGCATACGTTAAAGGTGGGGGCTCAGCGCTGGCTGCAGGTATACCGGGAAATCATCTCTATGCATGCCGCCCAGAATGCAACCACTGCCGAAGATCTATCCGTACCTTCCAAGATCGATCTTGATATTTCAAACATTACGACTGAGAAAACATTGCCTCAGATCGGCATCCTTTGCAGTGACCCACTTACGTGCTCATGCCCTGCGATACGTCTTGTTTCACCTCTGAAAGATCTTCAGGAAAGTAAGTTCATAAAGTATGTGGACATTACACCCTTATTTCAGGGAACGACAGATGTGTTGCTGCAACAACTTAAAAACATTGATATTCTCGTGGTACAGCGTGATGTCAGTTGGAAAATTCCTTATTCCAACCTAAAGCAACTGCTGGATAGATTGCATATCAAATTGGTATTTGAGTTTGACGATGCCATGACTCTTCTCCCGACCACGAATCCTCATTATGATCATTACCTTAACCGACGTCACTTTTTTGAGGAGTATGTTCGACATGCAGATCTACTAACCGTCTCAACGGAACAACTGCGTTCCCTTTATAGTTCTCTTAATCCAAGAATTGCTGTGATCCCTAATTGTCTTGACATGACCATCTGGCAAGGCTGTCCCATTAAACATCCAAGAACTTCAAGCCCACTCAAGATTCTCTTCAGCGGTACTCCGACCCATGTATCAGATTTTATGGTCCTACTGGGCGCAATCCAGCGAATATTGGCGGAATTCCCGGAAAGAGTAGAGCTATACTTATGGGGGAGTCAGATTGCTGCTCTGCAAGGACATCCGCAAGTGCATTATGTGGAAAAGTTTTTCCCTAATTACTACGACTACGCCCGCATCCTTAAAAGCCTCAATGCTGATATTGGGGTGATTCCCCTGGAAGACAACATATTCAACAGGGCGAAATCATGTATCAAGTGGCTTGAGTATTCTGCATGCGGAATCGCCAGCATATGCAGTGATAGTGATGCATATAACACTATTGTTCGTCACGGTAAAACCGGGCTTCTCGTGAAGAATGAAGAGGCAATTTGGTATAAAGCAATCAAAGAGCTCGTCCTGGATGACAATCTACGGTTCGCGATTGCACGGAATGCCCGGCTGGATGTAGAACAGAATCACACTATCTCAAAGAATGCCCATAAATGGATAGATGCATATTCTCTGCTTCTGGAGAGAACAGTCGACCAATCTGACCGTGTCAACACGGTGGAACGTTCTTGTGGAAACTCACCGGCACTGCTCTTGTCAATCATCATTCCCCTCTACAATGGGGTTGTTTTTACACGCCGATGCCTGGATTCTCTTAGTGCGCATGCCGACCCAACTCTCTATGAATTGATCCTTGTCGACAATGCCTCCAGTGATGCAACATCGCACCTCCTCAATTCACTACCTCCCTCAGTAACCGTCATTCGCAATGCAACAAACCTTGGTTTTGCCCATGCCTGCAACCAGGGCGCATGGGCAGCCACCACTCCCTACATTCTCTTTCTGAACAACGACACGGTCGTTACCCCCGGCTGGCTTGCGACCATGATCGAGGCCTGCGGACCGGATGTGGGTATCATCGGCTGCCGCATGCTCTATCCTGACGGCACCATCCAGCATGCCGGGATCGAACTGATCAACGGCATCCCCGACCACCCCTATCGTCACCAGCCGGCCGATATGCCGGCAGCAAATACCGCTCGTGATCTCGATATGGTTACCGGAGCATGCCTGTTGATCCGGCGTGAACTGTTCCTGCAGCTGGCAGGGTTCGACGAGGTCTACCGCAACGGGGTTGAAGACGTCGATCTGTGTCTGCGCGCGCGGGAAGCCGGGTACCGGGTTGTCTATCAACCCAAGGCCATGATCTATCACCACGAGGGGCAGTCGTCCGGCAGGTTCGATCATGTCGATCGTAACCTTCGCTTTTTTATCGACAGGTGGCAGGGGAAATTTGATAAAAAGGATCGCTTCATAGCTTCAAACCCGCCGGTTCTCATGACTGCCGAAAAAAGTTATATCAACGAGCAGCGGCTGCATGTGGTCTGGCAAGGTTCCCAGTTTGTGTACCATTCGTTGGCACTGATCAACCGTGAGATGTGCCGACGCCTCATACAGATCGGCCATGAACTTTCCATAGTGCCCTACGAACAGGACGAGTTTTTTCCTGAGGCGGGCTCCCCGCTTGCGGCCATCCAAAAGTGCGTCAACAGGCCGTTGTCACAACCGGCCGACGTTGTGGTCAGGCACCAATGGCCGCCGGATTTCAATCCCCCGCCTGCCGGGCATTGGGTGATGATCCAGCCTTGGGAATTCGGAAGTATTCCGCTGTCGTGGATCGGACCGATGAATGAGAAGCTCGACGAGATCTGGGTCCCCAGCAGCTATGTCCGGGAGTGCTACATACAGAGCGGCGTCAGCCGTGACAAGGTGTTTGTTGTTCCCAACGGTGTCGATACGGCGTTGTATTCACCTGTCGGAGCCACCTATCCGATAGCATCCGGCAAGTCCTTCCGCTTTCTCTTCGTGGGAGGCACGATACATCGCAAGGGAATCGACCTTCTGCTGGCCGCCTATCGGCAATCGTTCACCGCGCAGGATGATGTCTGCCTGGTCATCAAGGATATGGGCGGGAAATCATTCTACCAAGGGCAGACCGCCCAAGAGATGATCCAGCGGTTTTCCGCTGACCCGGCCGCCCCGGAAATCGTCTACATCGACAGCAGCCTGGCTTCGGATGAGATGACCGCACTGTATCGCTCCTGCCACTGCCTCGTGCATCCTTATCGAGGCGAGGGATTCGGCCTGCCAATCGCCGAGGCGATGGCCAGCGGGCTCCCGGTTATAGTTACCGGGTATGGCGCAGCTCTGGATTTTTGCCCTCCTGAAATTGCCTGGCTTGTCCCGGCAAAGGAAGTGCGGTTTGCCACCTGTTGCGTTGGCGATATAGACACGGTCGGCCCGCCGTGGCTGGCGGAACCGGACCTGGATGTGCTGAGCGACCGTATGCAGCACGCATTCAATCATCCCGACGAGGCCCGGAGGCGGGGCCAGACCGCATGTGAGCATATCCGCGGGAATTTCACCTGGGATCATGCCGCCCACTGTGTCGAGGCTCGGTTGCAGGCGCTTCGCGCGAAGCAGGTCGTGCGTTTCACGAAGGAAAAGATCACGCCCCGTGTCGCGGACAAGACGGACAGACCCGCTGATGACGAAGCGAAACGGCGTGACGTGGCCGCCAGGGTGATGGAGCAAGCCCGCGTACTGCAGGTGCGCGGCGAAACCGATGCGGCTGTTTCCATGCTAATCCGGCAGGGGATCGGCGTCGCTCTGGATTGGCCGGCCCCCTATCTGGCCCTGGCAGAGCTTCTGATGGGGGAAAAAAGATTCGCGGATGCCATGCAGGTGGTTAAGGAGATGCCGCCTGCCACTGAGCAGACGGTGATGAGGGAGATCGAGGCGATCTGCCAGGCGGCACTGGGTGATGATGAAGCCGCGCGGAAGTCGGCCAACCAGGCACCGGAGCGCCCCCGGGCGCTGGTGGTGCTGGGCACCCTGGCAGCGCGGCGGGGAGACCTGACCGGGGCGGAAGCCTTCTTCCGGCGAGCGATTGGGGTGGATTCCTCCTGCGGCAGCGCGTGGCTGTCGCTGGGGATACTGGTGTGGGGCCAGGGGAAACAGGAGGATGCCTGGCAGGCGGTCAAACGCTCGGTGCTGGTCGATCCGCTGAACGGGGAGGCGGCGAGAATTATGAGGGATATGGCTGAGAGACGTGATCAGGCTGAAAAGCAGGTTTGATGGCTTCGTCAAAAGTCCTGTATTTTTGGACATAAAATTACTCAACTATCTGAAAACACTTTTAACTACGAAATGCGCGAAATACGCGGAAGTGCATAACTGCTCAGGTGTTTAGGTTGAGGACTGAAGGGCAATTGCGATTGCGCATGTCGTTCCTTGAGGCTATCTGTCTGAGTAGTTGCTGTTCTTAAACAGTAGCTTGGCTCCCTTTTTCGCGCCTTTAGCGTATTTCGTAGTTTTCTCTTCTCCACCCATCATAGCCTCCCGAGTAATTACGAAATGATAGACCAATATCCCCTTGGAATCCCAGAGGGGCTGCTTCAACCGGTGAGATCGTCCGTTGCTTGCCCTTGGAGGAACTCAAGCAAATTGCATGGAACGACTCTTGCTTATTTACTGACCGATTGCAGGCGATTATCGGTCACCTCGAGGCTCTGGCCGGTCTGAACCAGAGACTCACAGGGGTTCGAGCTGGGAATCCCTCATTCGATGCGAACCGCTTTCTTTCACGATATACCGTCAAAACCGCCGACAGGCCCAACACAGGAGACAAAGACATGTTAGCCGTTGAACAGGTGTATGAGGCTATGCAGCCCGTTCTGCAGGCCAGCCGCCCCGGAGATGCCGTCCGGGCTCTTGAGAACATTGTCCGGTCCTTTCCAAATTTTGCGCGCGCCCACAGCGACCTCGGCATGCTGTATTACCAGTCCGGGGAAAAGCAGAAAGCGACTGTTCATTATGAACGGGCCGCGACCATCTCCCCTGAAAACGCCGATTTTCAGAAGAACCTGGCCGATTATTACTACGTGGAAATGGCCCGGGCCGAAGACGCCTTGAAGCTGTATTCGAAAGTCCTTCAGGCGCGTCCCAAAGATGTCGAAACCCTCATGACGGCCGGACATATTCTCGTGAGCCTGCAGCGGTTTGAGGAGGCCGATGCGTATTACCGCAAGGTCCTCGAAATCGAACCCTGGAACACGGCTGCGAATGAAATCCACAACAAGTTGTCCCAGAAGGGCCTCGGCGGAAACGGCAGCAGGAAGGCGGAGGACATGTACGCCGAAGTGAAGCGCCTGCTGGACCTTAACGACCAGGCGGGCGCCCGGCGGCAGCTTGAGAAGATGCTGGGGGTCTGTCCGCATTTCGCGCTGGCACACAATGACCTCGCCGTGCTCTGCTATCAATCCGGTGACAAGGACCAAGCACTCCGGCACTACGAGGAGGCTGTCAGGCTGCAGCCGGAAAACTCCACCTTCCAGAAAAACCTGGGAGACTTTTATTACATCGAGCAGGGCCGCATCGAGGATGCGTTGCGGATATATGTGCGCATTCTTGAAACGCAGCCCAAAGACATCGAGACCCTCATGGCCACGGGGCACATCTGCAGTAGCCTGTCCCGTTGGGATGACGCCAGAATCTTTTATCGGCGGGTGCTGGAGATCGAGCCTTGGAAAATGGAAGCAAGGAAACAACTGGACATGCTTGAAAACCGTACCATCGGAGCGGCTTCGTTGAAGTTTGCGCCGTCGGCTCAGGAAATGTATGCCGAAGCCGCCCGCCTGGTTTCAGCGGGAAGCGTTCAGGCCGGGAAGGATCGCTTGACCAAGTTGGTAAAACTTCACCCGGATTGCGCCCTCGCCCACAACGATCTCGGGGTGCTTGCCTATCGAGCCGGGGAAAACCAGCAGGCCTTGCTGTCCTACCAAACGGCCGCCAGGCTTGAGCCCAGTAATTTGACGTTTCAGAAAAATCTCGCAGAGCTCTACTGGAAAGAACTCGGCCGGATCGAGGATGCGCTGAAAATCTATGTGGACATCATGGCGGCTCATCCGGAAGACGTCGAGACCCTGCTATCCACGGGTAAGATCTGTCTATCGCTGCGCCAACCCAATGACGCTCGTGTCTTTTTCGACCGAGTGCTGAAGATCGAACCCTG
>Ga0315286_10002133_pt1 | contig 18354 bp, 11 predicted proteins | sample YL17G10_0_MG_FD_205038 | JGI IMG/M metagenome (GOLD analysis project Ga0315286, IMG submission 205038) | Sediment microbial communities from Yellowstone Lake, YNP, Wyoming, USA - YL17G10_0 | ecosystem: Environmental > Aquatic > Freshwater > Lake > Sediment | place: USA: Wyoming | collected... | reverse complement strand
GAAAGCGCGGATCTCGAGCGGCGGCTGGCGCAGGCCGGCCCTGTCCGGGCGCGGGCCTTCACCTGGGAGTCGAGCGCCCGGGTTCTGGCCGAGGCGTTCGCCCAAGCCGCGGCCGAAGGGGGGCCCCGGAAATCATTCTTCTTTTTCATTCGGAAATAATGAACGGGTGGCGCGGCTTCCGCGAAATAAGGTTTCCATAATGCCGCGTTCTAGGGTCATCCGGATTTTCGCGGTGAGCATAGCGGTCGTGGCCTGTACGGTTTTATTCTCCGGGTGTTCCCGGACAAAGCCATTGATGCCCGAGCGGGCCTCTGCTGACGAAAGCGTGTCCGGTTCCGTCGATCAATCGAGCTGGTCATGGGTCACTCCCGGAGGAGAGAGGCGAAGCCTTGAAAAAACGAGAGAGATTCTCTTGTCAACGATGAAAACTTATGGCGTCCATGGGCTTTCCATTTTCTTGAAGCAAGGCGCGTTCTGGAGCAACCGTCCGAATTCGTACTCTCTCGACCTGGGAACCGAGAACCCGGATTCCGGGAAACCGATTGACGGCTTGACGGTGTTTTCCGCGGGTAATTTGAGCGAGCCGATTGTGGCCTATTTGGCCCTGAAATTGGCTACCCTCGGTAAAATCGACATCGATCGACCGCTTTCTAGATATTTAGTCAATCCCCCTCCCGATGATCCGGATTGGATGGATCTCCTAAAAGATGACCGCTCCCAGCGATTGACGGCGCGCAGGATCCTGAGCCACCAGAGCGGACTCGCCTATTCGAGAGCGGCGAGCGCAGACCGCCGGCTGCATTTTGAATCGACTCCCGGAAAAGCTTTCGGTTACTCGAAGGATGCGTATTCGCTGTTGTATCCGGTCCTGGAGAGTATTACCGGCCGGACGTTCCGCGATTTGGCCAAAACTATGGTTTTCGATCCCATTGGGATGCCTCAATCGAGCTTTGGAATGGAGCCCCGTTTCAAGGGCCACGTTGCACTTCTGCCCGAACGAGGGGATGATCAACAATACGTTTTTCTTACTTCGGCGGCCGATTTCACTAAATTTGCCTGGTTGCTTGCCATCACAGGTCTAGATCTCTCTTTCGAGTATTCAATGGATTATCATGGATTCGCGGAAATATCCGTTAAAACGGCTTCTCCTGAGGATAGATCCAAGCCAGGGAATCCTAGAAACTTGCCCCGAGGCCTTTCCTGGTTTCTGGGCTGGGGCCGGTACGAGCTCCCCCGTGTCCTTCTCGGGAATTGCTTTTTCATCGGGGCGCGTCAGGGCGGAGTCGATTCCTACGCCACGGCGTTTGAATCCCAGAATTCGACGGCCTTGACCGTTCTGATCGCCGGCCACGGAAACGGTTCGATGATGCCCCGAATCCTCCAGGCGTTCCTGGGGGAAATAGAGACTCCGCTCGCCTGGCTGGAATTTGGAAGTTCCCCGGCCATTCGTTAGTCGATGGCCGCCGCTTCGCGGAAGAGCATCTTCGCCTAAGGATTCCTGACGGATACGTATGCAGACTCTCCCGGCTGTACGGTAACCGTGACCCAGCTGATCGAGCGCCCGGCTTCGTCGCTGGCCCGCGACGCCTCGACTTGCGTCCCATCGACAATCAGCGTCGTCCAGGTCCCATCGAACGAGGCCCGCCAGGCGAACGCCGGACCCGAAATGTTCGTGAGCTTGGACCGCGTCCGGCCGTCGTGGCGGACGTCAATCACATTGCCAAGGACGGGAACGCGGACCAACTCCGCCCAGGTTGTTGCCGCCGTTAGGCGCGACCGCGTCGCCACGATACGCGCCGCGGCGTCCGGCTCGATCCCCATCGTTCCCGCGGCGATCGCTCCGACCAGGGCGAACGGCACTTCGGAATACTCCCGTCGTTTCTTGCCCGGGTCGGCGAGCTTCAGGATTTCGGCATACGCGGCGTCGTCCCGCCCGTAGCGGTAGAAGACTTCAGGTAGATAGGACTCGATCTCGATTCCGTCCGCCTCGCGCCCGGCGATCCGGTCAAGGACCGAAGCGCGCTCGGCGCCGGGCCGGAGAAATCCGAAGTAGAGAGGGAAGACGCCGGACCAGAACAGGTCGTCGTAGACGAGCCGCCCGCCGTCGAGCATCAGGTCGGCGAACCGGCCGAGCTTCGGATCCCACCATTTTCCGTAGTAGAGATCCCGCAGCGCGTCGGCCTGGGCTTCGAGCCCCGCGGCCCGCTCCCGGTCACCCCGCTGCCGGAGAATCGCGGCGTAGGACTTGAACGCGCGGGCCTGGGCGGCGAGGAGGTCGGCCCCGATCGCCGTTTGGTCGGCGTGCCGCTCCTCGTTGTAGCTGCCCAAGCCGCGGTTGCCGTCGCTCCGGCGGTGATCGGGCACGCCGTCGCCGTCGTTGTCCCAGGCGCGGACGTAGGAAGTCGCGCTGTGCTCATAGAAATTGAGAAACGCCGGCTCCTCGAGATAGGCCGCGTTCCCGGTCCACTTGAACTGCCGCCAGCAAGCGTCGAGAACGTCGAAGTTGGCCGGCAGATTGTACCAGAAGTCCTTGTCGTTCTTGTAATCGACCGGCGCCGGCCGGTTCCACTTGTCGATCTCCCAATAGGAGCAGTATTGCCGGGATGCGGACAGACCGGCGGCGAACTTGCGTAGCATATTCAGATTGAATGCGCTCAGCCCGAGGACCTGGGCTCCCGTTGCCTGATGCGAGACGTCGCGCATGCAGAACGCGAAGCGGCTGGGGAGAGCGGCCTCATACCAGTCGCCGACGGGATCGTCGTGAGCGGACGCGGGGAAGACGTAGTCCAGGGCTTGGGCTTTAGCCCAGGCGAAGGCCGCAGCCAGCTTCGGATCGGACGTGCGGAGCGCGAGCGGACTCGCCGGCGGCGGGACCGGCCGGAAGCCGCTCGGCGGCCCGAGTTCCAGATCGAACGGTTCGTTCCGGTCGCAGACGAGTTTGCCGTCCACGAGCTCGAGCTTCGCCACCTGGAGCGAGGAGCGGTGCTTGCCCGGCTGGACATGGTCCTTGGGGCCGTAGGGATGGGTAAAATAGAACAGATAGGCGTCGGTGCCCTGGACGATCACCTCTCCGTGGCGGGCGATATCGCCGTCGTCAGGGCGCGACCCGGGGACGCCCAGAATCGTCCCGGGTTGTTCGGTCCAGCGCTCGAGATCGTCCGAGCGGAGAACGCCCATGCCCTGCCAGCGGTCGACCAGAAGCCAGTACGCGCCGCGCCAGCGGAAGACGGCCGGACCTTCCTGGCCTGCCTTTGTGGTGACGACCGGGCCCTTCACCGTCCAGCGATCGAGGTCCTCGCTGTCGGCCGCGTAGATGTGGGAGTTGTTCGTCTCGTCCTTGTACCACATCCGCCATCCGCCGGACGGCTTAGCGTAGACGAAAGCGTCGATGACCCGGTCCGAGCTCAGGGCCAGGACCGATTTGAAAGTCCAGTGGACCAGGTCGCGGCTGATGTAGTGCACGATGTGCCGGTCGCCGCTCCAGTCGGCGGGGACGCCGCGCACATAAGCGACGTACATGTGATAGGCGCCGCCGTGGGTGACGAGGCAGGGCGCCCAAAATGTGTTGCGGCCCGGTTCGAACTCCAAGCCCTGGGCGGTTCCCCTGTAGGTCCAGGTCCGGCCGTTGGGCGAGGAGGCGATCCCGAGGTCGGTTCCGTGGCACCAGCGCACTCCGTCCTGAGCGTCGGGCGCGTTGGCCCGGCGGTTGGTGTAGAGGACCCACCACGCCCGCTCCCGGTCGTTCCAGACGAAGGACGGGTCGGCCGCGCCGTCGTAGACGGGATCGCGGAAGAGCGGCGCGGGGGGCGTCCGCTGCGGCGCGCCGGTGGGGGATGAAGCGCTGGCTTGAGATAGGGCGTAGGCCGGGCCGGCGGTCCCCGCCGCGCCGAGGCCGAGGGCTGCCAGAAGGGCGACAAGCAACATCGTCTTTTGCGTTCGGGTCATGGTTAGCCTCACGTTTGATGAGAGCAGGTCTCTGCTTACAATACTATGTCCGATCGGATATCATCAAGCCGGCGGAGGAATTTGGTGACTTGCGGAATTCAGGTGATACAATCGCCGGAATTCGGTGACATGACCCCAATTCTCTGGAATTGGGATGGCGTCACCTGAATTCCGTATGTCACTGAATTCTGCGGGCCAATGAACCGTGGGCGCCCCGGGTTGTTTTTGCCCAAAAAAAAGGCCCCCCGGAAATCCGGAGGGCCGTCTCAATCAGGTACGGAGCAGTTTCACCTCATGCTCGGGAGGCGTGTAGGCAGCCGCCTTTGCAGTGGGAAACCCGGGGAATCTGATACCGCGTCATGGTTTCGCTCCTTTCGTAATGTTTATAGGATAACTATAGATTCAAAACGGCCGTTTGTCAATATGTTCCGCGGCTCCCGAGTAGGGGCTCGGAGGGGCGGTTCGAAAACCCATCTTCGGCAAAGCTTTCAGGCATTGGCGCGGCGCGAGCCCCGGTCGCTCGAAGCGGCGGGGACCCGCCCAAAGTGGGTGAGCCGCGAGAGCGACTGGGGCGGGAGCCGCGTCGAACCGCCTCCCCAAGCCCTCCCCGCCCGGGAGCCCCTTCCTTTTAGAGAAGCTGAGTGATGCGGCGAGATACGTGCCGCCCCGATCGACTACGATTTCTTGACCTTGTCGAAGAACCACGCCCACAGCTTCTTGTGGAACTCGAGGCTCGGCGCGTGGGCCTTGAGGAAGCCGTTGACCGTGAACAGATCCTTGTCCTGAGGCGTGAACCGGTATTCCGCCTTCGCGTCCCAGAGCATCGGAAATTCGGGATGGAATTGGACGCCGAGGACGTTGGGAAACTTCACGTGCTCGATGGCTTCGACGACCTTACCGTCGAGCGACGTGGCCGCAACCTTGAATAGCTTTCCGATCCGGGCCGCGGCCTGGTGATGGGCGCTCATGATGTAGGGCTGGTCGGCCGGAGGGATGCCGATCCCGGTGACGAGCTTGCCGCCCTCCACGAGTTTGAGGGGATGGAGCATATAGGGCAGCAGCTTCCGGTCGAGGGGATCGAGCTTCCGCCAGGGATTGGTATGCCAATTCGGCTGTCCTAGGGCAGTAATGTCTTCGACGTAGCTCTTGGCGTAGGTTTCGGTCCAGATGTCCTGGACGAGTGTTCCGCCCGTCCCGACGTTCAAGGTCTGGCTGCCGAGGCAGATGCCCAGGACGGGGAATTTCGGCCGCCCTTCGAGGAGCCCCTTGGCCCCGTCGTTCTGCGAGCCGCCGAGGAGGTGGAAGACGAACGACAGCTCGAGCCAATGCCGGTAGGGGTCGGTAATGGCTGTCAGGAGAAGCATCTTCTCGCCGTAGGCGGAGGGCATGATGTCCGGTCCGCCGAAGAAGATCAGGCCGTCGGACTTGGCGAAGATCGCCTCGAACTCCTTGGTAAGGACGTTCGGCTTGTAGAGGTCGGCCAAGCCGATCTCCCCCGACACCGCATGGAATTTGATCCAGTCGATCTTATTGTCCTGGACGTACGCGTAGGCCTCTTTGTAATTCGTCCTCTCCCTGGTATGGTGGACGCCGACGACCTCGAGGTCCGCGGCCGGCAGAAGACCCTGCTCCTTGAGCGCCATGAGGGCCTTGATCGTCCCGGTCTCCGGGTACAGGACGGTGAGTCGAGCCTTGGAGTGCGCATCGGGCGCGGCGTCGAAGAACCGGGGCGGCGGCGCTTCCGGCTTGGCCTTGGCCGTGGGAGCGGTTTGGGCCGCGGCGCCCGCGGCGAGCGCTGAAATGAGAATCACCAACAACGCGAGCTTCTTTAAACTCATCGAGTGCTCCTTACTGAAAAAGGGGACACAGAACGCAAGCCTACTCCCAGCAGATAATCCTCGGGGTTCTTTGTCCCCTTTTTCCCGTGGGATGGCCCACGCGGTTGCCGCGTCGCCCCGCTTCGCGGTGCTCCTCGCTATGACGGGTCGGCGACAGGACCCGCGCGACCAACCCCTGCCTCATTTCGCGGCTGCCAGGATCGCCCGGGCCACGACCGCCTTGAGGATGTCGACTTTGTACCCGTTCTCCGCAAGCGGCCGGGCATCGGCCGCGGCCCGCGCCGCGGCCTGGGCCGCGGACGACTCCGTGACGGCCCGGCCGCGGAGCGCGTCCTCGGCGGCCTTCAGCCGCCAGGGGACGGGCGCGACCCCGCCGCAGACGATGCGGATGTCGGAGACCGACTTTCCGTCGAACGTCGCCCGGACCGCCGCCGACACGACCGCGAAGTCCCAGGCGCCGCGCTCCGTGAACTTGAGATAAGCGCTCCGGTCGCCCTTCTTCGGCGCCGGGATCCTGACTTCCGTGAGGACGTCCTGGCGGCCGAGGATGTTTTCCTTGCGGACGTTGACGATGGGGGGCGCGTAAAAATCCGAGAGAGGAACGGTCCGCTCTCCCTGGGGCGAGGCCATCACGACCGAGGCGCCGAGGGCGATGAGCGCCGGCGCGAGATCGGACGGATAGACCGCCCAGCACAGCCCGCCCCCGAATATGGCGTGGTACTTGTTCCGGCCTTTCTCGGCGAAGCATTGGCTCCCGCCTTTCTTGTTGCAGACGGTCGCCGCATCGCGGTAGTACCAGCAGCGCGGCCGCTGGCAGAGGTTGCCTCCGACCGTGCCCATGTTCCGGAGTTGCGGAGAAGCGATGACCGAGGCCGCCTCATGCAGGCCGCGGTAATTTTTAGCGATCAAGGGGTCCTCGGCCAGGCCGGCCACGGTCGTGCAGGCCCCGATCGCGATCCCATCCGCCTCTTCGCGGACATAAGCCAGACCGAGCAGGGCCTTGAGATCGATGACGACGTCCGGGCCAATCGTCCCTTCCTTGATCTCGCCCAGCAGGTCCGTGCCGCCACCCATGACCCGGGCGTCGACGCCCGGCGTGGCGAGGGCGGCCGTTACCTGCGCGACCGACTTCGGCGTTCCGAACTTGAAGTCCTTCATGGCCGGTCCTCCTTTCGCTTAAGGGCGGCGAGGACCCGGGCGGGTGTCATCGGGATCTCCCGGACGTGGACGCCGAGGGCGTTGTAGACCGCGTTAGCGATCACGGCCGAGGCCGGGATCCGTGGCGGCTCGCCGAGGCCCTTGGTCCCCAGGTTATTCAGGCGCTCGTCGACGATGTCGGCGAAGAGCGGTACGATCTCGGGGATGTCCATCGAGGTCGCCACCTTGTAGTCGTGGTAGTTCGGATTGACCATGGCTCCTGTTTGGGCGTCCATGACCTTCTCTTCGAAAAGCGCGGCGCTCATCCCCTGGGTGACCCCGCCCAGGACCTGGCTCTCCGCCGTCTGGCGGTTAATGACCCGGCCGATGTCATGGACGGCCACGACCTTCTTGACCCTGACCTTGCCCGTCTCCGTATCCACCTCGACTTCGGCGAACTGGACCCCGAATGTTTGGAAGGCGAATGTCGCGGGGTAGTCGCCCCGCTCGCCGTGGAAGGGCAGGGGACGCGGGATGCCGCGGGCCAGCTCCTTGAGCTCAATGGCCTTGGTCGGATCTGCATGGGACGCCGCCCTCCGGTTCTCGAGGACAATATCCGCGGGCGGCAGGCCCAGCTTCTTGGAGGCGAGGGTCTTCAGGTATTCCGCGGCCTTGAGGGCTGCGTCGCGCACGGCCGGCGCCACCGAGGGGACGGTCAGGCTTCCTCCCGAAATCGGGGCCCAGGGGAGATCGGAGTTGCCGAGGTGGACGACGACATCCTGCGGCTCGAGGCCGAGCGTCTCGGCGACCACGAGGGCCATATGGGTCCTCGTGCCCGTGCCGATGTCCTGCGTCCCGCACTCGACCTCGACGCTGCCGTCGGGGTAGAGCTTGACGTCGGCCAACGTCCCCGGCGTCCCGGCGCCGGGCCAGATCTGGCTGGCCATGCCGATGCCCGTCCGGACCTTGCCGCCACCCGCGCCGGGTTTCTTGTTTCGCCGGCTCCAGCCGATCTTCTCCGCGCCGAGCCGGTAGCATTGCTCCAGGCCCTTCGTGGAATAAGCGATCCCCGTGTCGCCTTTGTCCTTTGCCGCGAAGTTTTTCATCCGGAGCTCGAGCGGGTCCATTCCGAGCTTCGCGGCGAGCTCTTCCATCATGCCTTCCAGGCCGAGCATGGCCTGGGTGTGACCCGGGGCGCGTGTCGCCCGAGAGCCGCAGGCATTGACGTAGACCGCGTTTTCCTCGATCTTGACGTTCGGGCACTTGTACATGTCCGAATACGGCTCGGCCACTCGGTCGCCGCGGCCGACGCCGCCGCAGTTGGTGTTCTTGAGGGTAAGCGCGGTCAGCGTGCCGTCTTTCCTGGCCCCGACCTTGACCGTCATCCAGGCCGAGGGCCGGTAGCCCACGCAATAGGAATTCTCGCGCCGGGTCAGGGTGATCTTGACCGGCCGGCCCGCTTCCTTGGCCAGCCGGGCCGCGGTGACGGTATAGTCGCCGACGCCGAGCTTGCTCCCGAAGCCGCCGCCCATGTATTCCTTGAGGACCTTGACTCGGCCGGCCGGGATGGCCAGGGCGCGGGCCAGGCCGTCGCGGACGGACTGGACGGCCTGGGTCGAGTCCCAGACCGTAAGGTCGTCGCCGTCCCACATCGCGACGCTGCCGTGCGTCTCCGTGGGCTGGTGGACTTCCCAGGACGTCTTATAGGTCCGCTCCAGGACGACGTCCGCCTCCTTGAAGCCTTTCTCCGCGTCGCCCCGCGTGTAGTCGTTGGACTTGATGACGTTTCCCCCCTGGTCCGGGACCTGCGGCGCGCCGGGCTCCATGGCCTTGTCGGGGGCTACGACGTGAGGCAGGATATTGTATTCGACCTTGATGAGCGCCAGGGCTTCCTCGGCCCGCCGCTCGCTCACGGCGGCCACGGCGGCGACCGGCTCCCCGACCCATTTGATACGGCCTTCCTTGAGCTTCAGGCCGGCCTTGACGCCCGGAAGGGCGAGCGCTTCGGTCAGGTCGATGGACACCAGCTCGGCGCTGGCATGCGGCGAACGGAGGATCTTGGCATACAGCATGCCCTCGAAGGTCAGGTCGTGCGTGTAGCGGGCCGCGCCGGTGACAATTTTGCGGCCGTCGACTCGGGGCGTGTACTTGCCGATGTATTTGAACTCGCCCGGCTTCGGCTGGGGCGCAGGCGACCCGGTCGATCCGGTAGGCGCGGTCGCCGCAGACTGCGTGCCCTGCGGTTTGGCTTGTTCGGCATACTCCAGGTAGGCGTCTTCGATCGGGGGGGTAAGTTTCATTTTATGTCCTCCCCAGAACGTCGGCGGCCGCGCCCACGGCGGCGTAGATTTTCTGGTAGTTGCCGCAGCGGCAGAGGTTGCCGGCGAGGCCGGCCCTGATCTCGTCGAACGTCGGTTTGGCGTTTTTCTTCAGCAGTCCCACCGAGGCCATGATGAACCCCGGCGTGCAAAAACCGCACTGGTAGCCGTCCTTGTCAATGAAGGCCTGCTGGACGGGATGGAGCTTGTCCCCGTCGGCCAGGCCTTCGACGGTCAGGACTTCGGCTCCGTCCGCCTGCAAGGCCAGGGTATGGCAGGCGTAGACCGGTTTTCCGTTGAGGAGCACGGTGCAACCGCCGCACTCGCCGCGGTTGCAGACGCGCTTGGCGCCGGTGAGGCGGAGCTTTTCGCGGAGCACTTCGAGAAGCGTCTCGCCCGCCTCGGCCGTGACCTTCAGCTTCTTGCCGTTCACGCTCAGGGATAAGGTCCCGGACGAGACGATTTCCATATCGCCCGGCCCGGCTTGGACGGAGAGGGATTCCTTTCCGAGGACGCGCGAGACGACGCCCGCGCCCACGGCGCCGCCGCCCATGCTTTGGAGGAAGGCTCGGCGGCTGACGGGCTTTTTCTTCTTGCGGAGGTTTTCCATGGCGGCCACGCTCCCTATCCCAAGCGGAGGGCGGCCTGAAGCGCCAAGCAGAGGACCGCTGCGGCAGCGGGAACGAGGATGCGGCCCGCGGCCCGCACGCGCCCTTCGAGCCGTTCCGCCTGGGCTGCGGCCCAGAAGCCGAGCGGCACGGTGATCAGGGAGGCGCCTATCGCGATCGGGGCGTAGTACAGCGACAGGGGCATCGTGCCCCCGGCCACGACGCAGGCGGGGATGCCGGTCGCGAATTTGACGAGCGGGAAGACGTTGACGGCGAGAAGGGCGGAGGCCCCACCGAGAAAGGCCCGGCCCACGGTCTTTTGCCGCCACGCCTCGGCTAGGAAGGGGACGATGATCAGGAAGGCCAAGCCCTCCGTGACGAAGGCGAACATCGGATTAGCCACGGCCCCGTGCTTGAGAGGCAGGCCGAGGAATAGGGCGTCGAGCAGCTTGAAGGCCAGGGCACAGGCCACCACGATCGCCGGTCCGAGGACGCGCTTCGTCCGCGTCCAGGCTGCGGCGATGAAAAAGAACGCCACGCCGGTCATGATCGAACCCGAAACGAGCTTGGCGCAGCTTTCAAGGGCCAGCCCCAGGGCGGCCTCGGACAAGCCCCAGACCGACCCGCAGACGATCAGAAAACCCAGGCCGGAAGACAGGGATGTTTTGTGGGACATGGGATCTCCTTCTGCCGTGTTCGGAGTATGGCGAAACACTTTGCCCATTATATTCGCGCCTTATAGAATTCGCAACAACTGCGAGCGGGCGAGGGGGAAGAGGCTCGCTCCCGTGCGCTTTGGGGCGAGGACTCGCCTCAGCGGAGCCCTATTCCGCTCGGCGTACTTCCGTCTTTTAGGGCGGCGAGTATCTCGCCGAACACTCCCCCCTCCGCCTGCTCGATCTTGCCTTCCCTCGCCTTTCCCATCGGCTGATTTAGGCTCGGGTCTTCCTCGCCGGCCCGCTCCGCGGGCTCCCCCAAAAAGCCGGAACGCCGCCGCGGGGGCTCCTCCCTTCGGCTCCGCCCTCGCCCCTCGCTCTCCCTCCGGTCTTCCCGACAAATCCAAGGGAGATCGCCGATGAATTTTCCGTGAAGACCGTGGAGAGGGCGAGGGGGGAGAGGGCAAGGAGGCCGTAAGGAGGCGAGCGAGCACGGACCAGCGACGCGAAGCGGCGCTGGGCGCGAGCCGACGCGCGAGCCGGTTTCCGCGCCGGGGAAACCGGCGTGCCGACGGCCCTCTCCCCCCGAACCCTCCCGCCGTCGAAATTGTGTATAATGGCGCTTCGACCCATGAGCCTAGCCTTCCTCAAAGACGTCCCCGAATTCCGGGACCTCGTCCGGGCGATCGGCGAGGGCGAAAAAAGGCTCCGTATCTCGGGAATTGCCGCGCCGGCCAAGCCCTTCTTCTTCGCCTCGTTGGCCGACGCGCTCCCCCGTCCGGTCGTCCTCGTCCGGCCTTTCGAGCAATCGCCCGCGGCCTTCGAGGAGGAATGCGCGGTCTTCTTCGCCTGGCTCGGATCGAAGAAGCACGCCCGAGCCCTGCCGCCCCTCACGGAGCGGCCTTACCAGGAGGGCCGGCCGCCTCTCGACTCCGTGTCCTCCCGGATGCGCCTCTTCTACGACCTCCTGTACCGGAGGCCGGCGCTGATCGTCACGAATCTCTCCGGCCTCCTCAGGCCGTTCCCGACGCCCGAGGACCTTCCCCGGCTGTTCCTCCGGCTGGAGAAGGACGATCCCTACGACCGGGATGACGTGCTCCGGTCGCTCGAATCCTACGGCTATGTCCGGGAGGAGCTGATCTCCTACCGCGGCGAATATGCCGGCCGGGGCGGCATCGTGGATGTCTATTCGCCTTGGGAGAACGCGCCCTGCCGGATCGAATTCGGGGCCGACGGCATCGTCTCCATCCGCGAGTTCGACCCTTCGACTCAGAAGTCCATCCGGAAGATCGATCGCATCCTGATCCCTTCGCTCCGTGAATCGTCGGGCCCGGAGGCGGGCTCGACCCTGTTCGGCGGCTACCTCGAGGACGCGGTGTTCATCGTCGACCACGCGGACGCCGTCGAGCGCGAATGGGATGCCTTCCTCGACGACCTGCGCTCGCAGGAAAAGGATCTGCGCCGGGTGGGGAAGGACGTCCCGTCCGTCGAAGAGCTCTTTGCTCCCCCCAGCTGGAAGCCGGTCCGGGCCCGGGCCGTGGTCTGCGAGGAGTTCGAGCTCGGCGCCGCGGAGCGCGTGATCTCCCTCCCGTTCCAATCCGTACCCCGCTTCGAGAACCGAATTCCTTTCTTTCTCGATTATGTCCGCCGCCTGCAGCGCGAGCGGGACAGGTGCCATATCTTTCTTTCCACCCCCGCCATCCGGACCAAGATCGGGACCTTGCTCGCCCGAAACGAGATCGCGGCGGTCGAGGCCGACTCCGCCCTGGCCGAGCCCCGGAGCGGCGAGGTGCTTCTCCATCTCGGCGAGCTCGGACGAGGGTTCGGCTGCGCCCGGGAGAAGATCGTCGTCTTCGCCGAGACCGACATCATCACCGAGGAGAAGGTCATCGTCAGCCGGCCCTCCGTCCGGCCTTCGCTCACCCAGTTCCAGGACCTGAAGACCGGCGACTACGTGGTCCACGTCGATTATGGGGTCGGCGTCTTCCACAGCCTTCTCCGGATGGATGTCGATGGCGGGGGGCGGGAATTCATGGAGATCCGCTACCGCGACGACGACAAGCTGTTCGTCCCGGTCGAGGACCTGAACCTCGTCCAGAAATATGCTCAGGTCGGCGCGACCCTGCCCCCGCTCGATAAGCTCGGCGCGGGCACATGGCAGAAGACCAAAGAGCGGACGAAGAAGGCCGTCGAGACCATGGCCCGCGAGCTCCTGGAGCTCTACGCCCAGCGCAAGGCGCTCAAGGGCTTCCGGTTCAGCCCGGAAGGGGACTGGCAGACCGAATTCGAGAAGACATTCGAGTTCGAGGAGACGGAGGATCAGCTCCGGTCGATCCGCGAGATCAAGAACGACATGGAGGCTGAGGCCCCCATGGACCGCCTCCTCTGCGGGGATGTGGGCTACGGCAAGACCGAGGTGGCTATGCGGGCCGCGTTCAAGGCGGTCATGGACGGCAAACAGGTGGCCGTTCTCTGCCCGACCACCGTCCTCGCCAGCCAGCATTTCAAGACGTTCGCCGGACGGCTGGTGCTCTTTCCGGTCCGTGTCGCCGCCCTGACTCGGCTCCAGTCGAAGGCCGAGCAGACCCGGACCGTGGCGGAGCTGAAGAAGGGCGAGGTCGACATCGTCATCGGGACGCACCGGCTCCTGTCCGCGGATGTCGCTTTCCGCGACCTGGGATTGCTCGTCGTCGACGAGGAGCAGCGCTTCGGGGTGAAGCACAAGGAGAAGATCAAGCAGATCAAGGCGGCCATCGACGTCCTGACGCTCACCGCGACACCGATCCCGCGGACGCTCAACATGTCGCTTTCGGGCTTGCGGGACATCAGCCTGATCGAGACTCCGCCCAAGGACCGGCTGGCCGTCCACACCGTCGTCACCCCCTTCAGCCCCACCCTCGTCGCCGGCGCGATCCGCCAGGAGCTCGCCCGGGGCGGGCAGGTCTATTACATCTTCAACAAGATCGAGGACATGGAATCGCTCGCGGCCCTCATCGCCAAGTGGGTGCCCGCGGCGAAAGTCGTCTCCATCCACGGCCAGATGCCGCCCGCCGAGCTCGAGAAGCGGATGCTGGACTTCGTCGAGCGCCGCACCGACGTCCTGGTTTCGACGACCATCATCGAGAACGGCATCGACATCCCGCTCGTCAACACTCTGATCGTCCACCGGGCCGACCATTTCGGCCTGGCCCAGCTCTACCAGCTTCGCGGGCGGGTCGGCCGGTCCTCGCGGCAGGCGTTCGCCTATTTCCTCGTCCCGCCCTCTGCCGATCTGACGGGGCTCGCGGAGCGCCGGCTCGAGGCCCTCAAGGAGTTCAGCGACCTCGGGTCGGGCTTCCGCCTGGCCATGAAGGACCTCGAGATCCGCGGAGCCGGCAACGTCTTCGGCGCCCGGCAGCACGGGACGCTTGAAGCCGTCGGGTTCGACTACTACATTCAGCTCCTCGAACAGACCATCAAGGAGCTGAAGGGCGAGGCCGTGGAGGAGGTCAAGAGCGAGATCCGCCTCAAGGTCGACATCCAGATCCCCGAAGCCTACCTGCCCCAGATGAACCTCCGCCTGAACCTCTACAAGCGGATCTCTTCAGCCGAAGGCCTGGACGAGATCCAGGGCATCGAGGACGAGATCCGGGACCGGTTCGGCCCGCTGCCGCCGACGGTCGGCAGCCTTTGCCAGGTCGGCCGGATCAAGTTCCTGGCCCAGAAGCTCAAGATCCAGGCCGTGGACCGCGTCGACGGCCGTCTCGTCCTCAAGTTCCTGCCGGCGACGTCCGCGGAGCTCCGGAAGATGACCGCCCTCCTGAACCGGTACGGCGGGACGCTCACGCCCCAAGGAGTGATGAGCCTGATCCTCAAGGCGCGGAACGATGAGGACTTCCTCCGTGAAACGATCGGCGTCTTGATGGCGTTATAAGGTTGTACTATAATAGATTGATAATGAAAAAGATGAGATGGGCGCGTCCCGTCCGGTCGGGCGGCTCGATGTTCGCCGCCGCGCTCTGCCTGACGGCATCTCTCGCCTGCCGGAAATCCGCGGCGGACGCCGCCGGGGCCGGGCTGGGCCTCATCGAAGATCCCCAGAAAAAGTCCCTCGTCGTCCTGACGGTCGAGGATTCCGCCTATTCCAATGAGGATTTCGACAGATACGTCCGGGCCACGATCGGGGACGGCGCCAAGTCCGTCGCCGCGCCCGTCCTCAGCCGCCTGTTCGACGACTTCGTCGACGAGAAGATCCTCCTCAAGCGAGCTCTAGCCAAGGGCGTGACCCTGACCGACGAGGAGAAGAGGGATTACCTCAGCCGGATGAAGGGCGCCGTCGCCGGCGACTCGACGGCGGGGCCCGCGGGCGGCATCGGCGAAGCCCTCCTCACGGAGCGGCTCCTCGTCGAGAAATATCTCTCCCAGCTCGTCCGGGACCTCAAGATCGAGGACAAGGAGCTCTCGGCCTTTTACGCCCAGCATAAGAGCGAGTACCTCCAGCCCGAGAAGCTCCAGGTCAGCCAGATTCTGTTCTCCTCCGAAGGCGCGGCGAACGAGGTTCGGTCGCGCCTCAACGGCGCGTCGGAGGAGGACTTCCGGACGATCGCCCGAACCCGCTCGGCCGGCCCCGAGGCCTCCCGGGGCGGAGTGATGGGCGTCTTCAGCGCCGGGCAGCTCCCCTCGGAGCTCGAAAAGTTCATCTTCCCCATGAAGGAAGGCGAGATCAGCCGGGTCGTGGAGTCGCCCTACGGCTACCACATTTTCCGGCTGGACAAGTGGTTCGAGGCGCGGCTCGTGTCGCTCGCAGACGCGGCCGCCTCGATTCGGACCAAGCTCCTGGAGCAGAAAGGCAAGGAGGCGGTCGCTTCCCACCTCGACACGCTGAAGGCGGGGATGGAGTGGAAGACCCGTCTCGAAAACCTCGCCTTCACTTATCAAAGGATTGACACATGACCTACCGCAAACTCCGCCTCCCCCTTCTTCTCTTCGTCGCCGCGGTCGCGATCGGCGCGGCCCATCAGGTCGTCGAGGAGATCGTGGCCATCGTCAACGACGAAGTGATCACGTTCACCCAATACAAGCACGAATACGATCTCCGGATCCAGGCCGCCCAGGCCCAGTTCAAGGGCGAGGAGCTGGACAAAGTGGTCGCCCAAATCAAATCCGGGCTCCTCGATGCGATGGTCACGGACGCCCTTCTTCTCCAGATGGCCAAGGAGAAGAACATGAATGTCTCGGACCAGATGAAAATGGCCATCGAGAACATCAAGAAGGAAAACAGTATCGAGTCGGACGACGACCTCAAGCGCGCCGTCAGATCCCAAGGGCTGGAATGGGAGTCGTGGCTCAAGCAGATGGAAGAGAACATCCAGCGACAGAGCATCGTCTATTCCGAGGTCAACCGGACGATCGTCCTTGATGACGCCGAAATCGTGGACTATTACAAGAAGCACGCGGCCGATTTCGTGGTCCCCGAGGAATACAAGCTCCGGGCGATCTACCTCTCGACGACCGAGGCCGCTGATTCCGCCCTCGAGGCCAAGAAGAAGGAGATCGACGACAAGATCAAGGCCGGCGGGGACTTCACCGAGCTCTCCGGCGCCTTCTCGGATATCCCGGTGAAGGATTCCAAGGGCGACCTGGGGACGCTCAAGAAAAACGAGATGGATAAAACGCTCCTTGCGGGCGTGGAGAAGCTGAAGAAAGGCGACGTGTCGCCCTGGATCCAGGCTAAAAACGGCCTCTACCTGCTGAAGCTCGAGGACAAGAAGGATGCCAAGCAGCTGACCTTCGAGGAAGCGCGGAAGCAGATCGAGGACCGCACGTTCGGCGAGAAGCAGGGCGCGAAGCTCGCCAAGTTCCTGGACACCCTCAAGAAGAAAAGCTACATCAAGGTACTGAAAGCCAACCCGATCGGGAACTGATGCCAGCGCGCGCCGAAGCGGGCGCTGCCGGTACCGCAAGAGCTCGCCCCAGCGCGTTCCGAGGCCAAGAGGCCCCGGCGCATCTGCGGGGCGGGCCCCAGCGCGCGCCGTCCTACTTCTTACCGTCCTTGGGCGCGGGAGGCGCGTCTTCCTTGAAATCGATCGTCCGGGACACGAGCCACTCGCCGAGCGGGACGGGGTTCGACCCTTTCGTCTGGGCGAAGAGCTTGACCGCCCAGGTCTTCCATAGCTTATTGTCCCGGATGGAGGCGAGCGTCGTGCCCTCGACCCCGAGGTTGCTGGCCATGGTGATCAGATCGCTCAACTCGCCGGGCGGGACACCTTTGTCTCGGATAGCCGCCAAATAGCAGTCACCGTTGAATTTGGTGGCGTCGCTCTCTCTGAAGAGGGCATTGAAATTGACGAAGGTCAGAGGGGCGGAGGTAAGATTCTTGACGCGGAAGGTGATGGCCGGGACGAGGACCAGCTTCGGACGGGGCCACGTCCGGTATTCCCGGGACACCCATTTCGATTCCAGCCCGACGACCTCCATGGATTTCTTGACCTCCTCTGAGGAGGGGCTCTTGCACGCCGAGAGGAGGGCGAGCGACGGGAGGAGCAGGGCGAGGATGAGGGCCGGGCCTGAGGCGGGACGTGGGTGGTTCATGGGCATCTCCTTGACTGAATTCAATATAGCGGATGATGGCGCTTTTGGCAACTGTGCTAAAATGAAGTCCCCATGAAACGGACGTCCGCCCCCTTGGCGTTTTGCCTTGGCCTGGCCGGCCTTGCGGTCTCGGCGGCGCTCCTCGCCCGCGGCGCGCCGTTCATGAAAACCTGGTTCTATTGTTTCGCCTGGTGGTCTCTTCTCCTCGTCCTGGACGCCGCGAACCTTCGCCGGACGGGGGTGTCGCCCATGACCGCGGACTTCCCCGTCTTTGTCCGGACGGCATTGTTTTCGGTTCCACTCTGGCTCATTTTCGAAGCCTTCAATATCCGCCTCCGCAATTGGTCCTACCATGGTCTTCCTCCGGACCTTCCCGTGCGCTGGCTCGGCTATTTTGCCGCCTTTGCCACGGTGACGCCCGCCCTCAAGGAGCTCGCCGCGCTTTTCCAGTCTTTCGGGCGGGAGCGATCCGGTCCGCGGCATCTCAAAGTCACGCCGGCCCTGCTCGGGAGCCTGACCGCCTCCGGAGCGCTGTTGCTCGCCCTGCCGCTCGTCGCGCCCCGCCTCTTCTTCCCACTCGTCTGGCTGGGCTTCATCTTCCTCCTCGACCCGGTCAATTACCGCCGGGGCCGGCCGTCGTTTCTCCGGGACCTCGAGGCTGGCCGCCGGCGGTCCGTCGTGTCCTGGATGATCGCCGGACTAGCCGCCGGTTTGATTTGGGAATTCCTGAACTGGTGGTCCGGTTCGCATTGGGAATACCACATTCCCTATCTCAACTTTGGCCGGATCTTCCAGATGCCCATCTTCGGCTTCGGCGGCTTCATACCCTTTGCCCTCGAAATTTTCGCCCTCGACGTCTACGTCCAAGGCGTTTACGAAAAAACCCGGTCGCGCGCGGCCTGGCGAATCGTATTCTGGGCGGCCGTCGCCTTGTTCTGCGCCGCGGTATTCTTTCTGATCGACCGTTATAGTTTGGGGTCAGGTCTTAACACTTAACAAATGCGAGGTCATCCCGAGCGAAGCGCCGAATCTCCTGCCGCTGCAGGAGGTTGCCCCGTCACCTCGCCAGAGCGAGGTTTCTCGCAACGACGCGATTTGTTAAGTGTTAAGACCTGACCCCTATTTGCCGGCGCGAAATTGGGAAATGGATTATCTGTCACCAATTTAGTTGACTGTCGCTGAAAATTGCCTATTCTATTAAGGACGGTTCGCAATTTGTAAGAGGAGAGTCGCGCCATGGGTTTGGTGAAAAAAGGCAATAAGCTCTGGTTATTCGAGGATC
>Ga0315286_10002131_pt1 | contig 18355 bp, 16 predicted proteins | sample YL17G10_0_MG_FD_205038 | JGI IMG/M metagenome (GOLD analysis project Ga0315286, IMG submission 205038) | Sediment microbial communities from Yellowstone Lake, YNP, Wyoming, USA - YL17G10_0 | ecosystem: Environmental > Aquatic > Freshwater > Lake > Sediment | place: USA: Wyoming | collected... | reverse complement strand
CACGACCCTTGCTCAATACCCGGACAGCGTCTCGTCACGAGGACGAGCCCCTGCGTCGAGCACGAACTGGAGAACGTGTCATGGAAGCGCTGAAGGATAGCGAACGCGGCCTGTCGCCGGTCGAGGCCACGATCATGCTCGCGCACAAGAACCTCGGGGTGGCGTTGCTTCGATCGGGCAAGGCGGAAGCGGCCGTCGCCGAATTCCGCTGGATCGTGGCGCAGGATGCCCGCAACGTCGAAGGCCTCGTCAACCTCGCGCTCGCGCTGCGCGCGTCAGGACACCCGAGCGAGGCACGCGATCATCTGCAGCGCGCGCTCTCAATCAACAACCGCTGCGCCAACGCCCACTACCACCTGGCGCTCGTGCTCGAGGAGGGCGGCGAGATCTCCCGCGCGACCGATCACTACGAACAATTCCTCTCGCTCGGGGGCGCCGACTCCACCTCGCTCGCCACCGACGTGCGCGGCCGCATCCAGTTGCTCCGATCAACGCTGCTCACATAGACGCGCCACACTTAATGTTGCCGCAGTTTGCCCCCTGTGTGGCATTTGCAGGCGCTTTCCCACCTCGCAATGTGCAGTCCCCGAAAGCGCACTTCTCCACGAAGTGATGCTCCCGCGATCGTGCGCAGATCGCGGAGATCGCCGGCAACGGCAGGAATACCCGGGAAATCGACGCACTTTTCGCGGCGGCCACAGCGGGGCACGTCCCTTGCTCAATACCCGGACAACGACTCGTCACGACGACGAGCATCTGGACCGAGCACGAACTGGAGAACGTGTCATGAGAGCGCTGAAGAACAACGAACGCGGCCTGTCGCTGGTCGAGGTCACGATCATGCTGCTGGTCCTGATGTTACTGACGGGTGTTCTCGTGCCGTCGATGTTCGACTTCATCAACGACGCGAGATGGGTCAAGGTGAAGGAAGACTGTGAAGCCATCGGCCTGAGCGTGGCAAGGCTCACGCGCGATGTCGGGCCGTGTCTCAAGTTCGCCGGCAACGCGGCCTGCACCAAGAACAACCGCGTGGACCTGCTGCACAGTGACGGCCCCGCCATCGACTCGCAGTCGGCGGACACCGAGGTGGTGAACGCGAATCTGGCCGGCGGCAATTTGAACTGGGACCACGTGTCGCGCAGTGATTCGATGGAGAACCAGTTCGTCACAAACGCCAGCAGGTACCCGACGCCGACGTCCAGCATGACGGTCGGTCCGCTGTTTGGTCTCGGCTGGCGCGGGGCGTACCTGTCGCCGCCGATTGGGCGGGATCCCTGGGGCCATATGTATCTGGTGAACTCCGCCTTCCTCGCCGTCGCAGGCGAATCCGGCGCGTTCAGCGTTTCGTCCGACCATTCCGTCGCGGGCAGCGGCAACAGTCACGGCGGCGGCAACACTGGCGGCGGGTGGTCGTACAACACCTTCTGCATCTCCGCCGGACCGAACGGCGTCTACGAGACCTCCATTGGCGGCAACGCGAATGGAGGCGTCACCCGGACGGGCGACGACTTCATCTTCGTGATCGGCGGCGGCACCCGCTGACGGCGCGTCCTCGATTGTCCCGTGCCACAACCCGCAGTCCCCGACCCGACCCGCATTGATGTCGTATGTCCCAGGACCAGACAACGTCTTGTGCAGCGTTGGAGGGTCACACGGGCTGCCAGGTAGCCAAGTGTTGCGTAATCTATGCGTTGCGGGTATTCTGCGGCCGCGACTATTTGGGTCGTGTTCTGGTCGGTGGTCACTCGGACCCGTTTCGTATCATCACGAAACGTAGGGCAGCGCCGGCCGCGGAGATCTGAAGGTCCGGTTCTTTCCAGGAATTGCCTTGATTTCTCCGTTTCTTCGCGTTCCGGCACCGGGGGCACGGGGGTTGCTGTAGGAAAGACGACTCTCCCCGGAAGTGGGGAGCGGCCGGCATGCTCGTGGGTCAGACGAGCGGCCGACCGGGAAAGTGACCGGTGCCGATCAGCATCGACGCGTTCACTTCAAGACCACTTCAAGTGTGGAGGCCACAACCAATGAGCAGAATCAAGGGACAGACGGGCCTGTCGCTGGTCGAGGTGACCATCGTGCTGCTCGTGCTGATGCTCCTCACCAGCGTGCTGGCTCCGTCAATGTGGGACTTCATCCACGACGCACAGTGGGTGAAGGTCAAGGAGGACTGCGAAGCGATCGGCATTTCGTTCACGCGTCTGACGCGGGATGTTGGCCCGTGCCTGCGCGCGAACTCGAATTTCGGCTGCGACAGAGCAGGTCGGGTTGACGTCCTCTACAGCGAAGGCGCCGCCCCGGGCGGCGGGACGAGCGGCACTCCGGTCAATGCCAACATCTTGACGGGCGACTGGAGGACCACGTCGGGCAATCCAGCCTTCAATTTCGACTCGATGCAGAACCAGTTCGTGCTGAATACTCCCGGGTACAGCACCCCGTTGGTCAGGTCCGGAGGAGCGTATGTCTTCGGTCCGCAGTTCGGCACCGGCTGGCGAGGCCCGTATCTGTCGGCCCCGATCGGCCCGGATCCCTGGGGTTCGAGATATTACGTGAACTCCGGGTTCTTCGCGACCGCAACCGACGCAAACGCGGCCCTGGAAGGATCGCTCGCATCGTGGTGGGAAAGAGACGTCATCTGCGTAACGGCCGGGCCCAACCAGACACTCGAAACGCCGTTTGCGGGAAACGTAACGTTCGGCACGCTCCGCAGCGGCGACGACTTCGCGTTCGTCATTTCGGGCAGCGGCCGGTAGATCAGCGGTCGCCAGCTGCGTGGTGATGAGTGTCAGGTGCGGGCCACGATCGTCTGGGGCAGTAGCCGGTTGATGTAGAGAGGCGAGGGCCAGGGATCGAGGCAGGCGCCTCGGTCCCGCTCTCAGTGGATACTGGTTGGTCCGTGCCGGGAAGCGGGCTCACAGCGTTTCCCGAACTCCGGGTTCCCGGTACTGGACAACCGAGAAGTGTTTCGTAAGCCGTTGTCTTGCACCAGAAGCGTGAGGGTCGCGGATGTCCGGCCGACAAGCAATCACCGCCCGAAGCCATCATGGCTTCACACTTATCGAGCTGACGGTGGTGCTCGCGGTGATCGTCACGCTTGCGCTGGTGCTCACGCCTTCCATCGCCAGCTTCGTCAATGACTCGCGGTCGGCTCGAGCCCGAAGCGACTGCCAGACCATCTTGAGCGCCATTGTTCAGTTCTACCAGGACAATGGATTCTTCCCGTCCTGGAAGCTGGCTCAGGCAGGCGGCCCCGGGCTCGCGCAGAATCGCGTGCAGCTCCTCGTCAGTCCAGGCAGCATCCCGCAGGAGGACCAGCCAGGCCTGTGGACGACCGGCATCGCCGGGCTGCTCTCGGAGCAGCTGATGAACAATGCGCCCGGTTATAGCCTGAGGACCCCGACGTCCCAGTTCGGATGGAACGGGCCCTACCTGTCGTCCGAAATCATTGCGGATCCGTGGGGCAATCGATACGTCGTCAATATCGACCTGATCGACACGTCGGCGTCCGCCATCGGCAGGGGCGGCATGGTGAAGGCCGCCGTGTGGGTCCTGTCGGCTGGCCCCAATCGCACTATCGACACGCCGTTTGGGCAGTCCATCCTGACTGCCGTCCTCGGCAACGACGACATCGGCTACCGGCTCCAGTAGTACTTCCCGCCGCTGCACAGTTCCACACGAAGTTTCGTTGCGCGGGCAGGCCGAAGCGCCCCCGTTTCGAAGCATGACGGCAGTCGTCCCGATCGCGGCGCCCGACGCGGCAGCCGCGTCGGGGTGCAGCCGGGATGTCCCGCCCGGAATACGCGGGCGCATTTCGGGATCGGGGCACTAACTTTCGGGCCCTGTCGAGCCGAAAACATCAGTGACACATGGCAAACCGCGTTGGTATCGAACTGCTTCCCTACGTGTGCCGGATCGCCGAGGTCCGTGAGAAGGCTGATCTGTTTGGAGGATCCCGGACCAGCATCGGCGAAACGCGGGTGCGGACGTTTCGCGAAATCCCTTATACCCCGAGCAACCCCGGCAAGCTGACTGCTGACTTGCGCCAGATTTTGAGGGGCCGTGGTGCCGTCGCGCGCCGGGCCAGAGTGGCGATCTGGGGACTTCGTAGCACGCACCAGGGGCTGCTCCTGCCGCCGGCCGCGACCGGAGACCTCCTGTCGCTGGCTCGCCGCGAAGGCAGGACCGCCGCGGGAGCCCAGTCGGCACCGGTGGTCGCCTCGGCATACACCTCGGACGGCATTGCCGTCGGCGAAGTTCGCGAAGGCGGCCGGCGCGAAGTCGGCTACGTGTCGGCCAATCCCGACGACGTCAAGGCCCGGCTCCAGCCTCTGCGTGACGCCGGATTCGAAATCGAAGGCGCGGTCACCCCGGCGCTGGCGCACGCGGTGCTGGTTCGGCAGCGGTGGGCAACCTCGCCCGACCAGGCGACCGCGGTGCTCTCGGTCAATACTCGGGCGACGGCTCTCACGGTGCTTCGTGGAACCGTTGTCCTGTTCTCCCGCGAGCTGCCGTGGGGATCTGAAACGGAACGACCCGAGCAGGCCGGCGCGTCCTTCGACACCAGCAAGATCGCAGGCCGGCTCGCCTCGGAGCTCAAGCGGTCGCTGGTCTACATCAAGCAGAGCCGACAGATTGACGTCGGCCACGTCCTGGTGTGCGGCGACATGCCAGACCTGCGTTCACTGACCGGGCCGTTGATGCACGAACTGAACGTCGAGGTCGAGACGCTCGATGGACTCGAAGGCCTCGATGTCGCCCGTTTGCCAGAACCCGTCGCTGAGTTCCGCGCGAGAGTGGCGGCCCTGCGGCCCGCGCTGGGGATCGCCGCCGAGGCCACCCTTCCAGTCGATCTGCAGCCCCGCGCGCCTGGTGTCTCGGTCACAGTGACGCGCGACACGCAGCGCCGGCTGGCCGTCGCCGCCGTCGTTGCCTGTGCGGTGGTCGGCACGGTCTGGGCCGCGACACGCTACCTGGAGATCGACACGCGCGTCCGCGTGCAGAACCTCCGCCAGCAGATTGCGAGGCTCGAGCCCGAAGCTCAACGGCAGGAACAGGCGCGCCAGGCAGCCGCGACCAGGTCGGTTCGGCTCGCCGCGCTTGATGCGTTTGCGTCACAGGCCCCGAGACTGGCCCTGGTGCTGGACGCATTTCGGTGTGCGCCGGACGACCTCACGATAAACTCGCTGCGACTCACGAGTTCGCCTTCCGGCACCTGGCCGCTGTCGGTGGACGGCCAGGCCAGGTCCCGGACCACGGCCGACGCGCAGGCGTCGTTCTCGATGTTCCTCAAGTCCGCGAGTGCCTCCACGTATCTGGGTTTCCCGAGCCGCTCGCCCGACATCAGAATCCGGGTGGAGGAGGCGCCGCCCAGGAACGCAGCCGGCAAGCCGGGAGGAGCAGGAAGTGACTCCGCGCCGGCGATACAGCTCGAGAACATCCCTCCGCTCGAACGCCCGCGGGGGGTCGATGTGGTCGGCGTGCGAAACGTCCGCGTCTACCGGGCGTGTGAAGTTGTCGGGTACAGAAGGAAGTTCACGATTGCGGTGCCGGCCGATCTCAGACGCCTGGGCCAGGTGTCGAGAGAATGGCTCGATCGCGTCGCGAGCTACAACGCGCTGTGGGATGATGAGAAGGCGTGTCAGTCGATCCCGGCTGGCGTCACCGGTCAAACGGCCTCGTCCGTACTTCCACCGTCGCCGCCGTTTGTCGGAACCGTCCTCGACTTCGCGCTCAACTTCGAGGTGAAGAAGTGAGCGCGGCGACCGACCGGCTCAACGCCCTGCTGCCGCGCGTCCTGCCCATCGTGGTAGGTCTCATCGTCGTCTCGGCTGGTTACTCCTGGCTGCTCCAGTCCGGCATTGCCGATTACCGGCGAATCCGGGATGACGCGCAGACCCTGGAGGCGAGGGTCCGCGTCCTGGAGGAGACCATCGCCCGCAGTCGCGGCATGACGTGGCCTGACGAAGCGCGTGCCCTCACACTGTTCGAGGAGCGCGTGTCGAAAGAGGATCGGGTCGCAGACGTCGCTGAGCAGCTCATGAGAACCGTTGCCGAGAGCGCGACCGACGGCAAACTGCGCAATCTCGCGATGGGGACCGGCGATCAGTCGGCGACAGGCACGTCCGGCCAGGTGCGCCCGGTCGCGGCTGGCGAGATCGAGACGATTGATCCCCGCTGGAGCCTGTTTCCGTACACCCTCTCACATACGCCCGTCACAATGAGCTTCGATGCGTCGTACGGGACGATTGCCGGTTTCTTTTCGAAGATCCGCGACCTGCCCACCGCGATCGAGATCCGCTCCGTGAAACTGACTCGCGGGTTGCCATTGATGAACGCGCAGTTGACGGTCTTCGTGTTCCGTCGAGGCGACATGGTGCCTGGCGCGAGCGCAGCAGGCACGGCCCATCCCGGCGCGAACACGCCGCTGCCACCCGGATTCGAGCCGCCGGCGACGAATCCTCTCGTCCCTCGAATTATCGAGCCTCGCGGGCCTGGAGGTTGATGCGCCATGAAGGTCAGGAAGCAGCATCTCCAGCTCGCTATCGGGGCTCTGTTCGTCGCCCTCGCGTGGAGCGCGGTGTCCTACTACGCGCGAGGATCCGGCCGTCCGCCGGTGCCCGCGCCGGGAGGCGGCGGTCAACCGCCCCTGCTTGGACGAGACCAACCCGGGCCGGAGCAGTCGGCGGTCCGCGGCATCGATCCGGCCAGCATTCCAGCGCCGCCCTCCGTCGAGAGAGCGGCCGAGTCGGCGAGCAGCCGGGACCCGTTTCTTTTCGGAAGCGAGGTCCGCGACGTGAAAGAAGCGCCGCTGGTCGTGGCCGGCGGTTCCGACCCGCTCGTGCGGTCCATCCTGTTGTCGGCAAATCGACGGCTGGCCCTCATCGAGAATCGTATCGTCGGCGTAGGCGACCAGGTGGGCGACTTCAAGGTGGTCCAGATTGATCGCGATGCGGTGATCTTCACGACCGCGACAGGAGAACGCCGCCGCGTCACAATCAGAGGCCCGGTGCCCGCTGGAGCCTACCGATGAACTGGCGCGCGGCGCTCCGCCAGCGCCCATCGGGTTTCAGCCCGTCGATCTGCTCCGGCGCGGCTGAGGCTCCTGCCGGCAGGGCAGACGCGTTCGTCGTTGACGCAGACCGCGTGATGCGCTTGACTGTACTCTTATGTTCCATGTCCTGATCATCGACGACGACGAGCAGATGCAGTTCTTCCTCAACGAGGCGTTGCACCGCCAGGGCTACGCCGTGACGTTGAAAAAGACGGCCGAAGAGGGACTTCAGGCGCTCAAGACCGACTCGGCCGACCTGATCCTCCTGGACATTCGCCTGCCCGGCATGAGCGGACTCGAGGCGGTCGAGGAGATCCTGAAGATCGATCCCCGGGTGCCGATCATCATCATGACGGCCCACGGCACCCGCGATAGCGCAATCGACGCGATCCGCCGCGGGGCGTACGACTACTTCACGAAGCCCTTCCGGCTCGAGGAGATGGAGATCGTCATCCGTCGCGCCCTCGAGAAACGGAAGCTGCACTTCGAGATCGAACGGTTGCGTGAGGAACTGGCGACCGTGCCGGGACACGGCTGGGCCACAGCCGCCTCGCGGGCGATGAACGAAGTGATGCACCTGATAGAACGGGCCGCCCCGACCGACTCGACGGTGCTCATCCTCGGCGAGAGCGGTGTCGGCAAGGAACTGGTGGCCGAGTCGATCCACGAGCGGTCGACACGGAAACACCGCCCGTTCGTGCGTCTCAACTGCGCCGCCATTCCCGAGACGCTCCTCGAATCCGAGTTGTTCGGGTACGAGCGCGGCGCGTTTACCGGCGCGCAGGCCCGCAAACCCGGCAAGTTCGAGCTGTCCGATGGCGGCACGCTGCTGCTCGACGAGATCGGCGACATGACGCTGCCGACGCAGGCCAAGATCCTCCGCGTGCTCCAGAGCCGCCAGGTGGAACGGGTCGGCGGCACATCGACGATCAACGTGGATGTCCGCATCATTGCCTCCACCAACAAGGACCTGTTGCGCAACGTCCGCGAGGGCGCGTTCCGCGACGACCTGTACTTCCGGCTGAACGTCATCACCATCAACGTGCCGCCGCTGCGCGGGCGCCGCGAGGAGATTCCGGGACTGGTCGACCACTTTCTGGCCGAAGCCAACCTGCGGCTCGGTCGGACCATCAGGCGAACCTCGTCGGACGCGATGGCGGCGTTGATGGCCTACGACTGGCCAGGCAACATCCGCGAGTTGAAGAACGCCATCGAGCGTGCCGCAGTCGTCACCGACGGCGAGGTCATCACGCTGACCAGCCTGCCTCAACCGATTCGCCCGGCCGGCGTCGGCCTGGTGGCTGGCGTGGCGTCGCAGCAGTGGGAGTCGCCGGGCACCGTGTCGCTCGACGAGAAGATCGCGCAGCTCGAGCGCGCCTTCGTCATTGAGGCGCTCTCGCGAACGGGCGGGGTGCAGGCGCAGGCCGCGCGGCTGCTGGGCATCACCGAGCGCAGCATGTGGCACCTCGTGAAGAAGCACAAGATCGAGGTCGACAAGATCAAGGAGCGGTCCCAGGCCTGAGGCCGTGACGCCGGACGATGATCGGCCAGTTGCTCGTCGCCACTCGCGCGATTACCCAGGACCAGCTGGATCAGGCCCTCGATGAGCAGCGCCGTACCGGCGCGCTCCTGGGCGATGTGCTGGTGTCGATGATGTACGTCAGCGACGAGAACCTGGCGAAGGCGCTCGCCCAGGAAGCCCGGGTGCCGTACATGTCGCTTGACGGCGTGACGCCGGAGCCGGACGCGGCCAGGCTCGTGCCCGAGAGGCTCGCGCGAGGCTCCATGGTGTTGCCCCTGTCGCGGACGCCCATCCAGTTGAAGGTCGCCCAGGCCGACCCGTTCGACGTGATGGCCATCGACCAGCTGCAGCGCACCACCGATGTGCCGGTCGACGTGGTCTGTGCCCCCCGCAGCGCCATCAGTCGCCTGATGGATGCCGCCTACGGGCCGTCAACAGCCAGCCGCCTGCAGGGGCTGGTCGACGACGCCCTCGCGTTGATCAACAACCCTCTGCGCGAAGTGGCCACCGAAGACTCACCGATCGTCAAGCTGATCGACATCGTGATCGAGGACGCCGTGCGGGCCGGGGCGTCGGATCTGCACATCGAGCCGGAAGAGAAGAACATCCACCTTCGTCACCGCGTCGACGGCGTGTTGGCCCATGTTGACATGCTGCCGAAGCCGCTGCAGTCGCTCATGGTCAGTCGTCTCAAGATCCTGGCGGGCCTCGATATCGCGGAACAGCGTCTGCCGCAGGAAGGCCGGATCTCGCAGATGGTGGCGGGGCGTCCGGTGGACTTCCGCGTGTCGTCGTTCCCGACGGTGTTCGGCGAGAAGGTGGCCATTCGTATCCTCGAGAAGGACAAGCTCGTCCGCGGCCTCGGGGAGCTTGGGCTGAACCGGCGCAATCTCATCCTGCTGCGCGGCCTGCTCAGCCGATCGCGCGGCATCGTGCTGGTCACCGGGCCCACGGGCGCCGGGAAGACGACCACGCTCTATTCCGCGCTCAACGTGCTCGGCGGCCGCGAGAAGAACATCATGACCGTCGAGGACCCGGTCGAATATGAGTTCCCGTCGATCCGCCAGACACAGGTCAGGCCTCGGGCGGGCCTGACGTTCGCCACCGCCATCAGGTCGATCCTGCGGCAGGACCCGGACGTCATCATGATCGGCGAGATCCGCGACCCCGAGACGGCCCATCTGGCCGTGCGGGCCGCGCTGTCCGGCGTCCTGGTGTTCAGCACGCTCCACACGCAGGATTCGGCCGGTGCGGTACCGCGCCTGATGGACATGGGGGTCGAACCCTATCTGCTCGCCTCGGCCCTGGCGGGCGTCGTGGCCCAGCGTCTCGTGCGGCTCATCTGCCCGCACTGCAAGGCGCCCGCATCCTATCCGGCGGACATGCTGGCCAAGGTCAATCTCAGCCCGTCAGACGGCGTCACCTTCTACCGGGGCACGGGCTGCGACCGCTGCGAGCACTCAGGCTACCGGGGACGCACCGGGGTCTCCGAGATCCTGATGGTCGATCCGGCGATCCATGAGTTGATCCGGCAGCGCGCCGATTCCCGCCTGATCAAGGAAGCCGCAACGCGCGCCGGATTCAAGTCGCTGTTCGACGACGCACTGTCGAAGGCGGTGCTTGGCTATACGACACTTGAAGACGTGGTGAGGGTGAGTTACGAGTAGCCGGGAGACCAATGCCGGATTTCGCCTACGTCGCAGTCGGGCCTGATGGCGAGCGGGTCAAGGGCACCGCAACGGCGTCAAATGAGGACGCGCTGGCGAAAATGCTGCGCGCGCAGGACCGGTTTCTCGTTCAGGCCAGTCCGGCCGAATCCGACACGATCGACCTCGCCCGGATCCGCGTGCTCGAACGCATCACCAGGCGCGACATCATCTTCTTCACCACGCAGTTGTCCACCATCGTCTCGAGCGGCGTCAACCTCGTTGACGGCCTGGCGGACATTGAACTGCAGGCGTCGAAGTTCCTCCTCAAACGCGTCACGGCGGACATCCGGCGGGATATCGAGAGCGGATTGCCGCTGTCGTCCGCGCTCGAGCGCCACGCCGAGGTCTTCGACGAACTGTACGTGAACATCGTCCGCGCCGGGGAAGCCACGGGAAAGGTGGGCGCCGCCCTCGACGACCTGGTGGCGCAACTGGAATGGCAGGACGACCTGGCGGCACGCATTCGCGAGGCGACGACCTACCCGCTGATTATCGTCGGCCTCCTGAGCGTTCTGCTGACCGTCCTCGTCGGGTTTACGATTCCCCGGTTCACCGCGCTCTACCAGAAGATCAACGCGACGCTCGAGCTGCCCCTGGCCACGCGGATTGTGCAGACCATCGCCACGAGCATCGGGTCGAACTGGTATGTCATCGTCGCCGTCGTCGGCGTCGCCTGGCTGTGGTACCAGTTCCGGGTCCAGACGCCCGCTGGCGCCATCTGGATGGCACGGGCGATCCTGCGCATTCCCGTGATCGGCGATACGGTGCGCAAGATCGCGTTTTCGCGATTCGCGCACTACTTCGGCACGCTGCACGAAGCGGGCCTCGAAGTCGTGCCGACACTGGCGCTCATGGAGCGCGTGATCGGCAACGCGTACCTGTCGTATCGGTTCCGGTTCGCCGTCAACCGTGTCATGGCCGGCGAGTCGCTGTCGCGGGCACTCGCCTCGGTTGGCGAATTTCCGCCTGTCGTCATCCAGATGCTGTCGCTCGGCGAGAAGACGGGGGAGATGGCGAAGTCGCTGGAACAAGTACGCCATTACTATGATCGGGAGGTTGACGCATCGGTCAAACGCGCCTTGACGGTATTCGGCCCGATCGCGCTGATTGCGCTGGCGAGCATCTTCATGTTGATCGCCGTCGCGTTCTACCTGCCGATGTTCAATCTGGCACGGGCGATCCGTCCATGAAGATACTTACCCGTCGCGCCGCCGGCTTCACCCTGATCGAGGTCGTCGTCATCGTGGCCGTGCTGGCCATCATCGCCGCCGCGATTACGCCGGCGATTCTGCAGCAGGTTGTCGACGCCAAGGCGACCGCGTCCAAGTCCAGCGCGAAGGCGATGTACGAGGCCATGGCCGGGCGAAGTGACGTGAAGGGAAGCTACGGGTTTCTTGGCGACATGGGTCGCTTTCCCACCAGGGCCGACGAGTTGGTCACGCCGCCGACCGGCGTTCCCGCGTACGATGGAGCGAAGACATTCCGAGGCGTGGGGGTGGGCTGGAAGGGACCGTATGTGGCCGTTGGGGAGAGCAAAAGGGGATTCCTGGCGGACGACTGGGGCCGGGAGTACCACATCACCCCGTACGGACAGGTCCGCAGCGCGGGGGCCGATGGCGTGTACGACAACGAGGACGATATCGTCTATCCGCCCGAGCCGCCGAAGCTCGGCAGCCGCGTCATGGTCACCGTCAAGCGGGAATACGCCGGGGGCGAAGGCTCGACAGTCGACCCGGCAGGCTACGAGGTGCGCCTCTACTACTCGAACAATGGGAGGGAGGCGTTCCTGTCGGCCACCAGGGCACCCTTTGCCTTCGACAACGTCCATCCGGGTCTGCACGCCATTACGGTCGTTCGCACCAGCAGCAGCCAGGTGGTGGCGCAGGACACCATCGAGGTTCCCGCCAACTGCACGAAACTCGTCGAGCTGTTTTTCCGGCCTTAGCCGGCATGCGCCGGCGGACTTCAGGTTGGCGGACTTCGGAATCGGTGCACGCAGACCGTGCTACACTGCCGTGAAGCCGCCGGGAACCGTCCGGCCGGCGATGCCGTATCTTCCCTAGAGAGGAATCGTGCGCCAGGGCGACCCATGATCGGCGCCCGAGGCCCGCGTCAAATCGTATGGCACTGATCGAAACACAGGACCTCTGGAAGACCTACGTGATGGGTACCGAGGAGATTCACGCGTTGCGTGGCGTGGATATCTCCATCGAGCGCGGGGAATACGTGGCCATCATGGGACCGTCCGGTTCGGGCAAGTCCACGCTGATGAACCTGATCGGCTGTCTCGACACGCCGAGCAAGGGCAGCTACCTGCTGAACAACAAGCAGGTCGGCCAGATGAACGACGATGAACTGGCCAGGATTCGCAACGAGGAGATTGGCTTCGTCTTCCAGACGTTCAACCTCCTGCCAAGAGCGACGGCCCTCCATAACGTCGAGTTGCCGCTTGTCTACGCCGGCGTGCCGTCCCGGGACCGGCTGTCTCGTGCCAAGGCGGCGATGGACAGGGTGGAGTTGTCCGATCGGATGACCCACCGGCCGAACCAGTTGTCGGGCGGACAGCGCCAGCGCGTGGCCATTGCGCGGGCGCTGGTGAACAACCCGTCGATCCTGCTGGCTGACGAGCCGACGGGCAACCTGGACACAAAAACCGGCGCCGAGATCATGGCGCTCTTCGATCGATTGTCGTCTGCCGGCAACACCATCATTCTCGTGACGCATGAGGCCGACGTCGCCGACCACGCGCGACGCGTGGTTCACATCCGCGACGGCAAGGTCGAGAAGGATGTCAGCCGGGCCGCATAGGCAGGGCTCTGAGCAGGGGCGCGATTGATCGCGCCCTGACGGCGCAGGGGCGACGCAGGCGTCGCCCTTTTCGTTTAGATGGCCGCCTGGTGGCCCGGCGCCACGTCGCGCAGCGGCGCGTCGAGGTTGGCTGCGGCCGGATCGAAGACGACCCGCTGCTGCTGCGCCCGGGGGTCCGGATCGGGCACGGCCGAGAGCAGCGCCCGCGTGTATGGATGTGCGGGCTCTCGAAAGACGTCGTCGGTGCGGCCCATCTCCACGATGCGGCCGCGATACATCACCGCCACGCGCGTGCAGAGGTGGCGCACGAGCCGGAGATCGTGGGCGATGAAGATCAAGGTGAGCGCGAGCGCCTGCTGAAGCTCCATGAACAGGTTGATGATCTGCGCCTGGATCGAGACATCGAGCGCCGAGATGGGCTCGTCGGCGACCAGCAACGACGGCCGGAGCGCCAGCGCGCGCGCCAGGCCGATGCGCTGACGCTGGCCCCCGCTGAACTCATGGGGATAGCGTTCGAGGTGCGTCTCATCGAGCCCGACCAGTGCGAAGAGTGTCCGTACGCGATCCCGCCGCTCCTGCTTCGTCCCGACGCCGTGGATGACGAGCCCTTCTTCGACAATCACCCCGGCGCGCATCCGCGGGTTGAGCGAGCCGTACGGGTCCTGAAAGACCATCTGCATGTCGCGACGAGCGGCGCGCATGTCAGCCGCCTTCAACGCGAAGACGTCCCGGCTCCCAAACAGAAACTGTCCCGAGGTCGGCTCGATCAGGCGGAGCATGCACCGGCCGGTCGTGGTCTTGCCACTGCCCGACTCGCCGACCAGTCCGAACGTCTCGCCCTCGTCCACGAAAAAACTCACGCCGTCGACGGCGCGCACGACGGACGAACGGCCGAACAGCGTCGGCCGCCGTGAGAATTCCTTCACGAGTCCGCGCACGTCCACGAGCGCCATCATCCCGCCTTCGTATGGAGATAACAGCGCGTGTGATGATCGGGATCGAGCGCGGTCGGCTCGGGCGGACGCTGGTCGCACCGGGCCTCCCGATCGCCACATCGCGGAGAGAACGCGCATCCGGCCGGCAGCGCAGACAGATCGGGTACGGCCCCGGGAATCGCCCTGAGCCGCGTGCCTGGGGCCGACCCTGGCAGCGACCGAAGCAGCCCGCGCGTGTACGGATGAGCCGGCTGCGAAAGCACCGTCGCTGTTGGCCCCTCCTCGACGATCCGGCCGGCATACATGATGGCCACGCGGTCGGCGAGGTGGGCGACCACGCCAAGATCGTGGGTGATGAGGAGCAGGGCGAGGCCGAACTGCGCCCGCATCTCGCGCAACAGGTCGAGAATCTCAGCCTGGATCGTCACATCGAGTGCCGTCGTCGGCTCGTCAGCGATGAGCAGGGAGGGGCGGCAGCTGATCGCCGCCGCGATCAAAGCCCGCTGGCGCATGCCGCCCGACAACTGGTGCGGATAATCGCCAGCGCGTTTCGCCGGTTCGGGAATGCGAACGGCCTCCAGCAACTCCACCGCCCGAGTGCGGGCAGCGGCCCTGGTGGCCAGACCGTGGACCACGAGCGATTCGGCAACCTGGTCGCCAATGGTGAAGACCGGATTGAGCGCCGTCATGGGTTCCTGGAAGACGAAGCCAATACGCGCGCCGCGGACGCGCTGCATCTCCGGTTCGGTCAGCAGCGTCAGATCCCGCCCCTCAAAGACGACGGCCCCGCCCGTGATGCGGCCCGGCGCCTGGACGAGGCGGATAATCGAGAGCGCCGTGACCGATTTGCCGCACCCGGATTCGCCGACCAGGCCGAGCGTCTCTCCACGCCGCACCTGGAGGCTGACGCCGTCGACGGCACGCACCGTTCGCGCCGCGCCTCCACGGGCGACGACGAACGCTGTCCTCAGGCCGCGCACGTCGAGCAAGGGGTGCAAGGGGTCGGGACTCCTTTCGGAGATGACAGAATTGTAAGACATTCCTGTAATGGCCGAAACGTGTCCCGCCCCCCTAAACGTTTTCCCGGTACTCACCGAACTGCTGCCGCAGCGTATCTGATATCTCGCCGACGGTGGCCTTCGCCTCGACCGCCGCGACGAGCGGCGGCATCAGATTGTCACACGACGCCGCGGCGCGCGCGACCGTGTCGAGCGCGCCGCGCCAGTCCCGCGTGCTGCGGCTGGACCGCAACTGACACAGCCGATCGACCTGCTCGCGCTCAACAGCGGGATCAATCTGCAGCGTCTCGATGTGCACCCGGTCGGCAGACAGGAATCGGTTGACGCCTACGACGACCGCATCGCCGCTGTCGATCGCCTTCTGAGCCTGATACGCGGCGTCCTGGATCGCGCGCTGGACGAACCCGGCATCGATGGCCGCAAGCGCACCCCCGAGCCGGTCGATCGTCTCGATGATCTCCAGCGCCTCGCGTTCGATCCGATCGGTCAACGCTTCCACGACGAACGAACCCGCGACCGGGTCCACCGTGTTGGCGACACCGGTCTCGTGCGCAATGACCTGCTGCGTGCGAAGCGCGATGGCGGCCGAATCTTCGGTCGGCAAGGCGAGCGCCTCGTCTCGACTGTTGCAGTGCAACGACTGCGTGCCGCCCATCACCGCCGCCAGCGCCTGAATGGCCACGCGCACGATGTTGTTGTCCGGCTGCTGCGCGGCCAGCGTGCTGCCAGCCGTCTGCGTGTGGAAGCGCAGCTGCTGGGCGCGCGGGTGGGTCGCGCCGAACCTGTCGCGCATGATGGCGGCCCACAGCCGGCGCGCCGCGCGGAACTTCGCGATTTCCTCCAGGAAGTCGTTGTGCGCATTGAAGAAGAACGACACGCGCTGGCCGATGCTGTTGACGTCGAGCCCGGCGTCGATCGCGGCCTGCACGTAGGCGATCGCGTTGGCGAGCGTAAACGCCACCTCCTGGACGGGGGTCGAACCGGCCTCCCTGATGTGATACCCGCTGATCGAAATCGTGTTCCAGTTGGGCATCTCGCGCTCGCAGAACGCAAGAATGTCGGTGACGAGGCGCAGGGATGGGCGGGGAGGGAAGATGTACGTGCCTCGGGCCACGTACTCCTTGAGAATGTCGTTCTGCACCGTACCCGAGAGGGCACTCGCCGGCACACGCTGCCGCCTCGCGACGGCGATGTAGAGCGCCAGCAACGTGCTCGCGGTCGCGTTGATCGTCATCGACGTTGACACGCGGCCGAGCGGGATGCCATCGAACAGGTCGGCCATGTCCTCGATCGAGTCGATCGCCACGCCGACTTTGCCCACCTCGCCAAGCGCCAGCGGGCTGTCCGAGTCGTACCCGATCTGCGTGGGCAGATCGAAGGCGACGCTCAGCCCCGTGACGCCCTGGGCGAGGAGGTACCGGTACCGCCGGTTCGACTGCCGCGCGGCGCCAAACCCGGCGTACTGTCTCATCGTCCACAGGCGGCCGCGGTACATCGTCGGCTGGATGCCGCGCGTATAGGGAAACTCGCCGGGATAGCCGATGTCGGCGACCGGGCGGTCGCCGGCCGCACGTGAGGAATCGGGTCGGGGCCCACGATCGATCATCCGCCCTATTCTATGCGATGGGGATTCGCCCGGCTCGCGAGGCTCTAGCGGCGGCCGGACGTCGCGCCGCCCGAACCGATGCGGAGCGCTTTGAGGAACCGGCGGTCGGCGGCGGTCAAATCCGGACGCGGTGGCGACACGATCGCCTGCGGCTCGATGGTCAGGCCAGGCGTGACAGACGGGCACTCGGGATTCACGCAGTGCACCTCGGCTGCAAGCGCCACCTTCAATTCGAAGCCGGATTCCCGCGCTTTCGCATGACAGGCTTCTACACGCGCGTCCCCCGCGGCGGCTGCGGCAATCGCGTCGGCCAGTTCTCGCACGAACCGGTTGGCAAGCGCTTCGTCCACGGCCTTCCTCCCTCAGTCGCCGGGCGCAAAAGGGGTCTGGGCTCCTTTTCGGACGTTGGACGGAAAAAGTGCCCCGACCCCTTGTCCGCCTCTACGTCAACTGCGCGATCGCCGCACGCCCGGCGTAGTGCGCGTGCGAGCCCAGTTCTTCCTCGATCCGCAGCAACTGGTTGTACTTCACGATGCGATCGGTGCGGCTGGCCGAACCGGTCTTGATCTGGCCCGCGCCGGTGGCCACCGCCAGATCCGCGATGGTCGAATCCTCGGTTTCACCCGACCGGTGCGAAATGACGGTCGTGAAGCCCGCGCCGTGGGCCACCGCGATCGCATCGAGCGTCTCGGAGACGGTGCCAATCTGGTTGAGCTTGATCAGAATCGAATTCGCGACGCCGCGCTCAATCCCCTGTTTCAGGATCTCCGGATTGGTCACGAACACATCGTCACCGACGATCTGCACGCGCCCGCCAAGCTGCGCGGTCAGCACCTTCCACCCGTTCCAGTCGCCCTCCGCGAGGCCATCCTCGATCGACACGATGGGGTACTTGCCAACCCAGTCAGTGTAGAGGGCAATCATCTGAGAGGACGACCGTGGCGCATCACCGGACTTCTTGAACAGGTAAGCGCCCTCGCGCGCCGTGGGCGGATCCCACGGTGTCGAGCGCGGCGCCTGATCGTCCCAGAGCTCGCTCGCGGCGACGTCGAGGCCGATGCAGATGTCGCGCCCGGGATTGTAGCCCGCCTTCTCGATCGCGACGAGCATCAAATCGACGGCCTGCACGTTGGTGGCGAGACTGGGGGCAAATCCGCCCTCGTCGCCCACGCTCGTCGAGAGGCTCCGGCCTTTCAGGATTCCGCGAAGCGCATGGAACACCTCGGCCCCGGCACGCAAAGCCTCGCGGAAGCTCGGCAGGCCGAGCGGCAGGATCATGAACTCCTGGAAGTCCACGTTCGAGTCGGCATGAGCGCCGCCGTTCAGGATGTTCATCATCGGCACCGGCATCAGCCACAGGCCCGCATCGGGCTGGCCGGCCAGATCCCGGAAGTGGCGATAGAGCGGAATGCGCCGGCTCGAGGCGCACGCCTTCGCAAACGCCATCGAGACGCCCAGCAGCGAGTTGGCGCCCAGCCGGCTCTTGGTGGGTGTCCCATCAAGCGCGATCATGAACTGGTCGAGCCCGCGCTGATCCAGGGCCTTCCCGATCACCGCTCCGGCCATCTCGCCGTTCACGTGCTGGACCGCCTGCAGCACCCCCTTGCCGAGATAGCGCCGCTTGTCCCCGTCCCGGAGCTCCAGGGCCTCGCGCTCGCCCGTCGACGCGCCAGAGGGAACCGCCGCCCGCCCGAACGCGCCATCCTCGAGG
>Ga0315286_10002130_pt1 | contig 18358 bp, 14 predicted proteins | sample YL17G10_0_MG_FD_205038 | JGI IMG/M metagenome (GOLD analysis project Ga0315286, IMG submission 205038) | Sediment microbial communities from Yellowstone Lake, YNP, Wyoming, USA - YL17G10_0 | ecosystem: Environmental > Aquatic > Freshwater > Lake > Sediment | place: USA: Wyoming | collected... | reverse complement strand
CGACGACCACGACCCACGCTGTCCTTTTCATCCCTCACCCTCCTTTACGGGTCCGATCTTCGGCGGATCGCATACAGTATACATATCCGCTCTCCGGAATCATCCGGGAAGACGGAACGGAAGACATTGATCCGGGTCATGGAATCGGGAAGGGGACACAAGGAAACGGGCCGCCCTCGGGAAGGCGGCCCGCAACTTTTTTTAAAGATGGTCGGGATGACTGGATTTGAACCAGCGACCCCCTGGTCCCGAATAGGACCAGGGGGTTTTTAAAAATATTCGTCATAACAAGAGTTTAGCATAATCAATGGGTTATGGAGTGCACACCATCCACCCCAACCATCGAAAACACACCATCCAAGCAACCGACGGTCACAAATTGGTCACAAGCGATGAATGGTGAAGGCGACCTACGGGTTATTCACCCGCTACCTAAGATTGCGGTTAAGCCGCCAGCTTACGCCTGTAGATCAGAGCTGGAGGACGTCTTGTAAATGCTTCGGCATCTCATCCGTTTTCACATGGCCCAGGTCCATATTCACGAATGCCGTGACCAGTGCGGAGGTCTCGCGCGAATGCACGGCGCGCAGGATACCGAGGATATGCGCTTCCGCTACCAGCACCAGTCTGCCGTAGCGCTTCCCGACGCGGCCCTCCTCGAAGGAAATTAAATACCTCACTTTGCATTTAGTTTCCTGATCGGTGTTGGGGAGAAGGTCATCGTCCTTGTGCACCCGGAAGACCTCCAGCGCCTCTGCCCCGCCGGCCGCGGTCTTACGCGCCCCCCTGCGAGGGACTGCCGCCGGCTGGCGGGATGGTGCCTTTCATGGCCTTCGAGATCTGCAGGAAGGGGGTCAACAGGTCGATCGGGACCGGGAAGAAGGTCGTCGAGGGTTTCTCTGTCGCCACTTCCCCCAGCGTCTGGAGGTAGCGCAGCTGCAGGGCGATCGGGTTCTCGCCGATGATCTTCGCCGCGTCGGAAAGTTTCTGGGCCGCCTGGAACTCCCCTTCCGCCCCGATGACCTTGGCTCGCCGCTCCCGCTCGGCCTCCGCCTGCTTGGCGATCGCCCTTTGCATCTCCTGCGGCAGGTCGATGTTCTTGATCTCCACCTTCGCGACCTTGACGCCCCACGGCTCCGTGTCCTTGTCGAGGATCTCCTGGAGGTGCGTGTTGATCTTCTCCCGGGACGCGAGGAGTTCGTCGAGCTCGGCCTGGCCGCAGACCGACCGCAGGGTCGTCTGGGAGAGCTGGGACGTCGCGTAGAGGTAGTTCTCCACTCCGACGATCGCCTTATTGGGGTCGATAACGCGGAAATAGAGAACGGCGCTCACCTTGATCGTGACGTTGTCTCGCGTGATCACGTCCTGCGCGGGGACCTCCATCGCCACGACGCGCAGGCCCACCCGGACCATTTTGTCGATGACGGGGATGAGCAGGATGAGCCCCGGCCCCTTGGCCCCGATGACACGGCCCAACCGGAAGATCACCCCCCGCTCGTACTCGTTCAGGATCTTGATGGCGCTATACAGGAACAGAATCACGATGATCAGCAGCGCTAAATACGGAACCATTCCGTTTCCTCCTTCCGGGAGGCCCGACATGTACCTTGACTTCCCCTCACTCTATTCCCAATTCTTCTGACGGGGAACACTGAAAAGGAAATCGGCCGCTTGATGAATCGGGTCTCCGCGGATATCCAGCGACCATCCTTCGGAATGGTATCTCCATTGACGCCCAATTCATTTATAATCCGTATACCAAGAGGAACTTCCGATCCGATCCGTTCCGCCGGAAAAGGAGGAGGTCCCATGCCCACCTATTCGTACAAATGCAGGAAATGCGACCACCGGTTCCAGGAAATCCTCTCCTTCAAGGAGTACGAGGAAGGGAAGAGGAAATGCCCGAAGTGCGGGAGCCGCAGCGTCGAGCAGATCCTCGAGACGTTTTTCGCCAAGACGTCGAGGAAAGCGTAGCTCCGTGATCCCCATGTACGGTCCCTTGCTGATCAGCCTGCTGCCCCCAGAACCGATCGGTGAGGCAGCAAGGACGGCCCCCGATCCGGTTCCGTTCATTGCCATCCTCCTCCTTGCGGGATTTCTCCTGTCCCTGTGGATGCATCCCCCGGTGCGCTGATGGCGCTGCCCGGAAACTTCATTGGGCGCATCAAGGAAGGATAGGCTCGTTATTTCGTGCCGGATTTGGAATAACGGAAAGTTCTCCAATTGGGCTTGCGGCGTTCGTCGTCTCATTGCAATGGGAGTACCATGAACATGGGAGTCGTTCCGCCATCCCCCAGGAAAGCCGCCGCGCTCCCTCTCGACCGCATCGCTCAAAAGTGTCTTGCCTTCCTCCAGGAGGTCCTCGGCAACTTCCATCCGCGCGACTTCTCTTTCCGGTTGTGGGACGGCAGTGTTTGGGACGCCGAGCCGGGAGAACCCTCGCGGTTTACGATGGTCCTGCGGAATCCCGGCGCACTCCGTACGATGTTCTGGTCGCCGAGCGAACTCGCCCTTGGGGAAGCTTACCTCCATGACGATATCGACATCGAGGGGAACCTCGAGAGCGCATTTCTACTTGCGGACCAATTACTTCATATCCGCCTGGGCCTGTCCGAGCGCCTCCGTTTCGCACGGTTTCTACTCACCATGCCGTCCTCCGGCCTTCATCGAGGCACCCGTCCGGCGGAAAGGTTGCGCGGCCCCGTTCACTCAATGAGGCGGGACCGGCAGGCGGTCACCTATCACTACGATGTGTCCAATGCCTTCTATTCCCTATGGCTGGACAAGCGTATGGTGTACTCCTGCGCATATTTCACAACTCCCGACGACGATCTGGACACCGCCCAGGAAAAAAAACTGGATTACCTTTGCAGGAAGCTGCGGCTTCAGCGCGGCAATCGCATGCTCGACATCGGCTGCGGATGGGGAGGACTTGTCATTCACGCGGCGAAGAACTACGGAGTCGAAGCGCACGGGATCACGTTGAGTGGGCCTCAGGCGGATTTAGCAAACGAAAGGATCCGCCAGATGGGGCTTTCGGCCCATTGCAGGGTCGATGTTCGCGACTATCGGGAAATGGACGCACCGGAAAGCTACGACAAACTGGTCAGCGTGGGGATGTTTGAGCATGTGGGAGAGCCCCGGCTGCGGGAATATTTTCAGGCTGCTTTCCGCCTGCTTCGGCCGGGTGGCACCTTCCTGAACCACGGGATCGCCTCCAATTCAGGTATTTCCGCTATCCCCGGGCCATCCTTCTCCGACTACTACATCTTCCCCGACGGGGAACTGTTACCGATGGGGACGACGTTGCTTGCGGCCGAGGCGAGCGGCTTCGAGGTGCGGGACGTGGAATGTCTGCGGGAGCACTATGTGCTCACTCTCCGAAAGTGGTTAGAGCGCCTTGAATCCCGACGAGAAGAGGCATGTAGCACCACCGAGGAAAGGACCTACAGACTGTGGAGGCTGTACCTGGCCGGGGCGACTCACAAGTTTCGGACAGGTAGGAACAGCGTCTATCAAACCCTTCTATGCAAGCCCTTCCATGGGAATAGCGGATTACCTCTGACAAGGGGAGACTGGTATGCGTGAGGAGGCACCTGTACGAGGACGGTGACCTCTTGCGTATTGTTCTTGTTTGGGTAGGGGTAAATAATAGTATCCGTAACGGTACGAGTGAATATCTGCTAAAAGTAAAAGGGGCTACGGTTTCCCGTAACCCCTGATTTTGTTTGGTAGCGGGGCCAGGATTTGAACCTGGGACCTTCGGGTTACCAACCCGCAGGTCTTAGTCTGATATCCACCCCCAAATAGTCCTCCTGTAATACAACCCGAATGTATCATTCCGATTCATTTTCGTGTGCCCAATCTGTTCTGCACTGTAAATTCTTAACCCGTCTATGCTCAACGGCTCAGTCTCAACCGGCTTCAGCTAACCATGCCGAGCATCGCTCTGCCAGCATGAGTGTCGGCAGGTTGGTGTTTGCGGCTGGAATGGTTGACATGATCGAAGCGTCCATCACGTACAGGCCCTCAACACCGTGCACGCTCCCCCGCGCATCCACCACGGCGCCCGGATCGCCGACCGGCCCCATGCGGCAAGTGCCCACCGGATGGAAATAGGTTCCTGCTTTGGTTCGGATTGCTGCTTCCAGGTCAGTAGCAACATCCGGTATCTGCGAGCCCGGGAATAGTTCTTGGAGCGCCACGTCAGACAACGGTGGCGTCATAGCCAACCGACGCGCCACACGCACAGCATGGATGACACGCGGCATATCGCCCGGATCAGTGAAGAAACCCAGGTCTATCACTGGAGGAGCAGCTGGATCACTGGCGCTAAGGCGTAACGACCCACGCGAAAGCGGCTTCATCAGGGCCACATATATTTCAAATATGGGGCTTTCTCCGGGCTCAGCGGGAGAAATCGTCCACGGGAAGATCTGCAGGTCGTGACCCACGCTGAAATCCGGACTTTGTAAAGTGAGCATGGCTTGACAGCCCGGAACGTCTTTCGACCCCGCCGGTGCTGCGAAATGGAGTGCCAGCAGGAGGTGATCACTAAGATTCTGTCCCACACCTGGCAGGTCGCGCAGCACGGTGATGTCCAAGGACTTGAGATGATCCGCCGGGCCGAGCCCGGAACGTATCAGGATGGCTGGGCTGCCGAACGCACCCGCCGCCAGAATGACGAAATCGGACGGAATCATTTCGGTGGAACCATTCAGGCGGACGCCAACGGCACGTTGACCATCGAACACCACACGGTCAGCAAGGACACCGCCACGGATGGTGAAGTTGGGTCGACCCCGCGCGGCGGCAAGATACGTAAGCGCCGCGCTCTGCCGAATGCCAGCGACCACATTTCTTGGCAACACTCCAGCACCGATAGCACTTGGCGCATTATGATCTGCGACGCGAGGATAGCCGAGGGTCGAACAAGCTTCCAGGAAAGCGTTATGCTCAGGGAGAAGAGTCTCTCGCGCATCGCGCCGGATCGGAAGAGGGCCGTCTCGACCGTGCCAACGGTCGTCAAAGTCGGCATCGTTTTCAACGCGACGAAAAAAGGGGAGTACTGCGGAAAACGACCAGCCCGGATTGCCGCGCGCTGCCCATTCATCATAATCGCTCGGTGCTCCACGCAATGCTATTGCCGCGTTTGTTGCGGAACAGCCTCCCACCAGTTTTCCACGCGGGAGAGCAATAGACCGACCAAGCGAGCCAAGTTCGCTGGCAAATCCCCAATCGTGGGTGAATGTCGGGTTGAAGCCACTGCGAATTTCCGGCGGCATGTCGGCTGGATCGGGATAATCAGGCCCCGCTTCCAGAAGTAGAACGGAACGGTTGGGATTTTCGCTCAGGCGGGCGGCCAGCACACATCCAGCCGATCCCGCACCCACGATTATCGTGTGGTACTTCATGGTCGATTCTCCCGTCCGTATCTATTATTTAGTATGACTGGGAATTCAGAAATAGCACGCTTGTGAGCCGTAGAGTGAGGTCAGTCTGAAGATGCTCTTGACGGGGGGCTATAGCACCCGGATCGGCATCACGATCATCGGCAGGCCTGCGAACACCAGGCGCTTCTGCGCCATGAAGGCGGTCTGGTTGTGGAGCAGGCGAGAGAGGAGGTTCTCCTCCTTGAAGACGAGTTTGCCGGCAAAGACGCAGATGTTGGGGAAGTCCTTCAGCACCTCCTCGGCAAGGTGGGTGACGGACTCGATCGCATCCGTCCCCACCAGGGTTCGGGCCTCCGCGTAGTAGCCGTGCCCTTTGACGAACTCGACGTAGTTCTCAAGTTGCTCTTTCAGGTTCAGCGCCAGGTTCTCGACCTCCGCCGCCCCCTTGAACACGCTCGTGTCGACGACCCCCGCGGAGATGAAGACGAAGTTCCGGAACATCCCGGGGAACTGTTTGACGACGGAGAAGAAGACGTGCATCCCGAGACCGTTGTACCCCGAGACCATGATGACCGCCGTGGAGGCCTGCCGCCGCACCATCGGCTCCTGCGCCGCGGGGACCGTCACCGGAGGAAGCGCGAGGAGCAGGTCGTCCAGGCGCCGCATGCTCTCTTGGGCGGCGCGGTAATGGTGCCGGATCCCGAGGCTGGCGGCGACGAAAGCCCCCGTGATGAGAAGGGTCACCCAGCCGCCTTCGGGGAACTTGAACCAGACGGTGAGACAGAGAACGGAAGACGTCAGCAGGAACCCCGTGCCGTTCATCGCCAGGCCGAATTTCCATTTTTTCTCCGTCCCCCTGTCCTTCCACCAGTGCAGTATCATCCCGAACTGGGAAAGGGAGAAGGTGAGGAAGACGTTGATTGAGTACATGATGACGAGGTACTTGACCGACCCGCTTGAGATGTAAAGCATCAGGAGCGCCATGCCGCCCATGAACACCACTCCGTATTTGCGGACCAACCGCTCGGAGAGATGCGCGAAGCGGCGGGGGGCGTAGTAATCCAACGCCATGTTGGAGAGGACCTGCGGGCCGTCGATGATGCCGGTCTGCGCCGCGATGAACAGGAGCGCCGTCTCCGACCCGAGCACCACCGCCAGCAGGATCTTGCCGCCGCTCCCCTGCCAGAGGTCCCCGACGACTTTCCCGAAGAGGACGGCGTTCAGCGTCTTTCCCGGGACGTGCCCGACCTTGTACAACAGGTAGCACAGAAGGATCCCGCCCGCGAGGAACGACAGGGAGACCGCCATGTAGAGCATCGCCTTCTTCCCCGTATGGACGCGGGGCTCCCGCAGCGTCTGCATAGAGTTGGAGATCGCCTCGATCCCGGTGAAGGTCCCGCCGCCCATCGAGAAGGCGCGCATCAGGAGCGCACCGAGCCCAACCCATCCCATCTGCCCCACGGCGGTGCGGAAATCGCGGGACACGTCGACAGCCACCGCGGGCATCTCGGGAACATGGCGCAGCATCGCGTAAAGGAGGAGCGGGATGTGGGTCAGCATGAAGACCATGAAAATGGGAGTGAAGACGGCGACGGACTCCTTGATCCCCCGCAGGTTCATCCAGATGAGCGTCAGGATTACCGCGGTGACGAACCAGATCTTGTACGGGAGGTACTGGTGGGAGAGGAGGCTGAACAGGGCGTCGGCGCCCGACGCGATCGAGATGGTGATCGTCAGGATGTAGTCGATGACGAGCGCCGAGCCCGAGACCACCCCCGCCTTCTCCCCGAGGAGTTTCGACGCGACGATGTACCCGCCGCCGCCGGAGGGGAACGCCTCGATGATCTGCGCGTAGCTCCCCGAGATGATGAAGATCGTCGCCACAGACATCACGGCGACGAAGATTGCGAGGACGGCGTGACTTCCGAGGGCGAGGAACGCCTCCTCCGGGCCGTAGCACGAGGAGGAGATCCCGTCGGCGCCCAGCCCCACCCAGGCGAAGAAAGCGATGAGGGAAATGTTGTGGAAGATCTTCGGATCGAAGAGATCCCGGGGGGCGCCGAACAGGACCCGCTTCACTCGCCGGTACAGAGAATCGTTTTCCATAGTGGTCAGCAGCCCCCATGAAATCCGGTCGAAATTCCCGTCCTGAGGATCGACACAGGACGCCTATTCGGTGGGTTCTACAACACTGACGGCCTGCTGTGACTCCCACTCCTGAATTGCCGAAAGGACCTCATCCGGTGTGCGGCATGATTGGATTTTCAGAAGGAGGTGCCGGTTCCGGGAGACCCGCGCGAGGATCCCAAGGATCCGGACCTGGATGTCGGGGGACTCCGCGGGCGTGAGCACCAGGAAGATGTACTCCACCGGCTTTTCGAGAAAGAGATCCTCCACCCCCAGGCGGGTGACGCCCATGGCGACGACGGGATTTGCCAGATTCTCGACGCGCGCATGCGGGAACGCGATCCCCTCGTTGAAGAACGTCGACCCCTCCTCCTCCCGTTTCAGTACCAGGCCGAGGATCGACGCGGGGTCCACGATTCCGCTCCTCGCAACCGCGACGTCCACCAAGGTGCGCAGTGCGATCTCCTTACGGACCGGCTGGTTCCATATCACGACGCCCCGTGGGCTGATCAGGTCGCTCAAGGCCAGCTGCCGGGAAGCGGGAGGAACTGATCCATCGATGGTTCGCGCGGGAGATGCTTCGCTTTCCCCCCGTTCCGGAGTCGGCCGCGGGTGCGTCGTCTCTTCCCCCCGCGTGTCGAGGACGACAACGGTCATTCCCCTGGCGCCGTGGATCAGCCGGTCCACGGTGCTGCGCTCCCCCATCCATCGTTTCCAGGCGGGGAGGGAGCTCGGGCTGCCCACCACGATGGTCCCGACCCGGTATTCCCGTGCAAAGCGCAGAATGGTGTCCGCGATGTCCTCCCCCTTGTACGTGAAGACCATCGCCCCCAGCTGCTTGGCGAGGGTCAGGGTGCCGGAGAGGATGCGCTGTGTTTGCGCGTCGATGACCGTCGGCTCCTCGGAGGGGGTTTGCACGTAGACTGCGTACCAGTTCCGGTTGAGTTTTCCCGCCAGCCGGGAAGCGTACCGAAGCACCATCTCGCTGTTGGGCCCCCGGGAGCTCAGGCACACCATGATCTGGTCCGGGGCCGCGGTGGCCTCCTCTTCCGGGGTCTCCCGCCGGCGCTGGTCGATCTGCGAGGCGAGCTCCCGGAGAGTTAACTCGCGGAGCTTCTCCAGATTCACCGCCTTGAAGAAGTTCTCCAGCGCGGTCTGGATCCGTTCGGGCGGGTAGACCTTCCCCTCCAGCAGGCGTTTCCGGAGGTCCTCGGTCGTCAGGTCGACGTTGACGAGCTGATCCGCCTCGGTGAGCACCGTATCCGGAATCCGCTCGCGGATCCTGACGTGGGTCGCCTTCTCCACGACGTCGTAGAGGCTTTCCAGGTGCTGGATGTTCAGCGTGGTGATGACGTGGATTCCCTCGGCCAGGATATCCTGGACATCCTGGTACCGTTTGGGGTTCAGGCTTCCGGGGACATTGGTGTGGGCCAGCTCGTCGATGAGGGTGACCTGGGGTTTCCGGGCGAGGACGGCATCGAGGTCCATCTCCTCAAGGACCACACCACGGTATTCCTGGCGACGGCGCGGGACGACTTCGAGTCCCTCGATCAGCTTCGCGGTTTCCGCCCGGCCGTGGGTCTCCACCAGCCCGACGACGACGTCGATCCCCTCGTCCTTGAGGCGGTGCCCTTCCAGGAGCATCTGGTACGTTTTCCCAACGCCGGCGCCGTACCCGAGATATATTTTCAGCCGTCCACGCCCCGCGCGGCGAATCAGTCGGAGGAAAGTGTCGGCCCGCTCTTCCGGCATACCGGTCACATTTTACCGTCCAGCGAAAGGTTCAGCGTCAGGACGTTTACCCTGGGTTCCCCCAGCAGCCCCAGGGATCTCCCTTCCGTGTGCGTTTCGATCTTCGCCAGGACCTCCTTTTCGCCGATGCCGCGCGCCTTCGCGACGCGAGCCGCCTGCAGCGAGGCATTCCGGACGCTGATGTGGGGATCCAGCCCGCTCGCCGAGGACGTCACCGCGTCAGCCGGCACGAGGGTGCCGGGGGACAGGACGTTTCCCGCCCGGTATTCGGCAACCCGCTGTTTCACGTCCTCGATCAGCATTTTCGACGTCGGTCCGAGGTTCGTGCCCCCGGAATGGACCGCGTCGTACCCATTCCCCGCCGCCGAGGGTCGGGGGTGGAAATAGGCCGGGCCGGCGAACCCTTGCCCGATCAGTGCCGAACCCACGACCTTCCCGTTGAATCGAACCAGGGAACCGTTGGCTTTGTCGGGGAACATTCCCTGGCCGACGGCCCAGACGACGACCGGGTAGATGCCGCCGCACAGGACCGCCAGCAGCAGCGTTGCGGCGATCGACGCCCGGAGCTCCGCGACAAGGTCCTTCATGGGTCCTCCTCCTCACACAAGATGGAACAGGTTCACGGCCGTGTCGATGATCTTGATCCCCGGGAAGGGAAGCAGTACGCCGCCCAACCCGTAGATGAGGAGGTTGCGGCGCAGGAGCCCCCCCGCGCTCAACGGCCGGAAATGCACCCCGCGAAGCGCCAGGGGGATGAGGGCGACGATGATGAGGGCGTTGAAAATGACGGCGCTTAAGATCGCGCTCCGGGGTGAGGAAAGCCCCATGATGTTCAACGGTCCGATCCCCGGGAACACCCCGATCAGCATTGCCGGGAGAATGGCGAAATACTTGGCCACGTCGTTGGCGATGCTGAAGGTGGTGAGCGCCCCCCGCGTCATGAGCATCTGCTTGCCGATCTCCACGATTTCGATGAGCTTGGTGGGGTTGGAGTCGAGATCCACCATGTTCCCCGCTTCCTTGGCGGCCTGGGTCCCCGTGTTCATCGCCACCCCCACGTCGGCCTGGGCAAGGGCGGGCGCGTCGTTGGTGCCGTCCCCCGTCATGGCGACGAGGTAGCCGGCCGCCTGCTCCTTCCGGATGAGGGCGAGCTTGTCCTCGGGCGTCGCTTCCGCGAGGAAGTCGTCCACTCCCGCCTCGCGGGCGATCGCCGCGGCCGTCAAGGGGTTGTCTCCGGTGATCATCACCGTCTTGATCCCCATCGCCCGGAACCGCTCGAACCGGTCGCTCAAGCCCCCTTTGACGATATCCTTCAGGTACACCGTCCCGAGGATCCGGGCGCTGTCGGCGACGACCAGGGGGGTCCCGCCCTGGAAGGAAACGCGGGTGATCGCGTCCTCGACCTCCGACGGGAACCGGCCCCCGGCGAAGTTCCGGACGGCGTCCGCCGCCCCCTTGCGGATCTTCCTCCCGTCCACGTCCACACCGCTCATCCTCGTATGCGCCGAGAAGGCGATGAAACGGGCGTTGGGCATCTCCGAGAGGTTCCTCCCCCGGAGGCCGTACTGTTTCGCCAGGACGACGATGCTGCGGCCTTCCGGGGTCTCATCGGCCAGCGAGGCGAGCTGGGCGGCGTCCGCCAGTTCCTCGACGTGCACCCCTTTCGCCGGCAGGAATTCCGTCGCCTGCCGGTCGCCCAGCGTGATCGTCCCCGTCTTGTCGAGGAGCAGGACGTTCACGTCCCCCGCCGCCTCCACCGCGCGACCGCTCATGGCGAGGACGTTCCTCTGGACGAGCCGGTCGATCCCTGCGATCCCGATGGCGGAGAGCAGCCCCCCGATGGTGGTGGGGATGAGACATACCAGAAGGGCCACCAGGGCGGTGACGGAGAAGGGCACGCCGGAATAGATCCCGAAGAACTTGAGGGTCATGACCACGACCAGGAAGATGATCGTCAGCGCCGACAGAAGGATCGTCAGGGCGATCTCGTTCGGCGTCTTCTGGCGCTTCGCGCCTTCCACCAGGTGGATCATGCGATCCAGGAAGCTCTCCCCCGGATTCGCGGTGATCACGACCTTGATCCGGTCCGACAGGACACGGGTTCCCCCGGTGACGGAGCTGCGGTCGCCGCCCGCCTCCCGGATCACGGGTGCGGATTCCCCCGTGATGGCGGACTCGTCCACGGAGGCCACCCCTTCGACCACCGTCCCGTCGCCGGGGATGATCTCCCCGGCGCTCACGATCACGACATCTTCTTTTCTCAATTGCTCCGCCGGGACCGATTCCAGCGAGTCGTCCTTTCGAAGCCGGTTCGCCATCGTCTGTGTGCGCGTCTTCCGAAGGGCGTCGGCCTGCGCCTTGCCACGCCCCTCGGCCATGGCCTCGGCGAAGTTGGCGAACAGCACCGTGAACCACAGCCAGACGGCCACCTGAAGACCGAACCCCAGAGGTTCGTCCGCCTGCCGGAAGAAAAGGCCGACGGTAGTGAGGAACGCCCCCACCTCGGTGACGAACATCACGGGGTTTTTCATCAGCGACCGCGGGTTCATCTTGGAAAACGAAGCGGCGGTGGCCTGCCGGAGGATTTCCGGCTCGAACAGGGAATGTGTCTTTACGGCCATGGAGGTTTCCCTCTCTAAAAGACGACGTTGGAATGGACCATCAGCAAATGTTCGATGATGGGCCCCACGGAAAGCGCCGGGAAGAACGACAGGACGCCGACGATCAGGACCGTGCCCACCAGCAGGACGACGAAGGTCACCCCGGAGACGGGGAAGGTTCCGCCGCTTTCCGGGACGATCTTCTTCTTCGCCAGGTTCCCGGCCAGCGCGAGGACGGGCACGATGAAGAAGAACCGCCCGACCAGCATGGCGACGGCCAGCGTCGCGTTGTACGAGGGAGTATCGGCGGACAGCCCCGCGAACGCGCTCCCGTTGTTGGCCGTGGCCGAGGAGAAGGCGTACAGGATTTCGCTGAACCCGTGCGGCCCCGTGTTATTCAGGCCGGCGATGCCCCATTTGCTGACCACCGCCCACGCCGTGAACACCATGATGTCGAAGATGAGAAGAAGCACGGCAAGCGCGCAGACCTTCACGTCGTACGACTCGATCTTCTTCCCCAGGTATTCCGGCGTCCGGCCCACCATCAACCCCGCCAGGAAGACCGTCAGGATCACGAAGACCAGCATGCCGTAGAGACCCGCGCCCACGCCTCCGAAGACCACCTCCCCCAAGTGCATGTTGATCAGCGGGACCAGCCCGCCCAGCGGCGTCAGGGAGTCGTGCATCGCGTTCACCGCCCCGCACGAGGCGTCCGTGGTCACGGTGGAGAACAGGGCGGAGGCAAAGATCCCGAAGCGGACCTCCTTCCCTTCCATGTTCCCCCCCGCGGGATCCACGCCAAGAGCGTGAAGGCGGGGGTTCCCCGCTCCTTCCGCCCACCAGCAGAGGAGGACCCCGGCCAGGAACAGGATGGCCATCGCGCCCCACACCGACCAGCCGTGCTTCGGATTCCTCACCATGCGTCCCAGGTAATAGGTGAGGCCGCTCGGGATCAGAAAGATCGAGAAGATCTGCAGAAAATTGGACAGGGGCGTCGGGTTCTCGTACGGGTGGGCGGCGTTGGCGTTGGTGTACCCGCCCCCGTTGGTCCCGAGCATCTTGATCGCCACCTGCGAGGCCATCGGCCCCTGCACGATGGTCTGCGACTCTACGGTCGTCGGCTCGACGAGCCGGGCGCTATCATACGGCTTGAAGTTCTGGATCATCCCCTGGGAAACCAGGAAGACCGCGTAGAGGAGACACAGGGGGAGCAGCAGGTAAAGGGTCGCCCGCACCAGGTCCACCAGGAAGTTCCCCACCGTTCCGGCGGTGCGCCGGGCGATCCCCCGCACGAGCGCCGCGGCCACGGCGATGCCGGTGGCGGCGGAAGTGAAATTGTGGAGGACGAGGGCGACCATCTGCGAGAGGTACGACATCGTCGACTCCCCCCCGTAGTTCTGCCAGTTCGTGTTCGTGACGAAGCTCAACGCCGTGTTGAAGGCGAGGGGCTCGCTCACGGTGCCGAGGCGCTGCGGGTTCAGCGGCAACAGGTGCTGCAGGCGCAGAATCGCATAGGTGAAGACGGTCCCGACCAGGCTGAACAGGAGGAGGGAAACGGCGTACCGCTTCCAGTCCTGCTCGGACCTGGGATCGACCCGCATCAGCCGGAAGAAGAGCTGCTCGACGGGTTTCATGAGGGGGTCGAGGAACGTCTTCCCCTGCGGATCCAGGACCCGGTACAGATATACGCCCATCGGCCGGGTGACCAGCAGGAGAAAACCCAGGAAAAGCACAAGCTGTATCCATCCGTAGAGGTCCATGGGAAGGCCTTCTCCCTAGAATTTCTCGGGTATCACGACCGAGACGAACAGGTACCCGATCAGCAGGAGGCCGACGATGCCGACGGCGATATCCAGCATGGGCTCACATCCTTTCCAGGGAGTACGCGAACAGGGCGCACAATCCGAACAGGACGATGACGATCCCCAGGTAGATCCCGTCCATCATGTCCGTCTCCTTTCCTCCATGGCGTCGCGGCCGGTCCTCCGCAGGGAAAAATGGAACGTGCTTCCTGTCCCTTCCCTGCTTTCCACCCCGACGCTTCCTCCATGGGCTCCCACGATGTCCTTCACGATGGCCAGGCCCAACCCGACCCCCGTCCCCGGCCCTTGCTCGGGGACACGGAAGAACTGTTCGAAGATTCGGGGCAGGTATCTTTCGGGGATCCCTACTCCGGTGTCGGAAACCTGGAACCGGACGAACTCCCCTTCCTCCTTCGCGGAAATGGAGATCGTCCCGCCGGGGAGGGTGTACTTCAGGGCGTTCGAGAGCAGGTTGGCGAACACGTGGGAAATCTGTGTTGGGTCCACCCACACCCTCGGGAGGTCGTCCGGAAGAGCAACCGCCAGGGACACTCCTCCATCGCGTGCGGCGTTCCGATACGGCTCCACCGCTTCCGAAACCATCACATGCGACGGAACCGGGTGAAGTTCCATCGGAACCTTGCCGGATTCGATCCGGCCGATGTCGAGGAGCTCTCCGAGGATCCGGTCCAGCCGTTCGGCTTCCTCCCGCGCGGACACGAGGAGTTCCGCCTGCTTCTCGGTGAGGGGACCCACCTTCTCCTCCAGGAGCAGGTGCAACGCCATGCGGACGGAAGTCAGCGGCGTTTTCAGCTGGTGGGAAACCGTCGAGATGACACCGCTTTTCAATTCGTCCTGGTGCCTCTGGCGCGTGACATCGCTCAATACCAGGACGACCCCCGCCGGCTGCTTGTCGGAATCCATGATCGGAATCGCTTCCGGGTGGAAGAACCGTTCCTCCCCGCGGACGAACTGCTGGACCACGCCGGATGTCTCCCGGGGTCCCGTCTGGCGACCGACCCGGAGGGCCTGTTCGAACAGCTCCGTCAACCATGGATGCGGGAGGTCCTGAAGCCGGGTGGCCGGTTTCAGGCCGAACGCCTCCCTGGCGGCTTCCGTCGAGACCTCGATCACGCCGTCGGGGTCCAGGACGGCGATCACGTCGGGCAGGCTGTTGAGCGCCTGCTGGGTGGCCCGCTGCACCCGAAGCAGTTTCGCCTGGTCGGTGCGCCGGAATTCGCGAAGGGAGGCCGCCATGGCGTTGAACGCCTCCGAAAGGTGCCCGATTTCGTCCCTTGAGGTACTCTGGACCACCAGATCGAGATTCCCCTGGCGGATCTCCTCCGCGGAGCGGATCAAGCGTGTGATGGGCCGGAGAATCCAGCCCCCCGTAAGGTAAAGAAAGGCCGCCGACAGGGCCGTGGCGGCAAGGAGCATGATGTACATCTGACGCTGTCCCACCTCCGCCTGGCGGCGCGCCCTCTGGTCCATCGCGACCATGTTTTCCTGATTCATCCGTTGAATGTCGTCTGCGGTCTCCTTGATCTGCTGGAAGAGCGGCTGGAGTTCCGAGAAATAGGTTCTCCTTCGCGCCTCCCTCCCGATCGCGGGGTTCCCCATCGTCTCGATCGAAGATCGGTATTGCTGGAAAAGGTGCTTCAGCCTCTCCACCTTCCCCCGTTCCAACGGCAAGGTGATGTTGTTCACTTCGACCTGGAGGGCCTTCTCGAACATCACATCGTGCTTCGCGATCTGCTCGTTCCCCTTCTCTTCGGCTCCCAGCAGGACGAAGACCGCCCCGCTGTCCATCCGATCGAGGGCTTCTTTCATCTCTTGACAGGCAACCACGCTCCGGTAATTCTCCCGGAGGATCACATCGATCGATTGTCCCAGGGCGGTGATCCGCGAGATGTTGTGGACACCGATCACGGCGATGACCACCAGTATCCCGCCGAATCCCAGAGCCAGTTTCTGCCGAAGACTCAAGGTCTCCCCTCCGTTCTACTTGCCCATCTCGAAGATCAGCTGATCTTCATTTTCCCCTTCCAGCCCCTTGTAGTTCAAATGGATGTATACGCCCCCTGTTTCCCAACGCATCTCTTTTACAACCACCAGATATATCGTCACGTAATCGGTCCTGTGTTCCTTCGGCGCGCCATATTTCCGCCGCAGATATTCCGACATTTGATTCCAGGAGGCTTCCGCTCGTGTGATCAATGTTCGCGGCCCGATCTTCGACTGAAGGGAGGCTCTTACCTTGTAAAATCCGTCTCCCTTGAACTCGTATTCGACGGAATCGAAAACAACCCCGTCGATTTTTTCCGGGCTGGCGCTTCTATAGTAAATTTTTACCGGCTCTTCCTTCCTGTTCTCGATCTCGAAACCGCCGAAATGCAGGTCCGGGTATGCTTTTTCCGCCTGTTCCACGGAAACGCCCCAGGTCAGTTTGCCGAACCCTTGGATGGATCCGTCCCTGCCGAGGATGGCCTCAGCGGGGCACGTACCGGCGAAGAGCGCCCCCGAAAAAAGAGCGATGAGAAAATACCCGCTCATAGGCATACGCGTATTCATCGCCGCCCCCGCGCCATCGCCCGCCGTTCCTCTTCCAAAAGATTCCCTGTGCTTGTCGTATCCTCCCGACAGTTGAAATCGGAGCACGTACCGTGCCCGTCCTCCAACCCGTGCAACTCATCGGAACATCAGGATTTGATGTCAGGGAGAAACAACGGCGGCTTGCGGGAAGCAAGGACGGCGAAGGAGCGCATTGAAAAATGCAATGGGTCGGTGGGCTATATCCCGTACTGCTTCCGGCGCCGCCAGAGGGTTGCCTGGTCGATGCCGAGGACCTCGGCCGCCTCCTGCAGCGATCCGGTGGAAGCCAGAACGCGGCGGATATGCTCCTCCTCGATCTTTTCCAGGCTCACCAGATCCCCTACGGCAGGAGTGGCCTCCGCATCGGAAAAGGCCCCTGGAAGAACCTCGACACCGATCCGGTCCGAGCGACAGAGGATGGAGGCGCGTTCGACGACGTTGCGCAATTCCCGGAGGTTCCCCGGCCACGCGTGACGTTTCATCGTTTGCATCGCCTCTTCCGTGAAACCGGTGAAGCCGCGGTGGTGGATCCTGCCGTAGAAAGCAAGCAACTGCGTCGCGAGCGCCTCGAAATCCTGGGGGCGCTCGCGCAACGGCGGGATCTCGATCAGGATGACGTTCAGGCGATAGAAAAGATCCTCCCGGAACCGCCCCGTCTTCACCTCCCCTTCCAGGTCCCGGTTGGTGGCCGTGATGATGCGGACGTCGGCCTTCCGCGTCGACGGATCGCCTATCCTCTCGTACTCCTGGTCCTGCAGGAACCGCAACAGCTTTGGCTGCAGGGAAAGGGGGAGATCCCCGATCTCGTCGAGGAAGAGCGTTCCCCCCTCGCAAGCGGCGATCCGTCCCGGGTTGTCGCGGACCGCTCCGGTGAACGCACCTTTCACGTGGCCGAACAACTCGCTCGTCAGGAGCTCCGGTGGCAGGGAGGGGCACGACACCACACCGAACGGTTTCCCGGCGCGCCGGCTCCAGCCGTGGATCGCGCGGGCCAGAACGGTTTTTCCGGTACCGCTCTCGCCGCGCAGGAGCACCGCGGCGTCGGTAGGCGCGACCTGCCGGGCGATTTCCATGGCGCGCTGCATGGCAGGGCTATCGCTCGAAAATCCGACCTCCGGGGTCGTTCTCTCCAGGTCTTCCCGGAGAGCCTCCACTTTCTGCTCCAGCGTCCGCACTTCCTCCACTTTTCGCACGGCGAGCAGGACCTGGGCCGGCGTGAACGGTTTCGGGAGGTAGTCGGTCGCCCCCCGGCGCATGGCCTCCACGGCCGTGTCGATCGAAGCGTACGCGGTGATGACGACGACCTTCATCCAGAGGCTTCCCGAGAGCAGCACCGGGATCAGGTCCAGGCCGCTCGCCGTGCCCAAGCGTATATCGACGAACGCCATGTGGAAGGTGCGGCGGGAGGCCTCCGCGACGGCATCCTGGAAGTTACTGACGGCGGTCACGTGGTGGCCTTCGGCTTCCAGGCAGATGGCGAGGGTCTTCCGGATGTTGCTCTCGTCGTCAACGACGAGGATGTTAACGGGAGCGCCGGTCGGCGACGGGGTGGTCATAGTCCCCTCTTTCACTATACCTATCCCATTATCCACCATCGGTCAGATTCATGTATTGACCAGATCATGTACCTGGCCATTAACTACTCACGAGAAAAGCGGTCGAAAGCCTGCCGGACTGGGAAGCCGGGGAAAAAGATGGTCGCAAAACGGTCGCAAAATGAGAAAGGGCTACGGACCGGGAATCCGTAACCCCTTGATTTCATGGTCGGGATGACTGGATTTGAACCAGCGACCCCCTGGTCCCGAACCAGGTGCTCTACCAGGCTGAGCCACATCCCGATGGAAAAAGTAATGCTACCAACGGCCTACCGCGCCGTCAATATGTAGATCACCCCCGCAGCACTACGCCTTCGCGCCGACGGTCTTCCGGATATTTTGCTTCATGAGGGCGATCGTCTTCCCGTACTCGGGAGTCCCGAAGATCCCCGATCCGGAGACGATCACGTTCGCCCCGGCGGCGGCCACCTCGCCGACGTTGTCCGCCTTGATCCCACCGTCGACCTGGATGTCGACGTCGAGACCCGCGCGGGTGA
>Ga0315286_10002129_pt1 | contig 18360 bp, 9 predicted proteins | sample YL17G10_0_MG_FD_205038 | JGI IMG/M metagenome (GOLD analysis project Ga0315286, IMG submission 205038) | Sediment microbial communities from Yellowstone Lake, YNP, Wyoming, USA - YL17G10_0 | ecosystem: Environmental > Aquatic > Freshwater > Lake > Sediment | place: USA: Wyoming | collected... | reverse complement strand
ATGCAAATGCATGGTTGTTGGGTGACATCAACACAAACGAAATCGCACGGCTCGAGCTTGGTTTGAAGCATATTGGATTCGAAAAGAAAAAAGATGGTTACTTCATCGGTTCTAATGTCGCTGAAGATTTGAAACTCTTGCGCTTCGAGACTAAGGCAGATGAAACGAACATCAAGAATTCTTCAGTGGCTCGCCGTGTGCGATGGAAACAATTGATGAAAGAAAATGCCGGAAAGATCAATCTTGAGCTTGCAAAAGCATTTGAAGCAGATCATTATGATACATACTTGAAAATGAACAATCCCAGCGGACGTACTTTATGCGGACACGACGAGCTTGATCCGAGATACTCAAGTGGCGGCGAGCCATATAGCCCCGGTGGATCGCTCGATGGGAAAGTACTTGATTCAAAAATGGCAAAGCAGATGTCGTTCCTTGCACGATGGGGAAGCTCTTGCGGTATTGCATTTGATGCGAAGAAATATTTAGAAGCGCATCCGCAGTTCGATTGGATGACTGGACTTCTCAAAGATCGTCCCTCTCAACCATGGGTCGAGTTTAAAGCGGGTGAAAAATAACAACATTCTATAGGTTGCCTTTTTTGATCTATTGGAAGTTGGCGATGTGAGTTAAATTACCGATTATTCCTTAATAATAAATTTACGAATCTGGGAGAAAAGATTAAATCTGTTAGCAACTCTCACAAAAAATCCATATCTTCTCTAAGTATTTTATATCGAGTTCAAAATCTTTTTAGGAGACCGACATGAAACTATTATCAACCATCTTTGCGTTTTCATTTTATATTTTTATCATTGTCATCCCTTCGGGTAATTCTGCATTCTCACAAGTTCCTCCGGATCGTAATGCACTGTTGAATGGTGAAGAAGGCACTCAAGCAAAAGTTGCTGAGCTTCATGTGTATCCTTCTCCTAAAAAAGTGCTTGATCTTGCGGGTGCACTTAATCTTACGGACGATCAGAAGCGTATCATCAAACAAATAACTGAGGAAACGATTACCAGAGCGAAGGAATTGGGAAAGCAAATTATCAAAATCGAAGAAGAACTTAACGATGCTTTACAAACCGGATTCGTTAACGAGAAATCGGTAGCAGATGATGCCCAACAAATTGGAAGACTGCGTGGGCGGCTGCGTGGCGTGTTCCTTGATGCTCACATTAAGACAAAAAAAGTGCTGACAGCTAATCAGCTTGAAATTTATAAAAAATTGAACACAGCAGAAGCACATAAATAGAATCGATGTGCGATGCTTACCTGCCTCTGGTGGGTGGGATATGCAATGTGAGTGGTTAACCTGAATTTAAAATGGGAACAAAAAAGACTAATAAAAATATCTTCCCCGAATCATCACCGAACCCGAAAAACGATAAACGTAAAAACACGATCGTCATTCGCGGTGCGCGTGTTCATAATCTCAAAAACATTTCGCTTGAACTTCCGAGAAATAAGCTGATTGTGTTTACCGGTGTTAGCGGCTCGGGGAAATCCAGTCTTGCCTTCGATACGATTTATGCCGAGGGACAGCGGCGGTTTGTGGAATCGCTTTCATCGTATGCACGCCAATTCCTCGAACGCATGGATAAACCGGATGTAGATTTCATTCAGGGAATAAGTCCGGCAATCGCTATCGAACAAAAAACTACCGGACGAAATCCACGCTCAACGGTCGGCACAACTACGGAAACTTACGATTACCTCCGACTTCTTTTTGCACGAATCGGGAAAACGTATTGTACACAGTGTGGAGAATTGGTTCGGAGAGATTCTGTTAAAAGTGTGATCGATTTTTTAACCGACAAAGTGAAAGGGAATGGAGAGACTAAGTTGTATGTTCTCTTTCCGATACATCATCATAAAGATGCAACATTAAAACAGGAAATCGAAAATCTCAAGCGTCAAGGTTTCTTCCGGTTTCTCTGTAAAGATGAAATCATCGACCTTAACGAAAAGCCGCTTCCATCAAAAGTTAAGTTCCAAAATATTCTTGTTCTCGTTGATCGTTTAATATTCAGGAAGGATGGAGAGAATACACGACTTGTCGATTCCATTGAGAGTGCTTTCCTGAACGGTGATGGATATGCGATAATAAAATTTTTAGATGATGGAAAAGAGCACGGGTTCAACCAGCACTTCGAGTGTTCAGAGTGCGGTATTCGATTTGAAGAACCTGACCCTCGACTCTTCTCATTCAATAATCCGTACGGTGCTTGTCCCAAATGTCAAGGTTTCGGTCGGTCGATAGGAATTGATATGGATCTCGTCGCCCCAAATAAAGATTTATCAATTCGAGATGGCGCGATTCAACCATGGACCACACCGAAGTGGCACGATTACCTCCGAAGTCTCCTGCGTGTTGCGTACGATGCAAAGATTCGTATCGATGTACCATTCAGAGAATTAACAAAGCGCGAACTCGATATCATAATGAACGGCTATGATGATTATGAAGGCATCAGTGATTTCTTCAAATACGTCGAAAAGAAATCTTACAAGATTTACTACCGCGTACTGCTGAGTCGTTATCGTGGCTATACAACATGCGATACATGCGGCGGTGGGCGTTTGAGACCTGAGGCATTGAATATCAAGATCGACAGCAAGACCATACACGATGTGGTTAGTATGACGATCAATGAGAGTAATGAATTTTTCCGGAATCTTCGACTCTCCCCATTTGACCTCGAGGTCGGGAGAAGAATTTTAGATGAACTGAAAAAACGAATCGGCTATCTTGTCAATGTCGGTATTGGATATCTTACGCTTGATCGATTATCGAACACACTTTCTGGAGGCGAATCGCAGCGCATCAACCTTGCAACAGCGCTTGGCTCATCACTTGTCGGCTCACTGTACGTTTTGGATGAGCCAAGCATCGGTTTGCATCCTCGCGATAACAAAAAACTGATTAACATTCTCAAGTCGCTGCGGGATGTCGGGAACACTGTAATTGTAGTTGAGCACGATGCCGACATGATGAAAGCTGCCGATGTTGTTTTGGATATGGGTCCACATGCGGGCGAGTTCGGTGGTGAGATAATCTTTCAGGGTGACTTCAAGAATATACAGAAGGACAAGAATTCCATCACTGGAAAATATCTCTCAGGAGAAAAAACAATTGCTGTTCCTTCGAGCAGACGAAAAGTATCAAAGAAGAAAATCATAATCCGGGGTGCAGCAGAACATAATTTACTATCGATTGATGTTACTATTCCATTGAATATGTTTGTTGCATTGACAGGTGTAAGCGGTTCGGGAAAGAGTACGCTCGTTCATGAAATCCTATATTCCGGTTTGAAAAGATTGAAGGGAATATTTTCCGAAAAAGTCGGTGCGCATAAAGCAATTGAAGGCGCTGATTTGATTGATGATGTTGAGTTAGTAGATCAATCACCGATAGGGAAAACACCGCGCTCAAATCCGACAACATATATCAAAGCGTTCGATCTGATACGTGATCTGTTTGCAGGAACGCAGGCGGCGAAGATTCATGGATATGCACCCGGTTATTTTTCGTTCAATGTTCCCGGGGGCAGATGCGAGACATGCGGGGGAAGTGGTATTCAGACAATCGAGATGCAATTCCTCGCCGATCTTGAACTGACTTGTGAAGTGTGCAAAGGAAAACGTTTTAAGAAGGAAGTTCTTGAAATCCGCTATCACGGAAAAAATATCGACGATGTTCTATCTATGACCATTACCGAAGCAATTCAGTTTTTCAACTCGAAGGTAAACGGGAAGCGCACTGCAAAACGTTTGCAGGTTTTAGATGATGTGGGGCTGGGGTACATTCGTCTTGGACAATCTGCGACGACGCTCTCCGGCGGTGAAGCGCAGCGTGTTAAGCTTGCATCACATCTTGTCAGTCAGGAAGAAGGGAAACATACACTCTTTATTTTTGATGAGCCGACAACCGGACTTCACTTCGACGATATTGCTAAACTATTAAAATGCTTCAATGCTTTAATTGAAAAAGGGAATTCCATTCTCATCATCGAGCATAACATGGACGTTATAAAATGTGCAGATTGGATTATCGATCTCGGTCCGGAAGCCGGAGACGAAGGAGGCAGAGTGGTTACAGCAGGTACTCCTGAGGAAGTTGCGGAGTGCAAACAATCTTACACGGGGAAATTTTTGAAGGGGTATTTGGGGAACTAATCTTAACTTTTCCGTTGCATTCATTCCCATTTTTCAATCTGACACTTTTATAAAATGTCCTTCATTAAAGTAAATCTGTTATATCCTTACTAAGCGGTTTGGTTGTTGATGGAAATACTTTTAATAGCTCACCGTTTTCACTTATCAGATATTTATAGAAATTCCATTTGGGAGCAAGCTCATTCCATCCGTTCAAAGATTTATCCGTGAGCCATTTATACAAATAGTTTTGATCGTCTCCCACTACGGAGATTTTTTCTGCCATAGGAAACGTTACACCGTACTTGGACTTGCAGAAAGCTGCGATCTCTTCATTGGATCCCGGCTCTTGTCCCATAAAATTGTTTGCGGGAAAACCAACGACAACAAGTTTTTCTTTGTATTGACGATAAAGTTTTTCCAAATCTTCATACTGGGGAGTAAAGCCACACTCAGAAGCTACATTTACTATTAAAATTTTCTTCCCTTTGAATTGGGAAAAATTAAGAGCAGATCCGTCGATTGCTTTAAACGAGTATTCGTAGATAGATTTTTTGCTATACATGTTTGATGGCTTTTCCGCGCTCTGGAAGCAGTTTATACCAGCTATTCCGAGAATCAGTAGTGATAATGTTTGCAGATAATGTTTCATTGTATATTCATTCTTAGTATAATTCAATCACTATAACAAATGATTGCAGCAAATGGTTTCGTGGCAATTTAGCTATCAAATATTCTATATTTCGCGATTTACAGCATAAAATGATCATTTTACACTCCTTTCCAAAATCCTCTCAGTGAAATATTTGTAAATGGAACTATAAACAATAACCCTGTGTTAAATATATGGTTCTAATATCGTATAAAATTATCTTAATTAATTCATCAATCCAAAAACATTTCTTTAAGGAGAAATTATGAAACACGTTTTACTCTTCTTTGTTGTGTTGTTCACGGTAGTCGTGCCTGCGATGTCTCAGTTCGAGGTACCGCCCGTGACAGCATCGGACGATTCGTTGCCTATTCTCGGCAGTGTGATGATCGATCCGTCAAATCATCCTCTCACTTTTAACGTCGGCGGCTTCTTCGATATCTTCACTGAAATCTCTCTAGATTTTTCTGGATCATTCAGAATTGCGCCTCCGACAACCCCAACAACCCAAACCTTAACCGGCAGTGCCAATGTGCGTAGGGGCGGATCAGGCATGTTTAAAAATCTTCCGCTTGAGGTGGCAGTCCAATTCAATCCAAAAGAAATTACACTTGATAAACGAACCTATGACATGGAAGTTTTATCAATGAATATTTCCGGTGGAACGCTACCCGGCGGGGTCATGATTCGTGAAAGTCCAACATTAGCAACCAGAGGAAAGGTTAAATATATCAGAAACACGGGCGCTGGACGCTCCGCCATATCAAGTTTCTTTGATATTTTCACTGAACTGAGTATAGATGGCGGTGCAACGTGGACTGCCGCTGATAATTCTATTCGGCTTGAAACTAAAATATTGCACGCACCTGTTGCAAATCCGGTTGAGACGGTAATCCCGCAAGGTGTGTATCGCGCAAGCATTACTGGCGATCCAGATTTCGATCTTCTACGAATTACCAATTACACCGCACCCTCTCCCCCTGCCCCTCCAGTAGGTGGCACCGAGACATATACACTCAATGCGAGCGCACTCGTTCGTTTTGGTAGTGCTGTTCATATACCAAGTAACGTCGTCTGTGTTGTACGTGCGACTGGCACATACGCCGATGATACTTCAAAAAGTTTTGATACTGAGATGCTTCAGTTAAGCTTAAGCGGAGGAACGCTTCCTGCCGGTGTTATGATTCGTGAAAGTCCTACACGTCCGTCTACCGGAGAGGGTCGAAGATTGCCCGTCCATAATCTTGGAAGCAGTGGAGAGGATGGCGTGGCGATAAGTTCGTTCTTTGATGTCTTTACAGAACTCAGTATTGATGGTGGAGCCACCTGGGCAGAAAGGACTCCAACGACATTGGAATTCACAGAAATACTTCCCTCGAGTGAAGTACCGCCCATAGTTGCGGCTGATGATTCACTCCCGGTTCTGGGCAGTATATTGCTCGATCCTTCTAATCATCCAGCAACATTTCGTTTGGGGAATTTCTTTGATGTTTTTACTGATTTGTCAATTGATTTTTCTTCATCAAGACGCGTGCACTCGCTTCACCGGGGTGAAAATCTAACTTATCCCCTTACTGGAACAGCACGATTCCGTCTTTCAACTGATGGCGGCACGACTTTCGAGATTCATACATGCCCGGTCGATGCAACGTTTAGTGAGAGTTATTCAAGCAGCTCGAATGGTACAGATACTTTCGACACCGAAATGCTTCAGTTGAGCATCTCTGGTGGTACGCTACCCGGTGGTGTCATGATTCGTGAAAGCCCGACGTTACCTTCATTGGGACGAAGTAAACAGAGCGAGGCAAAGTCTAATACAAAGGCAATGTTTACTGCCCAGAAAGCTTTTTACGCGGAGATCAGCCATGATGGCGGCACTACATGGGTTCCAGGAGACGGGCCCATTCTAGTTGAAGCGAAGATTAAACCTACCGTGCTTATCAATCGACCCGATCCACCTCCCCCATATGGTAGAGGTATTTCCGTCGCCGATCTTGATGGGGATGGTAGAGAGGATCTCGTTCTCACGAATGAAGCAGCATCTCTCCAACCTCTGGGTGGAGATGTCATCATACATTCCAATGTCTGCGATGTACGATATATGTACGATGGTCTTGACCGTTTAGTTAGAAACGCTCCATACTCGGTCAGAATCCACCACACGTTTGATGATGGATCGGATCAATATTTTGATACTGAGATGCTGCAGTTGGATATCAGCGGTGGTACTCTTCCTCCAAGCTTTATGTTACGCGAGAGCCCTTCCAAAGCATCATTAGGCAGGACGAGTATTCGAGCACTTCCAACCGGAGGATTCGAGGTTTCGAGCTTCTTTGATATCTTCACCGAGGTGACCATTGATGGTGGACAAACATGGACTCCACAAACTCCAGCAACACTCGCTTACCATGATACATTTCCACACCCAAGGGAGAGCCCATCTTTATGCAAATCGGCTGCTACCTATCCGGACGATTTATACCCGTTTAAAGGAGTGCTAATTTCAAAGCCACCGACCCCGAATTTTAATTACAGTAACGGCAGGGAGGTGCGACTTACAATTACTCGGACAAATACTCAGCCATCATTGCTCCCATCTCTCGGCGCAACACAGGTGTATGGTGAGGATAATGATTGTGATGGTCTTATCGACGACGCTTCTGGAGCCGGTTACATTGATTTCCATTCTTCCGGTCCTTCGTCTGTCAGAATCACTCATTCATCCGATAATGGTGAGGAGCGTGTGTTCGATACAGAAATGTTACAGCTTGATCTTGTTGGAAATGTCGGTGGACAATCCGTAATGCTGCGTGAAAGTCCCACGAAGGCATCCACGGGTCATTTAAGGATACAGCCGGGACCCAATGCGGGCAGTTTCATGATAAGCAGCTTCTTCGATATCTTTACCGAGTTGAGTGTGGATGGTGGACAAACATGGTTCCCATCAGCAGAATCTGTGCGAATAGAACAGGAACTCTTACCACAAGCGCACGAATTTGCCTCATCCAATTTTCCACCTCCCGGCGTTTATGATATGATGCCGGCGTGTGCGTCGATTCAGTTTGAAAACGGTGCACTATTGCGGCTGGGTTCATTCTTCGATATTTTCGCTGACGTTGCTCTGCCACCAGCTGGTGGCAGTTCGACAAACACCGCAACCGGCAGGAGCCGACAGTCGGTATCGCTCGACGGTGGTAATTCGTTCTTCGATGTATTTACAGAAATTTCAATGAGTGTTCGCTGCGATGCAACAAGCAATACTCCCACAGATCGTTTCTTTGATACGGAAATGCTCTCATTGAATATGACTGGGGGTGGAGGTGGCGCTGGAGGCTCAATCATGTTGCGTGAAAGTCCTTCCCGCCCATCACTCGGGCAGACGAAGTTGAGGGAATCTCCGACCCGCCGTACCAGCAGTTTCTTTGATGTCTTTACGGAGCTAAGTCTGGATGGAGGTCAAACATGGTCACCGGCAACATCCCCGATGAGGATGGAGCTTGATTCAGTTACCAACGGTTCAATTTCTGGTATAAAATGGCATGACGTGAACGGCAATGGTGTCAACGATGGTGAGCCGGCGCTTGCCGGTTGGAAGATCTTCCTTGCCGATACGATCGGTACTATTATTGATACCGTTCGCACGATTGCATCGGGCAACTATTCATTCCCAAGTGTTCCGTTCGGAACGTATCGTGTGTATGAAGAATTGAAGCCAGATTGGATTCAAACCGGCGGTTCGCCGGCGTACGGATTCAACATCGCGCCGGGACAGGCAGACAGTGGTTTTGATTTTGGAAATTTTCATGCACCCAACCTTACCGGATACAAGTTCAATGATCGTAACAACAACGGAACACGGGATGGCAACGAAGAAGGACTGAAGGATTGGGAAATTTGTCTCTCACCGTCGAACAATCCAAATCCTGATATCGACATGAGTGGTGCAACAGGAACATTCGGCATGCGACTGAATGGTTTGCCACCGGGTATCCCAGTAACTGGAACACTTGCCGGTTACTCAGGTTATCGGACAAGGCCGAGGGCGGAGGTGCTCAAATCCAGGTTCTTTGAGAATGGAGACATCCCCACAGAGATGCTCGCGCTTGAACTGCGTGGCACTGGACAAAGTTCTTCTGGCTCCTTTGATGTTTCGTTCAGGAGGAACAAGGCCGCACATAACCATCTTGTTGCGTCCGAATCTAGAGGTTGGGATGGAACTATTAAAGGCAGCACGAAGTTGGTTGATGGTATGGTTGTTCACGACAGCTTCTTCGATATTTTCATCGAATGCATTGTCTCACCCCGCGATGCTGCGAGTGGTTTACCTACCGGTAAACGAATGCATGGTGCAATTGCTCTGAGAGGTTATACAACGGGCATTAATGAACCTTTGCCATTTGGTACACTTCACCGATCAGGTCAGACAATCCTCTTCGATGATGACGGATTAGAGGCAGGCACATTGGATAGTCTTACATTTATAGTGGGCGAACCCGTTTCGCAGTCTAATCCTGTTTGCGCGATAACGGACGAAGATGGAATGTACAGCTTCGCACCACTGCTTCCAGGAACGTGGAGTGTTACGGAACATTCACAACCGGGATGGACACAATCCACAACGGCTCCATCGCCCGTTGTTGTTACAAGCGGTGTGATAATTCCACCCATCGACTTCGGTAATTTCCGCTTGAGTGATACATTGAAGTACCGAACATTCACGTATGAACAATTAAGAGATGCTTCTCAAGAAAAGCCGAAGAAAGTACCATCGAATAAAATACCAAACTCGAAGCAAGCGTGGTATGCACCGAACACTGCTAATCTTATCGAGAAGATATTGAAAGATGAAACTGGTTTCATGCAGGTTGGTCAATCTGGTAAATTATATCCATGGGGAAAAGCAGCACCGTACCTCCGGCCGATGAAACAAGGCGATGTCTTTAAAACTTTTAACGATAAGAAAACTCCATATCATGTTAATCCACCCGGAGGTCCTCAGCCGATGAACAATAATAATAAGGGCGGCATAATCTCAGGATGGAAAAAAAGTATTCCACCCAAAGATAAGAACGATGTCTTGATTGCAGAGCTTTTAACATTGCAGGTAAATCTTGAGGCAAGCGATAAACGTCATACAACATTCGGATTGGGAAGTTTGCTCTACACATGGCCCGGTCCATGGGGTCAGGATGTGACGATAGATTCATTAGCATCATATGGTGATAAGATAATGACCAACGGTATAATTGGTATGATAATGCCAATGCCAGTAAATCCGACTGATTACGACAGTCTCTATAATGCCGTAAGACGAATCAATTTAGCGTTTGCATCGCCAGTTTTGAATGATACAACGGGTGATGGCGGATGGCGCGGAATTCCGATGAAGTTCAAATGGAAAGGTACTCATACTGCTTATGAATATCCATTCCTGATGGCAGTGCCGGGTATTGTACCTAGGATACGATCTACACCTGAACCCGAGCAATTACCTGTGGTGTTTGCATTAAATCAGAATTACCCGAATCCATTTAATCCCACAACCATGATCAGCTTCGATCTACCTGAACCGGCGTTTGTAACATTGAAAGTGTATAACATGCTCGGTCAGGAAGTTGCAACATTACTCGATAATGAATCAATGGAAAGTGGTGGGCAGGGAATTAGTTTCAATGCAGCCAATTTATCTTCAGGAGTTTACTTCTACCGAATTGCTGCTCAAGGAATTGTCAATGATGCTGAAGGAGCATCCGGAAAATCGTTTGTTAGCGTAAAGAAGATGATTTTAGTGAAGTAATTAAAAATAAATATTAATAAGACCCCGGAAATACATCTGGGGTCTTTTATTATGTCTATGAAAATAATTTAATGACTCTTTGGTAGGAAATTGATTATGAAAACATTTGTTCCAGGACTAGTTACAATGCTAATGCTTAGCAATTTATAAGGAGTACGGCAAAATCAACAAATTACAATCACAAGAGGTACAATATGCAACAAAATGCTTCACACACTTTTCAAAGGTATAACATGCAAAAGTTTGTTACGAGTTCTTTTGTAGTATTATGGCTATTTCTGTCTTCGTCTCATCTTTTGGTAGCGCAACAATGGACTGCTGTTAACAATGGTCTCTCCACTCTCCTTGCCCCCTCAATTGTTAGTAACGCCGAGACAGTATATGTTTCCGTATACGGCGGCGGTGTCTACAAGTCAACTAATTTCGGCGACAACTGGACTTCAATCAACACAGGTTTACCTACCCTTCAGGTAAGCGCTATTGAGATGGCTCCGTTGGTGCTTGCAGGTACAGATTCTGGTGTTTACGTAAGAGTGAGTGAAGGTACCTGGGGACATCTCTCAACAGTCGGGATGGCGAATACGCATGTCCGGTTTCTCACCCTTACCCCCGAGAGCCCCGACCCCAGGCTAAACGTCGGAACCCCGGGCGGTATATTCAGACAATTCCATAACTCGGATTGGGAATCCGCAAATAATGGGCTGTCCGGCGCGGCACTCGATGTCCGTTCACTCACTGCCTATAAGTCTGCTACCATAAATTATGGCATTACGGGAACAGCCGATGGAGTTTATATGACCTTTGATAATTACGCCTCCTGGCAACGAAAAAGCAACGGGCTTACCGGGAGCTCATTGCTCATCAACAAGGTCCTGAATCTTGGAAGCCCTGCTGCGATAGCGGCTACGGACAGTGGACTATTTGCTACAACTGATGTAGGCGAGAACTGGATTACAGTGATTCCTTCGGAGAAATTTATGACAACCGGTGGCGCCAATTATCCCGGGACGGGATTTGGTATTTATGTCTTTGGAAACAGGGGATTTGTGACGACGAATTTCAGTTCCTGGCTTGAGATTGGTATGGCCGGTACGGACGGCGGTCCTGTCTTAGACTTTGCCACGACGCAGAATTACCTCTTTGTTACCACTCAAAGCGGCGGGGTTTTTAGAAAAGCTCTTGCTAATATCACCGGCATTAATGAGGCCGTTGCCAACACACCTCATTTTTTTAACCTCTTCCAAAACTATCCTAATCCATTTAATCCAACTACAGTTATCCATTATCAGGTGCCGGTTAGTAGCCATGTCACGCTTAAGGTTTATGATGTAATTGGAAAAGAAGTTGCAACGCTTGTTGATGATGAAAAATTGTCTGGAAGTTATATAATTAATTTCGAGGATCCACGATTAGCCTCAGGAATATATTTTTACACGATTAAAGCAGGTAAGTACGTTGAGACCAAGAAGATGATTTTAATGCGTTGATCGGTGAAACAAATGACATTTTTCACAGATATCAAATTACCAATTCATACATTAATTTAAGGGGGAGCAAATGAAAAAGTTTAATTTACATTTTTATATTTTATTGTTCATGCTGTTGATGGGTTTCGCTTCCTATTCCTTTGGGCAGTTAAATTTTACAGTCAACTCATTGGCTGACGATTCGCTAAGCTACCCATGGGATAATCCGGATACACCGGATATTGATGAATCAACGGACGGAATTTGTAAAGATGAAGCAGGCAGGTGTACATTGAACGCCGCTCTCGGTGAAGCGTCCAGCCTGAATAGCACTGTTGACATAAACTTTAGCGTCACGGGAACAATCAACCTTAGCAATACTATTTATCTGTCTCCCGGTTCAACTATAGATGGAGGGAAGAAAATTAAATTGCATTCTGATACAGAATGCATGTCAATAGATAGTGATGCAACTGTAAAAGGACTAACATTTAGCGCGGCCTACGTCGGGCTTACCATTACTGGTAGGCATAATAAGGTCGGGGTCATATACAATGGAAATACATTTCTTGACTGTTATACAGGGCTAGCTATTGATGGAGACTCTAACGAAGTATATGGTAATTATTTTGGAATAGATTCAAATAAGGTCATTCACCCCAATACTTACGGACTTATCATTTCGGGAAGCGATAATCAAATTGGATATCCGGGCTACAAGGCAAATACTATCTGCGGAAGTGGTATTGCGGGTATCACTGTTGCCCTTGGTGAATGGAATAGAATAGAAGGGAATATGATCGGAACTACTATTGATGGTGAAGCCGGATTTGGAAACAAACAAGGGATTGTCATAGAAGGGTCGGAATATAATGTAATAACCACTAATTGTATTTCCGGAAATGAATTATACGGGATATTTATTGGTGGGGCGCCTCCCGAAATTTTCTCACGTAGCAATTTCGTGACATACAATATCATAGGATTGGAGCCATTGCACCAATGGGCAATTCCCAACGGCAATGGAATTGTAATCACAAATGGAACAATAAATAATGGTATAAAAAATAATTACATCGCCGGTAATAATCAAAACGGTATATTGATATTTGGGTATGATGATCCCTCTAAAACTGTCGACCATGTAATCGATGGAAATAAAATTGGTGTTAACGATGCGTTTGTAAAGTTTCCAAACGGTTCAGGGATAAGTATAGTGGGAAATGTGGAAAATATTGTAATCGGAACTGATCAAGTCGGCGATTTTTCACCTAATACAATTATTGGAAATCTTAATGCCGGCATCACTGTTAAATCAGGATATGGTTTTTCACCGAAAGGAATAGTGTTTCGGAAAAATATAATTAAACAGAATGGGGTAACCAATCTAGTAGTTGACACACTCTCTAACAATAGAATTAAGCCACCATTCGGGCTGTCATTAAATGGAAATACGTTAGCTGGTATACATGATATGCCAAATGCTCTCATAGATGTTTACAAAGCAAACAGATTGGAGGGACCTCCTTCTGCCTACGAATGGCTAGGATCAACTACCACCGCTGGAAATGGGGTTTTCTCATTCGACATCATAGACCCATTTGTCGAAGCAGTTTCTGTAACAGCAACAATAACAACCTCGGGGCACAGCAATACTTCAGCATTTGCATTGCTTGATCTACTTACTGGGATTGATGGTATAACACAGATGCCAATGGAGTTCGCGCTGAAACAAAACTATCCCAATCCATTCAACCCTACGACAAAAATAAAATATTCATTGCCGGAAGCTTCAGTTGTAACTCTTTCAGTTTACAACATTCTGGGTATGAGAGTATCATTATTAGTAGATGGAAATCAAAAAGCCGGATATTATGAAATAGAATTTAATGCAGCTGGATTACCTAGTGGAACCTATATCTATAGATTGAAAGCTGGTTCGTTTACCTCTATAAAAAAACTTCTCTTACTCAAGTAAAACGATTTAGTAATCATCCACGTATTAATCACGATGAGAATATATCTCGTCGGGATTTTTTTTATTAAATGTAAAAAGAAAAAAATCTAACATGGAATAGTTAATAACGGTTGGTTTATCTCTCCCCTTTCATCTCAACCATAGGCGGATAAGCGTCCCCCTCTATTTTTACCATGCACTTCCGAAACTCATCGAGATGAAAAATCCTCCAAAATTTGTTTTCACCGTATTCCACATACTTCGTATCCCGCTGTTGTATGGTACATAGTAGTAACGCAAATTTAAACCTAAGAGGGTCGATCGTTCCGAGCCGAAATATGAACCGATACCAATATAACCGCCAACCGTATATTGGGGATGACCTTTACCGAGAGCCGAAAAGTATTCATCCTTGTAGGGAAATACATAAATCATTGTTGGTCCAACTGCTGCATCAATATGCGGCCGAAAATTATCCATTATCTCGTCTTTAAATAACCGGTATTGTATACCTGCATATAATGGAATCACAAGAAAGCGATTGATTTTTCCCGGAACATAAGTTGTATAGTCATATGGATTGATATACAGTTCCTCGTTTTCATCCCCCGCTTCAGAGATTGAGAAATTCATAAAGCCGGAAAACGTCTCGGTGTATTCATGCCGATAAAATGTTCCCAAGCCAAAACCGTTGGTTGAAATTAAAAGATCAACACCCCAGGCGTGTTTTTGAAAAATTGAATCTTGTGCCTTAAGATGTGCATTTGATCCGATAAGCATCATCGGAATGAACAGTATTTTTAATATTCTAACCATAAATTTTTCAGGAGATCTCTTTATATAAATATAACAACTATTCCACATAAAATATTCCAAACTTCAGATACTTTGTCTCCGGCATCGATGGAAGAACGGGATGATCGGGTGCAGCACCACGCCATTCGAGCAGGCTGATCTTCTTGCCCAAATTATTTGCACATTCGTTGATGATCTCCAAAAATGTTTCTTCCGTTATATGGTATGAGCACGTCGCGGTTGCCAATATTCCGCCTGATTTCAAAATTTTCATGGCATTCAAATGGATTTCTTTATATCCTCGTTTTGCTTTCCGCACCGTTTTTTTATTTTTGGCAAACGATGGGGGATCGAGATTGATGACATCGAATTGCCGCTGATCTTTGACAGCTTGATCGAGATATTCGAACGCATCACCAATCAGAAATTGTATTTGCGAATCAAACTTATTCAGTTTAATATTATTATTTGCTCGTTGTATAACCTGCTCTGATATATCTACGCCTAAAACATTCGATGCTCCGGCATAAGCAGCATTGAGCGCGAAACCGCCTTCATTGCAGAAGCAGTCGAGTACCGATGCACCTTTAACATACCGGCGAAAAGCTTTACGGTTCTCACGCTGGTCGAGGAAGAAACCGGTTTTCTGTCCTTCGAGTAAATCAATTCCGTATTGAACACCATATTCGGAGATTGCTATCGTTTCAAGTGTACCTCTCAGTACTCCCTTCCGTTGATCTATTCCTTCAACAGTTCGGATAAGTGATTCGTTGCGCTCGACTATTCCTTTGGGGTGGAATAGCGATTCAAGAACATCACAGATGAGCGTGAGACGCTTATCCATGCCAACAGAAAAAGTTTGAATTGAAAAATAATCGTTGAACCGATCTATTATCAAACCGGGCAGAAAATCTCCTTCGCCATGAACAAGCCGGAACGTTTCTGAATTCGAATAAAATTTTTTCCTAAGTGTATGCGCGGCTTCAATCCGCCTTTTAAAAAACTGGAAATCGATTTCTTCTTTTTCCTTAGTGAGAAGTCGAACAGCGATAAGAGAATTGGGGTTGAACATACCTACCCCTAAGAATTTGCCAGCGTGGTTATGAAGTTCAACAAGATCGCCTGACTGCGGCTCACCTTTCATCTCAGCAATCTCGTTACTGAATGCCCAGAGGTGACCGTTTAATATGCGGTGATCTTCGTTTTTTTTGAGAATAGCTGATTTCATATAATAGATGTAAGATAAGAAGGGTGGGGATTATTTCCAATTAGTTATTAAAGTGCGACGCACTTCCGAAGTACATCGCACGTTCGCGGAGCAATGATTTATTTTGTATTTATGTTCCTGCTATACGCAGCACTTCATTATCTGATCAACAATAATTTCTTGACTTCGATATAGTTACCAGCTTGCAAACGATAGTAATACACACCGCTGGATAAACTATGTGCATCGAATGTTACCGATTTGTAACTTGCCGCTTCCATGCCATTCACCAGCGTCGCCACTTCTCTTCCGAGCAAATCAAATATTTTCAATGTAACATGACTTTGGATTGGAAGTTGATAACTGATTGTTGTCGATGGATTGAATGGATTCGGATAGTTCTGTTCCATTCCAAATGACTGGGGAAGTTCATTCCCTACTTTGACATCAGTGCCTGATTGCTGGCTTCGTATGCAGCGAAATCCGATATTGCCGATGCGTTGCGCCGTGACACCGGAGCTACGGTATTTCACACGGCTTTCGGTGGCGTACATACCCCAGTGCCCGCCGCGCAGATCACGCTGTGGTCCATCTGCTGGTCCTTGCGGATCGGTTTGACTCGCTGATGTGTAGTATCCCCATCTGTCCCAGCACCATTCAATAACATTCCCGCTCATGTCATAGATGCTAAGCTCGTTTGGTGCCTTACTTTTCACCGGATGGGTATTGCCTTCCGAATTCGTAGTAACCCACGCCACCGAGTCGATGTCGTTGCTACCGCTGTATGTATAACCATGTGATTGCGTTCCTCCCATGGCTGCATACTCCCACTCAGCTTCGGTTGGCAGGCGATACCCGTTAGCAGTTTTTTTAACAGCTCCGTTCACGAGAAAAATGTTTCCATCAGTTTTGTAAACCACTGTTTGGGTCGAGTCGGTATAGTATACTGGGGTCAAGCTGTCAATCTCCGACCTGGCGTTGCACCACTTCACGGCATCGTACCAGTTCACTTCAGTGACCGGATGATTAGTCGTACCTGGATTGTTGTAACCATTGCCTCCGACAGGCAGATCGGTGTATCCGTATGTTAAACCCCAATCGCGAACTGACGTCCACTTCTCGAATGTCACTTCAGTTATATCCATGTTGAAAGAACTGACCGTTACAGAGTGAACCGGTTGTTCGTTCGATTCCCCTGTCGTGCTTCCCATTTGAAATGTCCCACCAGTAACTTGAATCATGTTCGGATATCGGAATTCAATGTAAATGGAATCTCTAAATAGCAAGGTATCCCCGGAAGTCGCAACAAGCTTGCACAGATAAGTACCTTCGGAGATTATCACCACACCATTCGTATCGGTGATATCGAATGTGACTTCTTGGCCGTTACCTTTGTCATAACTTTCATTGGAAAGAAGAGTGCTAACATTATTACCGGTGATATCCTCAATCCAAAGGGAAACTGAACAACTTCTTGGAAGATCAAACGGAATTGTTGTTCCAGAAGTGTCGAAGGGATTTGGATAGTTCTGGCCGAGCATGAATTGTGTCGGAATAAAATCCTTTTCAAAGTGCATTAGAATAGAATCGGAAAAAATAGTTATTCCAAAAGAGTCTACTTTCATCTTGCAAACATATAGCCCGAATAAAAAGCCGGATGGATTAAAACGCGACGAATGTGCCCCCGGGGAGGGTGCTCCAGATACCAATGTTGTAACTTTGTTGCCCATGCTGTCAACGATCCACAAATGGATATCCGATACACTCCAGGGTATATCATATCGAATATTAGTCCCCGCAGTACCAAAAGGTTCCGGAGAATTTTTATATAGCTTAAATTGCGTGGGTTTTGGATGTGAAGTGTCTTTCGTACACGGCACAAAATGCATCAGAATTGAATCGGAAAAAATAATAGTCCCCTGTGAATCGGCTTGCATTTTGCATATATAAAGTCCCCGTGATATTGGTGAACCATCTTGTTTCCGTGCATTAAACAACGTGCTATCGAAATTTGCCTGCTTTTCCTCAAAAATCAAATTTTTAACCAGAATTCTCATACTATCCTCTACCCATAAGTGAACGAAAGCTGGTTTTGGTAAGTCATACCTTATCAAGGTCCCAGATGCCTCACAAAAGGGATCAGGATTGTTTTGATGAAGCTGAAATTGTGAAGGGATTTGAGAAAATAGACTTGTGGTACAAAGTGTGAAGATAAAAAATAATAGGAGCCTTTGCAAAACCTATCCAAAGTTATCTGAATACAGCAACATATAGTGGAGATCATCGTAGATAAGTAGCAAACACAGTATGCACAACTATTATCAACTG
>Ga0315286_10002127_pt1 | contig 18365 bp, 17 predicted proteins | sample YL17G10_0_MG_FD_205038 | JGI IMG/M metagenome (GOLD analysis project Ga0315286, IMG submission 205038) | Sediment microbial communities from Yellowstone Lake, YNP, Wyoming, USA - YL17G10_0 | ecosystem: Environmental > Aquatic > Freshwater > Lake > Sediment | place: USA: Wyoming | collected... | reverse complement strand
CGCGTCACCAAAAAGGTTAACGATGAATTACTATAACAAACATGACCGACGCGCCCGGCTTTTAATGAAGATTGATATTGAAAATAAAAAAAGAGAATGCATAAAGTATTTTTCAGGGAAAGAAACTGGAACCGCCTTTGGCCCGCTCTTTGATAACGGCGGTGACGCTTGGAAACTTTTTTTCATGCAAGTGGGGTTTTTAGGATTTAAGGAAGGAGAGAGATGCGAGTTTACAGACATGGAGGACAAAAAAGCTTGACCCCGTTAGAAGTTCAGCAACGTGCTGCTTGATAGAATCTAAAGGTAGCGAAGCCGATTTGCGTCTGCCTTTAGGTGAATAAAAATAAAACAATCATAAAACTTCCTAACGGGGTTGACAAATCCGGAGTTTCGAGTTACAATAAAGATGTCAGTCCGTTACAAGTAAACCCGTTGCTCGCGGAAAAAACGAGCCGTTTATTTCTGGCCGAGGCCAAGGCAACCGGGGAAATCTGCCGGGAACCAAATGAAATAAGCGACTAATCGCAAATGCGATTGGGAGATTTCATTCAGCTTTGGTCGGTAAGCTGGATTAAAACTCCCAGTCGCTTTTTTGTTTGTTGCGGGTCGGCAACAACAACATTGGGAGCTTTACTCACTAATAGAAAAAATATGTCAGCAAAAATTATTAACTATTATGATTACAATAAGGGAGACGATATAGGATGCCCACAGTGTCATTGGAAGGGACGGGTGGGGGATTTGGGGAAAGAATATTACCGGGAGCTTTTTGACGCTTCCTGTCCCAAATGCGACAAAATGCTTCTCGTAGTCTCATATTCTACAGCAGAGGAAATAAAACAGCAGGTGGAGATGGGCAACAAAGAAGCAATAGGAGATTATAAGGGGGTGCTTGCAACAGAGGCATACAATAAATATTTTGAAGCAAGGGAACTCAAATCGGCAGAACAACTACCCAAAATACCGGGTGATAAGTTGGATTTCGTTTGGGACTATGAGGAACTGCCCCCAGATGATTTGTTTAGTTCAGAGACGGTAATAAGATATAATGAAGTGGTGTTATGGCGAGAGCCAGCATTTTGGGAAGGATGGTTTAGGTTCAACCAGGTAAAAGACATACTCAAGCAGAAGTATGGAAATCGTTTTCTTTCCCTCACACCAACAAATGCAAGTAAGATTTTCCTTTACGGCGATGACCTTTTCGCGCCGAATGAAATATCCTTTGAGTAAATCAGCTAATGGATCTCGAATCAGGTATGTGAATATACTCATTTCGCCTCTCAAAACAGCTCTAATGACCTCCACTACGTGAGCCTAAGCGGCAAATGCACTTGACAACTCTTCGGTTATTTTTTAAAATAAATTGAAAATCAAAATTTATCCTCGTTTCCAGCCGAGGAAGGCAATGCGACCATCCAATACTCCAAGGATGATCCATCGAAGGGAGCCAGCTCCGCTGAACCTGTAAGGGTTTGTCGGACGCTGGAATAAAACCGACGGCCTGCGTATAAAACGTAGGCGGGGCTGGTTGCCTTCGGTGGTTTTGTTTATCCGTTTTAGAGTCCGGTGCTACCAGCACGCCGGGCAACTCTAAGACCCGGGATAACAAAACACGTATGGTAAAAATTTGCCGTCCGTGGATCACCTTACCTGACGGAACTCGTCTTTATGCGAGAACCTATGGTAAGCGTGCGTTCTGTTTTTATGTAGACGGACAAAAACGTCGCATAAAAAAAGAACCAGCGGCGCCTACCGCTGATTCCACCACCTAATGGGTATCTATGGCCTCCACCACAAATGGGGGCCATAGTTTTTTACCAGTAATACACTAAATTAAAACAATAATTTATTTCTGTCAAGACTTGTCCACAGCCTATTAATTTATTATACCACGCTTCGTCTTTTAATTTAATGCCTCGCCAAGAAGCCGCGGAATATAAACATCCGCTCCTAAACCACTGAAAATAGTTCTAACAGCCTCCACTACGTGACCCCTCAAATACGTCTCCTTAATCGGAGGCGTTTTTGATTTTGTATCATTGACTATTTCTCCAAAAGCGCTATGTTAGAGGTGGAGAAAGGAGGGCTCCGATGCCCTTTCACAATCCAGAATACGATCCGCCGAGGTGGCAGACAAGACCAAATGAACTTCGCGGGATACAAATGGCGAACGGGGATGGTGACGGCGTTGGCACAGCGGCAGCCGTAGGACTCGCAGCACTTGCTGTTGTTTGTCCCGTGGCACTCCTCGCGGTCGGTGCAGCTGCAGCAGTCGCAAACAGACGCAGGGAGACTCAACTGAGAGAAGCCACTGTGCCTCCCTGTCCCTCACTAGCACAACCTTCTTGCGTTCCCCTCCCCGCCAACTTCCACTTTGAGCCGTTGCCCCCTCCTCTGTGTCCTTCGTGCTTTTGGAAAAATCCTCACCACCCAAGCAGTTGTCTCAAAGATGACTTTCCAGGATACAGATACGCTATCACCCGCTACCAATGCAAAGATTACTCCGCTTGCTCCGCGGAAGTCGATCCCAACAAAAAAGCAAAGCGCAACGAATTGCTTGAACGGTGGAATGGGCAGATGAAGCTGTGCGAGGCCCAACGTCAGACCCAGGAGAGAATCTACAACCGGACTATCACGATTTTTGTTCTCCTCGCAATCATCGTGAACTGCCTCATCGTCTTCCTGCTTTCTATGCCTCCCCAGAAATGGCTAATCCTCATGATGACCCTGCCGCCCTCCATAGGAGCGTCCGTCGCAATCGGTGAGGTCCGTGCGCAGAAAATAGCGCATCGTAAGACCGAGAAGCTGTCGGAGCAAACCCCCGCGCCTAAAACTTAGGCGGCGCGGACAACCAAAAACCTCGACCTAGACAGGCCGAGGTCATTTTTTTCTTAATTTTTTTTACACTCCACTCTCCAAAATTTCGGAATATAAACCTCCTCAGCAAAATCTCAAAAATAGTTTTAACAACCTTCACTACGTGACCCTGCCAGCACGCCTCCCTGAAAGGAGGTGTTTTGGTTTCGGAAAAGAGAGTATAATTAAAATAACTTAATCCATATAATAATCAATATTTAATATCTAAATTATGGAGAAAAAAATTAATAAGTTTGTATGTTGGGCACCAAGAATTTTATCAATAATACTAGTTTTATTCTTAACAATACTTTCAGGGGATGTTTTTGATGAAAATTTAGGCTTTTGGCAAACTATTTTAGGTTTATTATTACACAATATCCCTGCACTGATATTAGCAGTGATAATATGGATATCCTGGAAATATGAGGTAGTTGGCGGGATTGCTTTTATTATTGCAGGCATAGCACACATGGTATCTTCAATTCTAAGAGAAAACATTAACCCCTGGTATATTACTCTCGCTATATCGCTGATACTTGATGGGCCAGCATTTCTTATAGGAATTTTATTTCTTATTGGTTGGTTCAAAAAGAGAAAAATACCAGCCCCTCTTCCACCCTCACCCAATCCAAAGCTCTGAACGCGTCCCAATATACCACCCTGCTAAAAACACCTCCTTGCCGGAGGTGTTTTAATTTTATTTTTAAATTTTTCTCTTATGGCGTTTCTACGTTTCCCGCGTTTGGATTCGGATCGTTCGGATCAGGGCAGTCGCCGTTCAGATTCGCTTGCGCATTGCAATATGTTCCGTCGACTCTTTTGCACATCGGTGTTTCCGTTCCGACACCCGAGACTTCTCCGCCGGTGATCGCACAATAAATTTCCGCATCATTATCGTAACCGGTGATTTTCAGCCCGCCAGCCGGACATTGGCCGCGGTAAAGCGCCCATTCTTCACATTGCCGGTTGTCTTCGAAAAGACAAACTCCATACTGTCCATTTTTGTTATTTCTCATTTCGAGCGTACCGCCTTTCTGGATGCAATTTTCTGAGGCGGGATTCGCTATGCCGACCGACGGAACGGCTTCGTTTTGGTTTCCTTTCACTTCCGGCGCTACATTCGCGGGAGAACTTTGGCAGCCGGCTCCGGATAAAACAACAATCAAGCACAGGCTTGCACCGATGATTAGAAATGTTTTTTCCATAGTTTTTGTAATTATCGAATTAACTCCTTCCGATTCTGCTTTTATTATAAATCTAAACATCCAGTGCTGTCCATAATAAGGAGGGGCTTTCCGGCGAGGCGTTTTTTGTTTTTTGGATAAAAAAATGGTGGGGGCCAAGTTGCCTAGGATTGGACACCCCACCGCGGAAGAGTCACGGAACCGCCGATCTTCCTCGTGAATTAGCCGCGCGCCGGCTTGGTCCGCGACCGCCCTGGTCTTGCGTAGCAAGCCAAGGACACAATCGCATTCACCGCTTTCTTCTTAACACGGCCAATCCTTTTTGTCAAGAGCATCTTTGTTTACAAAAAATATGGAAAATGATAAGTTTTAATCAGCAAGAAAGTCCGCCAAAGGCGGGCAAGAAGGAGGACTTGCCATGAAGTTCGATTTCCACCCGAACGAGTGTGTTTCCCCCCTCACCCGGATCATTGCCGAAGATCGCGACGCCGCAGAACTTTTCCTGCGGGTCGGTATCTTGCCAGGCGACGACTACCGGGAACTGCTCCGCCTGGGCAACGAGGACGACATCTTGTTCTTCCGCCAAGGCCACAGCATGAGCTATGAGGAAGCTATCCAAGAGCTCGAAGCGCAGTTGGCCGAAAGAGCACCGCAAGTCACCAGACTGCAGGAGGAAGCTCGAGCCAAAATCGCCCGAGCGGAAGCGGCCAAGCAAACCAGGCTCGCCTCGCAAGGGACGACTCCATGACAGCGCAAAGGAAGAAGCGCGCCTCGCGAACTCCTCTGGCCGGCGATCTCTTGCACCCCGAGACGCTGAAAGACCTCTTGGCACAACAAGCCGAAGAGCGCCGAGCCGCCGAGGAAGCCGAAGACCGCTACTACGCCGAGTTCGGCGCGGAAATCGAAGCCCACCCTATCGGCCATCCCGGCCATGTTCCCCACGGCTGTACCTGAACACCGTACCGCCACTCCCCCGAACTCCGTTTCGTTGGGGAGTTTTTTTATTATCAAGCGAGTGAGAGAAATGAAATTTATTTCATTTCCGAGCGAGCGCAGATAACACAAAATGTATTTATAAACAAAAAACGCCCGAGGTAATCGGAGCGTTTTTAAATTTATATTTTACGCCTGCTCTTTTTCTTTATCTTTTTTGCCTATTCTTTCAAAAGCCCGCAGAACTTCAAGGGGAATGGCAAAAATAATCGTATTGGACTGGTCAGAACTGACATCATTAATCGTGCTCAAAGTTCGAAGATGCAGAGCGCCGTCCGAAGCAGCCAGAGTATTCGCCGCCTTGGCTAAATTTTCCGCGGCGACAACTTCGCCTTCCGCTTTGATGATAACCGATCTTTTTTCCCGTTCGGCTTCGGCCTGTTTGCCGATCACCCGTTTCATTTCTTCCGGCAAAGTAACGTCTTTCAATTCAACGGAATGGACTTCAATGCCCCAAGCATCGGTTGATTTATCAACGATTTCTTTAATTTTATTGGCGACCGCCTCGCGGCTTGAAAGCAGTTCGTCAAGATTCACCGCGCCGACCGCGTTTCTCATGGTTGTCTGGGCAAGCTGGGAAACGGCATAATAAAAATTTTCCACTTCAATAATCGCTTTATCCGCGTCGCTGACTTTGTAATAAATTACCGCGTTCACTTTCACGGAAATGTTGTCCTTGGTAATCGCTTCCTGGTCGGGAACGTCAACCGCCTTGATTCTCATGTCGACTTTTTTGGCAGTTTGAAAAACCGGAATTACCAAACGCCAGCCGGGCATCATAATTTTAGTAAAACGTCCCATAGTGAACTTTACACCCCGCTGATACTGGTTCACCTGGCGGATTGATGCCAGAACGAGCGCCACGACAATAGACGCCACGGTAATAATCGTGTTTACGTAAACTTCCATAATTTTTTTGGTTAATGATTAGTAAAAGAATTATAGCTTATTTCTTCAAATAAATCAAGATAAAAAAGCCCCGGCGACGCGTGGCGCGGCCGGGACGAGTTCATTTTTTCCCCCCTATTTCTGTTCGACGGCCTGTTTGATCTTTTCCAGCAGCCGCTGTTTTGCTGCCGCAGGATCGGAGTTCCCCGCGGCCAGTTTTTCGACAGCGTGCATCAGAGCCAGGACCATGGATTCAACGCCCGTGTCGTCGAGCGGCTTGATTCTCCCTCCCAGCCCATCTTTGGCCCAGGGATTGACCTTGAACATTCCCTCGGCCCAGTCGCGGACTTCGGCGCTGTAGACTTCGGCGACCGAAGGAAACTCTTCGATGTACCGCATCAGGTCGTTGTGGCTCCGGTAGAGAATGGGCAGGAAATTCTTGCTATTGCCGTGGACCTCGATTTCGAAGATGGCGGAGAGCGCGTAGTCGAGCCTCTCCATGGCGGCGAAGAATCTGGCTTCAACGCTCTCGGACGGCAGGCAGTAGGCGCGGCGGAGGAATTCGGCGAGAAACCCAAGCCGCTCCATCTGGGCCAAGGTTTCCTCGAGTTCAATCTGTTCGTAGAGTTTTTCGATCCGCGGGTCATGCTTGAAGATGTAGAGAACGTCGCCGATCGTCCCCTCGTTGAAATCGTGACAAGGGACATGCGCCATGACCATGAGCGCGTCGATCTTGTTCTTGCCGGCCTTCCGCTCGATCTCGAGGCAGTAGGCCGTAAGCAAAGTGAGCGAAATCGAGTGATGGGCTGAAGTCTGCCGCTGGTTGGGTGAGTACGGTGCCCACCGTTTGCAGTCGAGCAATCGTTCGAAAGTGCTGTGGATGCCTTCGACCCACCTTGCCAGCTCGCGGCGCTGTTCCGTGGCCCGATCCTTGCCGCTGCAGTCGTCCATCTATCCCTCCTGCCTTTCCAGGTTTCTATTCTTAAAAAACGGCTTCTATTGTTTGGATAAGCTTAAGGAATAAAGACATTAATGTCAAACAAAACAATCCACATGTCAGACCCCTCACTTTCTAAAAGTGAGCGGGGCTTTGACACGACCAAAAATCTCTGTTATATTTAAAATACTTTAATCACTATTTTGCTGTCATTTTGAGCGTTAGCGAAAAATCTTATTTACCCCAAAAAGTAATGAGATCCTTCGGCTCCTCGCCTTTCTCCAAAGGCTCGATCGCTCAGGATGACAACTACGTTGTCATATGGGACAAAATAGCGCGGCGAAAGCCAGAACAAAACATGCCCTCAAAAATACTAAAAAGGGCAAACAATTGCGCAAACATACAAAAAGATTAAGGGCTCGTACCTGCTGCTCTTAACAAATTTAGTTTTCTAAAAGAGGCCCGAGCGGCCTCTTTTTGTTTTTCCACGCCCGCCTCTTGACAAAATTGTAGACCTGCGCTAAGATGAAAAATCGTTTCTGAAATTCTCTTCCCTCCACGAAGTGAAACAAATGTTTGTTTTTCTCCGCGGAAGGAGGAGGTGGTCGGCTGGTGGTGATACAGAGCGCCAAAGGCAGGCTGGCGCGCCAAACACAAATTCGTCTGCCCAAGGGCGGGACTGGATTGCGTCTGGGATTCGCCGGTGCCCGCAAAACGGTGCGATCGGAGCCGCGCTTCGCTTTTTGGGTGCGCTAAACGGCGGCTCCACCTTCTTCGCTGCCCAAGGAAAGGGAGGTGCCGGATGTACGCTCGGCAAAGCTGGACGTTCCAGCTCAAGGAGGGCTAGGCGCCACGACAGGCGGCGCGGATAAATAGTCTGTGCAAATTTGACCCCGAGGGGCTTCTCCTGAAGCCCCGTTTTTTTTGTTTTGCCTTTCTGCCGGAGGTGGAAAATAGAAAAATTTGAGCTCGCGGTAGCGAGCGAACACTTCTCAAAAGAGGATCCCAAAGGAGGGTACTCCTTTGGTCGGAGGGCGGAATATATTAATCTCCGCCCGACGAAACATCTTTTATTCCACTTGACAGACGGCATATTTTTATTTAAACTTAACTTTCGCTCTGTTAAAATAAAGATGGGTAAGGAGGAGCGGAATGAAGACAAAGATGGCATATTTGGCTCTTTTTGCCGCGCTTTGCGGCTGCAGCCACGAGTTCACCGACCTCTCGCGGGAAGAGTACGGAGTGGTCGTGCAGGTGACAATTCAGCCGGATCTTTTCGACGGCGACGGCAGCTTGGCCGTTCCCAAAGAGGACGGCACGAACGCGGCGAGTTACACTCTCCGGGTCTACGCCTACAACCACGACGGCGTACCTCTGTTCCGCGGAGCCGAGTGGCGCGTTTCCGACCCGGCTGTCGTTGAACTTATGCCGGATAACGAGGATCCGCCAACCCACGAAGCTCGAGCGGCGGTCCGCACCCTCCGAGACGTCTTTGACCTCGGAGGCGAGAGCGAACCGGAAGCCACGGCCACGGCCTGCGTCACAAACGACTGCGAGGGCTACGGCGGTGGAGTCGTTTGCGAGCCGGAAATCTGCAGCGAACCGTTTGTAGTGAAGGGCGTCATCAATGCCGAAGGCGCTTGGGAACTCTCGGGCGCGACCTTCCCGTTCACGGTGGCAATCTACGCCAGCCAGACTGGCCGGACGCTTGATGCGATCTCCAGCTACTACGAGCCGGAAATTCACGCCAACCAGATCAACTTCTCGGCCGGCAGCACGAGCTACCTCGGCCATTTCATTGACCGGACTCATGTCGCCGGCGAAGCGATTGTCTCCCCGAGCGGCGACAACCTCGGAACTTGGACAGCGGTGAAGTGCCCGGACACCGGCTGCACCGGCGCCGGACCCTGATCACTCTGCCAGAGCTTCAGCTTTGGCAACCCACATCAACGCTTTGGTGTGGGATTTTTTTAAACAAAAAAAGCCGGCACACGTTTGTGTACCGGCGAACCTCCATGTCATACGTTCACGAGAGTGTTGGCGCGGCGGATGACCGCCTGCTCCATTTTCTTGAGAAAGGCTCCGAGCGCCTTGTTTTCCGCAAGCTTGGGATTCTGGGCGAGAATCTGGCGAAGCTCTGCCAGAAATGTCCCGAACTCCTCGTCCCGCTTTCCCATGAGTTTTGCGAGCGCTTGGTTCGTCTCGCGCGCCAGCCGCAGCTTTTCCCGCAGATCGGGATAGGGCGGCGGCGCCTCCGGCTTTCGCGGCAGAGGCGGCGGAGCCGCATTGGGACGCGGCGGAAAATTGGACAGCCGTTCTTTGGCTACCAGATCTTCCTGCGTCTCCCGAAGCGCCCGACGCAAAGCTTCGACCGTGCGACCCTGTTTGTCTTCTCCGAGCTGATGCTTTTGCATCGCCGTCTTTGTCTGTTCGACGATCCGGGCCTGGAGACGGAGAAACCCCTTCAGGGTGCCGTGGCCCATGATCGAAACCAGCGTATCCTCGTCGAGCCAGACAAGGCTTGTCGGCTCAACAACTCGCGCGGCGGTCGTATGCGTCGGTCGCTCTTCTCTCAAAAGCAGGGCTTCGACGCCGACCAGCTCTGTGGCGCCGGCCGTTGCCACGGTTTCCCCGGCAACGATAATTTCGACTTTGCCGATCACGACGTAGCAGCAACGGAGGGCTTTTTCGCCCTCCTGAAAAAGCCAATCGCCGGGCTGCTTTTCCGTAACGGCAAACTGATCAAGAAGCTTCACGAGATGTGGCCTGCCCTCGATCAAGTCTTCCAAGGTGTTGCGGCCGTCTTCGCTTCCCCCTCCGTTCTCTCCGGCGGCTTCGCCGCAATCTTTCTTTTCCTCACCCATCACCAACCCCTCCTTTAGAGGTGATTTATCATTTTGGAGCAAAAAATCCTTTTTGTCAAGCACCTTTACCCTGCCACCGTTGACAAAAATAAAAAATTTTGCTATAGTAACTTTACAATAAGTAAACGGCCAAGTTGGTCTTACTTTACAGAACCGCCCCACTCCCGCTTAGCGGGACGATTTTTGGGGGATTTTTTGCGTATATGGGTAAATTTAAGTTAAAATCCAAATTTAAGCCAAGCGGCGACCAGCCTAAAGCAATCGCCGAACTTGTTAATGGTTTAAACAAAAATTACAAACACCAGACACTTTTGGGCGTGACCGGTTCGGGCAAAACTTTTACCGTCGCCAACGTGATTGAAAAAATTAACAAGCCGACTTTGGTCATCGCCCACAACAAAACTCTGGCTGCCCAGCTTTGCAACGAGTTCCGCGAATTTTTTCCGGATAACGCCGTGGAATATTTTGTTTCTTATTATGATTACTACCAGCCCGAAGCCTATCTCCCGCGGACCGACACTTATATTGAAAAGGAAGCCATGATCAACGATGAAATCGACCGCTTGCGCCACGCTGCCACGCAAGCCTTGCTCACCCGCCGCGACGTGATTATTGTCGCCTCGGTTTCCTGCATTTACGGCTTGGGCGCCCCGGAAACTTATGAAAAAATCGTCCTCCATTTGAGCAAAGACCAAACCATCACCCGCTCGGACCTTTTAGGACAACTTATAACCATGCAATTTGTCCGGACCACTTCCGACCTGAAGCGCGGCGAATTCCGTTTACGCGGCGAGACGCTGGAAATTATGCCCGTGAACCAAGAAATTATTTATCGCGTAGAATCAAGCGGCCAAAAAATAAGTAAAATTTTTGCGATTGACCCGGTGACAAGAAAAATAAAGGACGAACCGGCTGACGTCTGGATTTTTCCGGCCAAACACTTTGTCACTCTGGAACCGGAACGCGAACGGGCTTTTAAAACTATCAAGGCGGAATTGAAAGACCGCCTGGATTATTTAAACAAAAATGGAAAATTGCTTGAGGCGGAACGGCTGGAACGCCGGACCAATTATGATTTGGAAATGATTAAAGAAGTCGGCTACTGCCATGGGATTGAAAATTATTCGCGGCATCTTTCCGGCCGGGCCGCCGGCGAGCCGCCCGAGACCTTGCTCGATTATTTTGGCAAAGACAAAGACTGGCTCATGGTTATTGACGAATCGCATGTCACCGTCCCGCAACTGTCCGGCATGTACGAAGGCGACGCCTCACGAAAACGGGCCCTGATTGAATTTGGTTTTCGCCTGCCTTCCGCCGCCGACAACCGGCCGTTGAAATTCCCCGAATTTGAAACGCGGATGCCCCAGACGATTTATACTTCGGCCACTCCGGGCCAATACGAATTCGGCCATAGTGGGCAGGTTGTCGAACAAATTATCCGCCCGACCGGCCTGATTGATCCGGAAATTATTGTCCGGCCGATTACCCCGAAAAATAAAAATGAAAAATCCCAAGTTGACGATTTAATGGAACGGATTGCCGACCGCGTGGAGCGGGGCGAACGGGTTCTTGTCACGACTTTAACCAAGAAAATGGCCGAAGACCTGGCTGATTATCTTGAAGAAAAAAAATTCAAAGTAAAATATCTTCATAGCGAAGTGGAAACTTTGGACCGGATTAAAATTTTAACCGAATTCCGCCGGGGAAAATTCGATATTCTAGTCGGCGTGAATCTCTTGCGCGAAGGCTTGGATTTGCCCGAGGTAACGCTTGTCGCCATTTTGGACGCAGACAAGGAAGGATTTTTGCGCAGTGAAACATCCCTTATACAAACAATTGGGCGAGCGGCCCGCAACGTCCGCGGCCAGGTTATTCTTTATGCCGACCAGATGACCGGCTCAATGGACCGGGCAATCAAGGAAACCCTGCGCCGGCGGAAAATACAAATTGCGTATAACGAAAAACACGGCATTACCCCAAAAACCATCCAGAAGGCAATCAAGGATATTATCGGCCAATTGACGAAAAAACAGGATAACAAGGAAAAAAGAATTTTGGAATTGGACTTGCTCGGCGAAAAAGGTAAAAAAACTGAAGAAATAATTGCGGAAAAAGAAAGACAAATGAAAGCCGCGGCCAAAGATCTGCAATTCGAACTAGCTGCCCTCCTGCGCGATGAAATCCGGGAATTAAAAAAGAAAAAATAAATCTATGCAGGATAAAATAATCATAAAAGGCGCGAGAGAACATAATCTAAAAAATGTTTCTCTCGAAATTCCAAGAAATAAAATGACGGTTTTTACCGGACTTTCCGGCTCGGGAAAATCGAGCTTGGCTTTTGATACGATTTTTGCCGAAGGTCAGCGGCGCTATGTCGAATCTCTTTCGGCTTACGCCCGGCAATTTTTGGGACAAATGGACAAGCCAGACGTTGACGAGATCGAAGGCCTCTCGCCGGCCATTTCCATCGATCAAAAAGCCCACAGCGCCAATCCCCGCTCCACGGTTGCCACCATCACGGAAATCTACGACTATCTCCGCGTCCTTTTCGCGAGAATCGGAAAACCGCACTGCCCGATCTGCGGAAAAGAAATAAGAAAAATGACCGTTGAAGAAATGGTTGATTTGATTTTAAGAAAAACTACGGAGATCCATGACTCAAAAAAGAGCAACCTTTCCGTCACGAATGTTTCGGACCACATCACACTAATGGCCCCGGTCGTCCGCGGACGCAAGGGCGAATATTACCAGACGCTTTATGATTTCTACAATGACGGATTTTCCGAAGTCAGAGTCAACGGGAAATTCAGGGAATTAAGAAATAAGATTGTCTTGTCGCGGTACAAACAACACAACATCGATTTAGTAATTGACAAAGTTACGCTTGGCTGGCCGCTTGAAAACAACAAGGGTTTGCGCGCGCGTCTTGCCGAAGCGGTTGAAACAGCCTTGAAATACGGCCAGGACGTCGTGACAATTATTTTGGACAACGGCCAGGAAATGGTCATGTCTTCAAAATTTTCCTGTCCGGAGGACGAATTTTCTTTCCCGGAAATCGAACCTCGTTTTTTCTCTTTCAACAGCCCATACGGCGCCTGCCAGACCTGCCACGGTTTGGGCACGGAGTTTTTATTTTCCGAGACGCTCTGCCCAGACTGCCACGGCGACCGCTTGAGAAAAGAAAGTCTGCACGTTCTTGTGGCTGAAAAAAATATCGTGGAAACAACAAAAATGCCAATCGGTGAAGCATACAATTTTTTTATCACCCTGACCGATCCGAAAAACAAGAAAAAACCTCTGAGCGAGGTGGATCTGGAAATCGCCTCAACGGTTTTGAAAGAAATAAAAAACCGGCTGCAATTTATGCTTGATGTCGGCTTGGGTTATTTAACTCTGAACCGGACGGCCGGAACCCTTTCCGGAGGCGAGGCCCAGAGAATCCGCCTTGCTTCGCAAGTCGGCTCGCGTCTCGTCGGCGCGCTCTACATTTTGGATGAACCAACGATCGGATTGCATCCGAGAGACAATGAAAAATTATTGGCTACGCTAAAAAATATCAAAGACATTGGAAACACCGTCATCGTCGTGGAGCACGACCCGGAAACTATCTGGATGGCCGACTATCTGGTTGATCTTGGCCCCGGAGCCGGCACCCACGGCGGAGAAATTGTCGCGGCCGGACCAATGCCCGATGTTTTGGAAAATAAAAAATCCCTGACCGCGGCCTATCTTCGCGGAGATAAAGTCATCAAAGTCCCGGAAAAACGCCGGCACGTCGACGGAAAAAGCAAATCCTTCGCTTCCGGCCAGCTGAAAATCGTCGGAGCCAATGAAAATAATCTAAAAAATATTGACGTAAAAATTCCGCTCAAAAGGTTTGTCTGTGTCACCGGAGTTTCCGGATCGGGCAAAAGTACCCTGGTAAACGATATCCTCTGGAAAGCGCTTTCCAACAAATTAAACCACACGAATTATCAAGTCGGGAAACACGCCCGGGTTGAAGGGCTTGATTATTTGGATAAAGTTATCGTTATTGACCAGTCGGCCATCGGCCGGACACCCAGATCTAACCCGGCTACTTATACCGGCGCCTGGATACATATCCGGGAACTTTTTTCCTCGCTCCCCGAATCGCGGGCCCGCGGCTACCAGCCCGGACGCTTCAGCTTCAACGTCCCGAACCAGCGGGGCGGCGGACGCTGCGAAAATTGCGAAGGCGGCGGTATGATTAAAATAGAAATGCATTTTCTGCCGGCGGTTTATGTCACCTGCGATGTCTGCAAAGGGACAAGGTTCGACCGAGAAACTTTGGCTATCCAATATAAGGGGAAAAATATCCATGACGTCCTGGCGATGACTATTGAAGAGGCGGAAACTTTTTTTAGAAATATCCCGCCCGTCTACGATCGGCTTAAAATCCTGCGCGAAGTCGGCTTGCAATATCTAACGCTCGGCCAGAGCGCGACAACTCTTTCCGGCGGCGAAGCCCAAAGAATAAAACTCGGGGCAGAACTCGCCCGCCGTTCCACCGGACGGACAATTTATATTCTGGACGAACCGACCGTCGGCTTGCATTACGCCGACGTGGAAAAATTGCTTGAAGTTCTGCACCGCCTCGTCAGTTTGGGAAACACGGTTATTGTTATTGAACATAATCTTGATTTTATTAAAACAGCCGATTGGGTTATTGATTTGGGGCCCGACGGCGGCGATGCCGGCGGCCAACTGATCGCGGCCGGAACTCCCGAAGATTTGGCAAAAAATCCAAAATCATATACCGGACAATATCTGAAAAAAGCATTGAAATGACAAAATTTATTTTGTCATCCTGAACGAGCGCAGCGAGTTGAAGGATCTCGTCAATAAAAAAGAGCCCGAAGCGCTTTCGAGCTCATTTCCTAGCTTCATAAGATTTCCACCCCGCTGGCAAGGCGACGCCGTATTGAGCCAAGATCTTGGCCACTTCGTCCATCACGCCAACGCACTGTTGCGAGGTAAAATACTTAACCGCCGTCTGCAGCCGCGCAGCCATCATCCGGTTATCTTCCACCGCATGGACGATCCACTCGGCATTCGGGACGAACTGGCCGGAGGCTCCGTCCCAAACCGCCAAAAAAAATCTGGTCGGATTGAAAAGTACCTCCTTGAGGTGAATAACTCTCACTCTCCCCTCCTTTCGTAGATTTATCTTAAAACAAAAACTACCGAATTGTCAATCGTATGGAAAAGCTAAAAGAAAAAATTAAAAAATTTCCCAAAACCCCCGGCGTATATTTAATGAAAAGCGCCGCGGGGCAGGTTATTTATGTCGGCAAAGCGACTTCGCTCCGCGACCGGGTGACAAGCTATTTTTCCCATCCACACGAACGGCGGCTGGAAAATTTGGTTAAAGAAATTTACGATGTTGAGCATCAAACTACTCCCACGGTCATTGAGGCGCTGGTTTTGGAAGCCAATTTAATTAAAAAATATTCCCCAAAATACAATGTAAAAGAAAAGGACGATAAATCTTTTCTCTATGTCGCTGTAAGCCAAGAAAAATTTCCGAAAATATTTTTAATCCGGGGGCTGGAGATAAAAAGATTAACTCCAAATGATAAAAAACAAATCGCCAGACTTTTCGGCCCCTACACCAGTGCCGCCTCGTTGAGGGCCGCCCTTGATATTTTGCGAAAAATATTTCCCTACCGCGACTGCCAGGCTTTTCCCAAACGGCCTTGTTTGCAATATCATCTTAAACGCTGTGGCGCTCCCTGCGCCGGTTTAGTTCCCGGACCGGATTACCGGAAAAATACCAAAAATCTAATTTTATTTTTTGAAGGTAAGAAGGAAAAAATCCTGAAAAACCTCAAGAAAGAAATGGACGCGGCGAGCCGTAAAGAAAATTTTGAATTGGCCGCCAAACTCCGAAATAAAATTTTTTCCCTGGAACATATCCAGGACGTTGCCGTGATAAAAACCGAGAACTCCCGCGATCAAGGCGACCGCGCCAGTATTAATATTTTTGGCCGGATTGAAGGTTATGATATTTCAAACATCAGCGGTACCTCGGCTACCGGGAGCATGGTTGTCTTTACGGATGGCAAACCTAACAAAAATGAATATAGAAAATTCAAAATCAAAACCGTCTCCACTCCGAATGATGTAGCAATGATGAAGGAGATTATAGCGCGCCGTTTAACACATTCCAGCAAAAAAAATAATCAATCATTACCCGTTACTCGTTACCCGTTACACGTTACTAAAATTTGGCCTTTGCCAAATTTGATCCTGGTTGACGGCGGCTGGGGACAAATCAACGCCGTCAAGGAGATTCTCTCCGGACAAAAAATAAAAATCCCGGTTCTGGGCATTGCCAAGGGTTTCGACCGTAAGCAGGACCGTCTGCTTTATGGCGAAGAAAACCCCGAACTCGGCCGCCTGGCCGGACAAAATAAGGATATTTTGCTCCAAGTCCGCGACGAAGCCCACCGATTTGCGATTGGATATCATAAAATTTTGAGAAAAAAGAAATTGTTAAATAAATAATAAGACAATATGTTTTTTAACCCAGCCCCGCAGCTGGGCTTTTTTATTTACCTTGAAAATGATAGAATAGATAAATATGACTAATCAAAATTTCACCCAAAAAATTAAAAAATTAGACAAGTCAAACCTGCTCGGTTCGATTGAGCTTTTAGGCAAACAGTGCGCCGAAGCCTGGCGAGATGTCAGAAAAATAAAAATTCCGGCCAATTACCGCCGAGTGGAAAATATCGTCATCTCCGGAATGGGCGGCTCTGCCTTGGGCGGGCATATTATCCAATCGGTTTTTGCCGACGAGCTTAAAGTCCCAATCGAAATTGTCCGCGGCTACACTCTCCCGGCTTATGTTGGGCCAAAAACTCTTCTGATTCTCTCAAGTTACTCCGGCAACACTGAAGAAACTTTGGCCGCGGCCTGGATGGCACAAAAAAGAAAAGCTAAAATTCTAGGTCTGGCAACCGGCGGGAAATTAACCAGCTTTTTGAAAAATAACAATTACCCGGCTTATATTTTCAAACCGGCTTATAACCCCTCAAACCAACCGCGCATGGGGTTGGGTTATTCCATAATGGGACAAATCGGTCTGTTGAAACAATGTGGGCTATTAAAAGTGGAAGAACAAGAAACAACGAATGCGCTAAAATCCCTCTCCGACTCTCCCTTTATAAAAGGGAGAGAACGCGCGGCGCAAAAATTTGCTGCAGCGTTAAAAAACAAAATCCCGGCCATTGTTGCCTCTGAATTTTTGCTCGGTAACGCTCATGTCTTAGCCAACCAAATCAATGAAAATGCCAAATGCTTTGCGGCGTATTTTGAACTGCCAGAGTTAAACCATCACTTGATGGAGGGATTAAAGAACCCCGCACCCAACCGAAAAAATCTCGCCTTCATCCTGCTAAACTCCTCCCTTTATCTCCCCCGCAACCAAAAAAGATATAAAATTTTAAAAACCGTACTCGCTAAAAATAAAATAAAATTTTTAGAATACCGGCCGGCGGCCAAAACAAAATTTCAGCAATCATGGGAAACCCTTCTCTTCGGCAGCTACCTGAGTTTTTACATGGCCATGGGTTATAATTTAAATCCCTCGCCGGTTCCCTGGGTAAACTTTTTTAAAAAAGAGCTCGAGAGGAATTAAATCCTGGCTCAAGGAGGAAAATTCCCAATGAAAAATATCGCGTTTCTCAAATATTTTGTTTTGTTTATAATCGCTTTCGCGATTTTTTCTTTTTTCCAATATTCCCCGACTTTTCCCGATCCGGATTCTTTCTACCACGCCAAGATGGCGGTCCTAATCCGCGACCAGGGCATTGTAAAAGATTTTCCCTGGCTGCAATTCACCGTTTTGAAAAATTATTATATTGATCACCATTTTCTCTACCACGTCGCCCTTGTTCCTTTTGTCACCTTTCTTGACCCGTTAGTAGGCATAAAATTGGCCACGGCCCTTTTCGGCGCCGTTTTAATTTTAGTCTTTTACTGGTTTCTTCGAAAATTTCAAATTAAGGGCGCCTTTTTTTATTCCCTGCTTCTTCTTGTTTCGGGACCGTTTATTTTCAGAATCAACCTGGCAAAAGCCTCATCTCTGTCGCTTATTATTCTTCTTTTCGGTTTTTATTTTATCGCGCGCCGCAAACTTTGGCCACTATTTATTTTGTCGTTTTTATACGTCTGGTCTTACGGCGGCTGGCCGCTCATACTCGTCCTGGTCTCAATTTATATTCTTGCCGACGCCATCGCCAATTTCGTTAAACAATTAAAAATCGAAAGCCCGAAATCTAAAAACCAGAAATTAATAATAAAAAATTTTTTTCTGGCAATCTTCACGAAAGAAAATACCAAGCTTTTTTCCGCCTGCTTCGGCGGTCTCGCGGCTGGACTGGTTGTCAATCCTTACTTTCCCAAGAATCTAATTTTTTATTGGCACCAAATAGTCAAAATAGCGGTTATAAATTACCAGAATAAAATCGGTGTCGGTGCGGAATGGTATCCTTACGGTTTCGGCGATCTGATTTCAAACGCTCCTCTCATATTTGTCATCTTAATTTTAGCTCTGACCGTTTTCTTTATAAATTTCATCAAAAATTTTATAAACGAAAATAAGTTTCAACCAGC
>Ga0315286_10002126_pt1 | contig 18367 bp, 14 predicted proteins | sample YL17G10_0_MG_FD_205038 | JGI IMG/M metagenome (GOLD analysis project Ga0315286, IMG submission 205038) | Sediment microbial communities from Yellowstone Lake, YNP, Wyoming, USA - YL17G10_0 | ecosystem: Environmental > Aquatic > Freshwater > Lake > Sediment | place: USA: Wyoming | collected... | reverse complement strand
GAGGGTGGTGACACCCTCGCCTGCCGAGCGGGAGCGGAATCCACGGGCGCGCAGCGCCCGGCTCCGTGCCTTCCGGAGAACCCAAGGATGAACAGGAACGTACGTCGGCCTCTTGCCTCCTGGCGCGCTCCGGATCGGCGCGCGCTCCGGCCCGAGTTGTGGGCCGTCGCTTTGATCGCGGTGGGGATGCTGCTGGTCGAAGTGTGGCAGAGCTCGCGCATGGCCGAGCTCTGCCTCGCCCTCGATCGCAATCGTCCCGAGGTCCAGCAGGCGCAGGCCCGGCTCGAGTACCTGCACGCCCGGCTCGACCGTCGGACCACGCGGGCGGAACTCGCCCCGCAGGCCAGCCTCCTGGGACTGGTTCCGGTCGACGCCAGGCAGGTCGTGCAGTTGCCTCCGGAGTACCTGGCGGCGGACGGGCGAACCGGGCAGGACTCGCGCCCGGTGCTGGCGTGGGCGGAAGGGGTCTCCCGCGTCCTGGTGCCGGAAGCCACGGCCCGCGGCCGCGACCACACGAACTGACGAACCTACAGACGCGTCCGGACGAGTCGACCGGCCGCACCACCGCACCGCGCTTGTGGCGGCCCGGCGGTTTGCGTGAACCGCCGTTCCACGGAGGGAAGGAGTTGGCCCACAGGGATTCGCGCAGGAGTCGGGTGCTGGTGGCTGCGGCCGGTCTGTTGCTTGGTTTGGTCGTCCTGTGGATGCGCGTCGCGTGGCTGCAGGTCGTCCAGCACTCGTACTATGCGGGGCGCGCAGAGTTGAACCAGGAGCAGCGCGTGCTGGTCCGTCCGGTGCGCGGCGAGTTGCAGGACCGGCGCGGGCGCTCGCTGGCGCGCGATCTGCTGACCTGTTCCGTCTCGGCGGCCCCGCGCGAGATGGCGGATCCGGCTGTCGTGGCCCGCGGCCTGGCGGCGTTGCTGCACCTGGACGCGCGCCGGCTGGCGGGCGAGTTCCGCGCGCACCAGCGCTTCGTCTGGGTCGCGCGCCACCAGCCACCCGAGGTGGGCGGAGCCGTGGCCGCCCGCAAGTGGCGCGGCGTCCATCTCTCCGTGGAGACGCGGCGCGACTACACCCTGGGCGCCGCCGCCAGCGAGATCCTCGGCCGTACCGACCTCGATGACAGCGGCGTGGATGGGCTCGAGTTGCAGCTGGACGGCGAGCTGCGCGGGCGGCCCGGCTGGTCCACGATCTTCCGCGTCGGAAAGAGCCGCACCGTGGGGTTGCCGCGCGGGCTGAGTCGGGCGCCCGCCGACGGCCGCAGCGCGGTGCTGACTCTCGATCTCGACCTGCAGGGCATCGTCGAGCACCACCTGGCGCGCGCGGTGGACACGCTGCGCGCGGTGCGCGGTTTCGCGCTCTTCCTCGACCCTCGCACCGGCGAGATCCTCGCCTCGGTCTGCGTCCCGCACCTGCCCCCCGGCAAGGCGCGCAACTGGCCCTTCACCGACCAGTACGAGCCGGGTTCCACCTTCAAGGTCGTGGCCGCGGGCATCGCGCTCGAGGAGGACCTGGCCCGGCCGGACCAGTACTTCGACGCCGGCAACGGCGTCTGCCAGGTGGTGCCTGGCGTCTTCTTCCACGATTCGCACAAAGCCCCCGGTTTCACGCTCTTCGGCGCCGTGCAGTACTCGAGCAACATCGTCATGGCCAAGCTCGGCCTGCTGGCCGGCTCCGAGCGGCTCTACCGCTACGCCACCGCGCTCGGCTTCGGCAGCCTAACCGGGCTGGACTTCCCGGGCGAGACCGCGGGCCGGCTGCACAGTCCCGCCCACTGGTCGGGGCGCTCGTGTCCCACCATCGCCATCGGCCACGAGGTCTCCGTGACCCCGCTGCAACTGACGCTGGCCTACGCCGCAATCGCCAACGGCGGCGTGCTCATGGAGCCGATGCTGGTCCGCGAGGTGCGCGACACCGGGGGTGGCACGCTGCACCGCTACGGGCCGCGCGCCGCCCGCCGCGTCTTCAGCGAAGCCACCACGGCCACTCTGCGGGAGATGCTGACCGCGGTCGTCGACAGTGGCACGGCGACGGCCACGCGCATCCCGGGCTTCGTGCTCGCCGGCAAGACCGGCACCGCGCAGAAGTTCGACCCCGCGACCCGCCGCTACGCTCCGGGCAAGTACCTCTCCTCGTTCGTGGGCTTCGCCCCCGTGAGTGCGCCCACGCTGGTCGGAGTCGTCGTGATCGACGAGCCGCGCACCGGGCGCTACTACGGCGGGGAGATCGCCGCGCCGGTGTTCCGCGAGGTGATGCTGGACCTGCGCCGCCTGCCGGACGGCCCCTTCGGCACGGGCTCGACCGAGGTGGCGGCGAAGCCGCCCGCGCCTGCCGCGGTGGTGGTGCCCGACCTCAGGCTGCTGCCGCAGCTCGCCGTCGAGCGCCGGCTTGCCGAGCACGGCCTGCGCGCGCGCTTCGAGGGCCGGGGGCCGCGCGCGCTGGCGCAGTCGCCCGCCGCGGGACAGGCCGCCGAACGCGGCGCCAGCGTGACGGTGTGGCTCGCCGCCGGCGCGGGTTCGGCAGGGTCCCTGCTGCCCGACCTCGTGGGCCTGCCGCTGCGCGAAGCCCTGCGGCGGCTCACGCCGCGGCAGGTGCGGACGCGCATCACCGGCAGCGGGATCGTGGTCCGACAGACGCCCGCGGCGGGTACGCCTCTGGTGCCCGGCTCCGAATGCCGACTCTGGTGCGAGCCGGGCGTGGCCCCGGCCGCCTCGCCGTCGCCGGGCCCCCTGAGCGTCATCCGCGCGGACGCGCAGCGCGCGAACGCCATGCGGACCGGACCGTGACCCTGCGCGTCCTGCTCCAGGCGATGGGTGCTCCCCCTCTCGCGGGCGACGAGGGGGTGGAGGTGCGCGGTCTTGCCTCGGACTCGCGCCGGGTGCGGCCCGGCGACCTCTTCTTCGCCATCGCGGGCCTGCGCCAGGACGGGCAGGCCTTCGTGCGTCAGGCCCTCGCATCGGGCGCCGTGGCGGCCGTGGTGGCCCACGACGCGATGGCGATGGGCGGGCCGCTGGCGCGCGTTGCCGAACCGCGCCGGGCGCTGGCCGAGGCTGCCGCGACGTTCCACGGCCAGCCCGCGCGCGCGCTGCGGGCCGTGGGCGTCACAGGCACCAACGGCAAGACCACGACGACCTACCTGCTCGAGTCGGTCTTCCGCGCCGCTGGCTGGCGGCCGGGGGTGCTGGGCACGACCGGTGCCCGTCTCGACGGTGCCACGCGCCCGCTCGGCTACACCACGCCCGAAGCCACCGAGTTGCAGGCGCTCCTGCGCGAGATGGCGGACGCCGGCGTGCAGGCCGTGGCGCTCGAGCTGAGCAGCCACGCCCTGGTGCAGCGCCGGGGCTACGGACTTGACCTCGACGTGGCGTTGTTCACGAACCTGAGCCATGACCATCTCGACTATCACGGCACCCTCGAGGCCTACCTCGACGCCAAGCTCATGCTGTTCGACGGCCGCAACGTCCCGAGCCCCGTGAAGTCCGCGACCGCGGTGGTGAACGCCGACGACCCGGTGGCGGAGAGAGTTGTGGCGGCGGCCCGGCGTGGAGGCATGAGGGTGCTGCGCTTCGGCGCTGCGGCGGGAACGGACGTGCGCATCGCTCGGGTCGAGACCAGGCCCGACGGGCTCGTGGTCGAGGTCGTGGCCGGGACCGTGGCCGAGGTGCGGCTGCCGCTGCTCGGGCGCTACAACGCCTGGAATGCCGCCGGCGCGTTCGCTGCGGCGCTGGCGCTGGGCCTGGCGCCCGCGCGCGCCGCGGAGGGCCTCGCGGCCGTCGAGAGCGTGCCCGGGCGGCTGGAGCGCATCGCCGCGGCCCGGGCCTTCGAGGTGGTCGTGGACTATGCCCACACGCCGGACGCGCTGCAGCGCTCGCTGGCTGCCATGCGGGAGCACGCCGGCGGCCGCGTGCTCCTGGTCTTCGGCTGCGGCGGCGATCGCGACCGGGCGAAGCGTCCGGTCATGGGTCGCGCCGCCCGCGCGGGCGCGGACGAGGTGTGGGTGACGAGCGACAACCCGCGCGGCGAGGACCCGGCGGCGATCGCGGAGGAGATCCTGGCGGGGGCCGGTGGCGCCGGTGGCCCGGTGCACCTCGAACTGGACCGTCACGCGGCCATCGCCGGGGCGCTCGCGGCCGCGCGCCCCGGGGACGCGGTGCTGATCGCCGGCAAGGGGCACGAGACCACGCAGACCATTGGAGAAACGGTGCTGCCGTTCGATGACCGCGAGGTGGCGCGCGGGCTGCTGCGCGAGGGAGACCGGGGATGATCGTGACCGCCCCCGCCGCTCTCACGCTCCCGCGGATCGCCCGGCTGGCAGGCGGCGACCTCGTGGTGCGCGAGGTCCCCGCCGGGCCGGCCGCGCGCGAGGCTCTCCTGGCCGCTGGTGTGGAGGGGGCGAGTCTGGACACGCGCACGCTCCGGCCCGGGATGCTCTTCGTGCCGTTGCCGGGTGGCCGCAGCGACGGGCACGACTTCCTCGAGGAGGCCTTCCGTCGCGGCGCTGCCGTCGCGCTCTGTGCGCGTGAGCGCCACGAGGCCTGGCGGGGGCGCGAGCCCGGGCCGCTGGTGGTGGTCGAGGACGTCACCGCGGGACTGGCGCGCCTGGCGCACGGCTACCGGCTCGGCTGGCACGGTCTGTTGTTGTGCGTGACCGGCAGCGCGGGCAAGACCACGACGCGCGAGCTGGTGGCCGCGGCGCTCACCGCAGCGGGCCCCGGGCTGCGCAGCGAAGGGAACCTCAACAACCACTGGGGCGTGCCCCTCACGCTGCTGAGGCTCAGGCCGGAGCATCGCACGGCGGTCGTGGAGATCGGCTCGAGCCACCCGGGGGAGATCGCTGCCCTGGCGGCGCTCGCCGCGCCCGGCGCGGGTGTCATCACCAACGCGGGCAGCGCGCATCTGGAGGGCTTCGGCACGCTCGACGCCGTGGCGCGCGAGAAGGCGAGCCTGGGCTTCGCGCTCGAGGCGGGCCGGCCTCTGTTCGCGGGCGCGGACTCACCCCGGCTGCTGCGCGCGCTGGCGGGTGTGAAGGCGCACGTGATCCGCTACGGGCTGGCCCGGTCGGCCGACGTGCGCCCCGAGCGCGTGACCGACCTGGGGTCCGACGGGAGCCGCATCGAGGTCGCGGGCTTCCCGCCGCTCCACCTGCGGCTCGTGGGCGGGCACCAGGTGCCGAACGCGCTCGCCGCGCTGGCCGTGGCGCGCGAGTCGGGGCTCGACCCCGTGACGGTGGTCGCCGCGCTCGAACAGGTCCGCGGGACGAAGGGGCGGATGGAGCTGCGGCGGGTGGAGGGTGCCCTGCTGCTGGTGGACTGCTACAACGCGAACCCCGACTCGGCACGCGCTGCGCTCGCGACGCTCGCCGGGTGGCCGGGGGCACGCCGGCGCATCGCGGTGCTGGGTGACATGCTCGAACTGGGCCCGCGCGCCGCGGCGCTCCATCGCCAGACCGGCGCGCGCGTGCGCGACGCCGAGCTCTGGGCGGTCGGGGCGCATGCGGCTGACTACGCGGCCGGGGCGCGACGGGTCGGCGCACGGGTGCGGTGCTTCGATGGGAAGCCCGCAGTGGCCGAGGCGCTGCGCGGGGCGCTGGGAGCGGGCGTGGTCGTGCTGCTCAAGGCCTCGCGCGGGGCGGCGCTCGAAGAGGTCCTGGAGGGCCTGGGGTCGGGCCCGGGGAAGGAAGGCTGATGTTCTACGAATGGATCTACCCCCTCCACGGCGTGCCCGGGCTCTCGGTCCTGAACGTCTTCCGGTACATCACCCTGCGCAGCGCCTACGCGGCGGTCACGGCGCTGCTCCTGTGCTACCTGCTCGGCCCGGTCATGATCGCCTGGCTGCGGCGCGTGAAGCTGGGGCAGAAGATCCGCGCCGAGGGACCTCAGGCGCACTTGGCGAAGGCCGGCACGCCCACCATGGGTGGCCTGCTGATCGTCACCTCGATCGTAGTGCCCACGCTGTTGTGGGGGAACTTCCACTCGCGTCCGCTCTGGCTCGCCCTGCTCGCTACAGTGTGGCTGGGCGCGCTGGGCTTCCTCGACGACTACCTGCGGGTGGTGAAGGGCTATCCCAAGGGCCTGCTCGGCCGCTACAAGCTCGCGGGCCAGATCCTGCTCGGCGCCCTGGTCGGCATCGCGCTCGTCGTGTGGCCCGAACCGGGGCTCTCGGCCACGACCATCCACATCCCGTTCCTCAAGTACCGCTACCTGGACTTCGGGCTGCTCTTCATCCCCTTCGTCATCCTGGTCATCACCGCCTCCTCGAACGCCGTGAACCTGACCGACGGCCTCGACGGTCTCGCCACCGGCCTGGTGGCCATCGCCGCGCTGGCTTTCGCCGGCATGTGCTACATCAGCGGCCACGCGAAGATCAGCGCCTACCTGAACATCACGACTCTGCCGTACAGTGGGGAGTTGACGGTCTTCTGCGCCGCGGTGCTGGGAGCGGCCCTGGGCTTCCTCTGGTACAACTGTCACCCGGCGGACGTGTTCATGGGCGATACCGGGTCCCTCGCGCTCGGTGGAGCGCTCGGCGTCGTGGCGGTGCTCATCAAGCGCGAGTTCTGGCTGGTGCTGGTGGGAGGAGTGTTCGTGATGGAGGCGCTCTCGGTGATGATCCAGGTGGCCTCGTTCAAGCTCTCCGGCAGGCGCGTGTTCCGCATGGCGCCGCTCCACCATCATTTCGAGCTCAAGGGCTGGCCGGAGTCCCGCGTGGTGCTGCGCTTCTACATCGTGGGCGTGCTCCTGGCCCTGCTCTCGCTCTCGACCTTCAAACTGCAATGACCATCGACGCCCGCCATCCGCTGCCCGGCTCGCGGCCCCTGGTGATGGGGGCGGCCCGCTCGGGCCTCGCCGCCGCCCGGCTGCTCGCGCGACACGGGCTCGACGTGCGCCTGGCCGACGCGAGACTGGCCGGGCCCGACGGTGGGCCGCGCGGACGCGAGCTCCTGCGCCAGGGCGTGTGCGCCAGCTGGGACGCGGACGACCCGCGCGCCCTCGAGGGGCGCGACTTCGTGGTCTGGAGCCCGGGCATCCCGATCACGCACGCGGTGGCCGCGGCGGCGCGCGCGGCGGGCCTGGCGCTGCTTTCCGAACTCGAGCTCGGCTACCTGGCGGCGCATGCGCCGTTCCTGTGCGTGACCGGCACCAACGGCAAGAGCACCACCACGCACCTGGCGGGCGCGCTGCTGCGCGGCGCCGGCCGGCAGGTCGAGGTCTGCGGGAACATCGGCCGGGCGTTGTGCGAGGTCGCCGAGAGCGTGCCGCCCACGGGGTTGCTCGTGGTCGAGGTCTCCTCCTTCCAGCTCGAGACCGTGGACCGCCTCAAGCCCTTCGTCGCCACCTGGCTCAACCTGACCCCCGACCATCTCGACCGGCACGGGGACTTCGACGCCTACGGGGCGGCGAAGCAGCGCCTGTTCGCGCGCCAGGATGAGACCGACTACGCGGTCTGGAACGCCGACGACCCCGAGGTGGCGAAGCGCCGCTCGGGAGACGCCACCTGGCTCGAGTTCTCCGCCCTGCACGCGGTGGAGGATGGGGCCGCGATCGTGGATGGGCGCATCCGCCTCGGCTGGCGCGGCGGGGTCGAGGACGTGATGGAGACGCGCGAGATCGGGCTGCGCGGGGCGCACAACGTGCTGAACGCGCTGGCCGCGGTCGCGACCGTGATGCCGCTCGAGCCGGCGCCCGACGCCCTGCGCGCCGTGCTGCGCGAATACGGTGGCCTCGAGCACCGGCTCGAGCCGGTGGCGACCGTGGCGGGCGTAGCCTTCGTGAACGACTCCAAGGCCACCAACGTGAACTCGCTCGAGGTCGCGCTCCTGAGCTTCGAGAGCCCGATCGTGCTGATCGCGGGCGGGCGTGACAAGGGACAGGACTTCGCGCCGCTGGGCAGCCTGGTGCGCGAACGCACGCTGGCCGTCGTGCTGATCGGCGAGGGCGCGGAGCGCATGGCCGCGCACTGGGCCGGCGCGCGCCTGCTCCGCGCGGACTCGCTCGCCCTGGCCGTGGACCTGGCCTACGCGACCGCGCGGAACGCCCCCGGCGGCCCCGCGCCCGTGCTGCTCTCGCCGGGCTGTTCCTCCTTCGACATGTTCTCCGACTTCGAGGACCGCGGGCGCCGCTTCAAGGAAGAGGTGTCGCGCGTGGTGGCGCGGGAGGGGGGCGCGTGAACCGCGGCGACCGCTGGCTGATCGTGCTCCCGTTGTTGCTCACGGCGCTGGGCGTCATCATGGTCTACTCTTCGAGCGCGATCCTGGGCATCACGCGCTACCAGGATCCGAACTACTTCCTGGCCCGGCAGTTCCTGCGCGCCGGACTGGGCGTGCTGGTGCTGCTGCTGTGTGCCATGCAGGTGGATCTGAAGAAGCTCGAGCGCGCCGCGCCGGTGCTGTTCGGCGCAGGGCTCGCCCTGCTTCTCGCCGTGTTCGCGCTGGGGCATGTCTCGAACGGCGCCACGCGCTGGCTGCGCATCGGCTTCCTGAGTGTGCAGCCCACCGACGTGGGACGCCTCGCGACCGTGATGTTCCTGGCGTGGTGGCTCAAGCGGAACCCGCCGGCGGTGCGTGGCTTCGCGCGGGGCCTGCTGCCGCCGCTCGGCTTCGTGGGCGCGGCTGCCGGGCTGATCCTGGTGCAGCCGAACCTGAGCAGCGCGGGACTCCTGGGCGTCACCGGCTTCCTCATGCTCTTCCTGGCGGACGCGCCGCTCCTGCACCTGGCGGTGCCGGTCGCGACGGGTCTGGTGACCGGAGTGGTGATGATCCAGACGCATCCGTACCAGATGCAGCGCGTCGCCACGTTCGGACGTTTCGTCTTCACCGGAGCCCTCGATCAGCGCGGGTCGGGCTGGCAGCTCGACCAGTCGCTCATCGCGATCGGCTCCGGAGGCTGGTTCGGCCGTGGCCTGGGCGGGGGGTTGCAGAAGTACCTCTTCCTGCCGGAGGCCCATACCGACTTCATCTTCTCCATCCTGGCGGAGGAACTGGGGTTCATCGGCACGAGCGCGCTGTTCGTCTTGCTGGCGCTGCTGCTATGGCGCTGCATGCGCGTCGTGGCGCGTGCCGCCGACCCGTTCCACTTCCTGCTGGCCGGAGGACTCACCTTGCAGATTGGACTCTACGCACTCGCGAACCTGGCCGTGGCCACGGGCCTCGCGCCCACCACCGGATTGCCGCTGCCGTTCGTTTCCTACGGTGGCACGGCCCTGCTGGCGAACCTGGCGGCGGCCGGGCTGCTCTACCGCATCAGTGCCGTCAATGCCTCCACCGATGCTCTCGCGCGCCAGCGCTGGTCGGGAGGCCGCCCATGAAGGTGCTCATCGCCGGCGGCGGCACGGGGGGCCACGTGTACCCGGGCATCGCGGTGGCCGAGGAACTCGTCCGCAGGCACAGGGACGCGCAGGTGGTGTTCGTGGGCACGCGGCGCGGCATCGAGTCGCAGGCCGTGCCCGAGGCCGGCTTCCGCATCCGTTTCACCTGGAGCCGGGGATTGCCGCGGCGTGCCTGGTGGCGCTGGCCCGCGTCGGTGTCCAGCAACCTGGTGAGCTTCTGCCAGGCGATCTGGATCGTGCTGCAGGAGAAGCCCGACGTCGTGCTGGGTACTGGAGGCTACGTGAGCGGGCCGGTGACGCTGGCCGCGTGGCTGCTGGGGCGGCCCATCGTGCTCCAGGAGCAGAACAGCGTCCCCGGGCTCGCCAACCGCTGGCTCGCGCAGATCGCCGATGAGGTCCACCTCTCGTTCGTGGAGGCGCGCTCGTATTTCCGGCGCCGCGACCATCTCAAGGTGACGGGCAATCCGATCCGCGACTACATCCTGAGCGGGGACCGGGCCACCGCGCTGCAGGAATTCGGGCTCACGGCGGGCCAGCCGACCGTATTCGTGTTCGGCGGCAGCCGCGGGGCGCACCGCATCAACGAGGCGGCCCTGGAGGCCATGCGCCGCCTGAAGGGCCGCGTGAGCGTGCAGTTCATCCTGCAGACCGGGCGCGAGGACTACGATTGGGCGAAGGGCGTGGTCGATGCCGAGCAGCTGCCGGCCAGGGTGGTGCCCTACCTGCGCCGCATCCACCAGGCCTACGCCGCGGCCGACGTGGTGGTGTGCCGCTCGGGGGCCATGACGCTGGCCGAGATCGCGGCCTGCGGCACGCCGTCCATCCTGGTGCCCTATCCGCACGCGGCGCACGACCACCAGGCGGTCAATGCGGGCAACCTGGTGGACCGCGGGGCCGCGGCCATGATCCCCGACCGCGAGCTCACCGGCGAGCGCCTGGCCCAGGAGATCGCCCACTGGCTCGCCGACCGCCAGGCGCTCTCGCGGATGTCGGCCAACGCGCGCACCTTCGCTCGCCCCGATGCGGCCGAGCGCATCGTGAGGAGCCTCGAGCGCTGGTCCCACGGCCACGCCGTCGCGCGGGATCCCGTTGCGCCCGACGAGCGGGAGGATTGATGTACGGGCGCACGCACCGGATCCACTTCGTGGGGGTCGGCGGGGTCGGGATGTGCGGCATCGCCGAGGTGCTTCTGAATCTCGGCTACCAGGTCTCGGGCAGCGACCTGCGCCCCGGCGAAGCCACGAAACGACTCTCCGGGCTGGGAGGGCGCATCTTCCCGGGCCACGAGGCCGCGAATGTCGAGGGCGCGCAGGTGGTGGTCTACTCGACCGCGGTCAAGCCCGACAATCCCGAAGTGGTGGCTGCGCGCGCGCAGGGCATCCCGGTGATCCCCCGCGCGGACATGCTGGCCGAACTCATGCGCATGAAGTACGGCATCGCGGTGGCAGGTTCGCACGGCAAGACCACCACGACCTCGCTGATCGCCGCGGTGCTGGCGCGCGGGGGACTCGACCCGACCATCGTGGTGGGCGGACGGCTGCAGTCCACCGGCTCGAACGCCCGGCTGGGCCACGGGCAGTTCCTGGTGGCCGAGGCCGACGAGAGCGACGGCTCCTTCCTGCGGCTCTCGCCGGCGGTCGCGGTGATCACCAACATCGACCGGGAGCATCTCGACCATTACGGCTCGCTCGAGGAGTTGCGGCAGGCCTTCATCTACTTCGCCAACCGGGTGCCCTTCTACGGCGTGAGCATCCTGTGCGCTGACGACCCGCAGGTGCGTGGCATCCTGCCGCAGGTCACCAAGCGCCATCTGCTCTACGGCACCGCGCCCGATGCGGCGCTGCGTGCGGAGGACGTGCGCCTGGATCCTCAGGGTGCGAGCTTCCGGGCGATCTCGGACGGCCGGGAGCTGGGCACGGTGCGCCTGGCGCTGCCGGGGCTCCACAACGTCCTGAACGCGCTCGCGGCGGTGGCCGTGGGGCTCGAGCTCGAGGTGGCCTTCAGCCACATCGCCGAGGCGCTCGGGACCTTCCGCGGCGTGGGCCGCCGCTTCGAGACCCGCGGCGAGGTGGGGGGCGTGAAGGTCGTGGATGACTACGGCCACCACCCCACCGAGATCGCGGCCACACTGGCGGCCGCGCGTACCCTGGGCCGGCGTGTGCTGGTGCTGTTCCAGCCGCACCGCTACACGCGCACCGCGCTCCTGCACCGCGAGTTCGGGGCCTGCTTCGGCGACGCCGACAAGGTCTGGGTGCTGGATATCTACCCGGCGGGGGAGAGCCCGGTGGCGGGTGTGACGGCCCTGACCATCGTGCAGAGCGCCGAGGCGCTGGGGCAGAAGCATCTGGTCCACATCAGTGACGCCGGAGCGGCGGTCGAGGTCGTGGCGCGCGAGGCGCGCCCGGGCGACCTGGTGCTCACGCTCGGCGCGGGCGACGTGGGGAGGCTCGGTGACCAGCTGCTGACCAGGTTGCGCGGCGAGCCGGGGGAGCGCTGATGGGCCTGTACCAGGGACGAGCGCTGGAGCGCGGGCCGCGGCCGGACGTCCGTCCCGGCGCCCGACCCGGCGCACGCCCCGTGCCGAACCGCCGCTGGAACGGGCGGCCGCGGATGCTGCGGTCCGTGCGCATCGGGCTGGCGCTCGCCGGCGTCGCGAGCCTCGCGCTGGTGGTCGCGCGCCTGCCTTGGCGCCAGCTGCGCGAGCGCGTTGCGGTGGTGCAGGAGGTGCGGATCGAGGGTGCGCTCTACCTGGACGCGGCGCGGGTGGGGGAGGTCGCCGGCCTGCACGCGGGCGACGACCTCATCGCCCTCGACCTCGATCGCGCCCGCCAGGCCCTGATGCTCGACCCGCGCATCTCCCGGGCCGAGGTGACGCGGGCCTGGCTTCGCGACGTGCGCGTGCGGATCGTGGAGCGCGAGCCCGTGCTGGTGGTGACGCACGGGACGCCGTGGGAGGTGGACTCGTCCGGAGTGCTGCTGCAGCCGCTGGCGCGGGGCCTGACCGCCGACGTTCCGCTCCTGACCGGACCGGACTTCTCCCGGCAGCAGGCGGGCACGCACGTGCTCACGCTCGAGGTGCGGCGCGGGCTGGCGTGGGTGCGGGCGCTCGCGGCGCGCGACCTGCAGCTGGCGGTCGGGGTGTCGGAGGTGGACGTGTCCGACCCGCTCGCCACGAGCGTCCTGCTCGAGAACGGTACGCGGGTGCTGGCGCCCGCCTGGCCGCCCGGCGCCCGCGTGCTGTCGGCCCTGCGGGTGGTGCTGTCGGACCTGCAGCGTCGTGGCGTACTCGCAGGCGAGGTGGACCTGCGCTTTGAGAACCAGGTGGTGGTGAGACCGGTGGGTGCGCCCGGATCCGCGCCGGGGCCCCTGCTCGACCAGGTGGGTGCCGGAGCCGCGGGCGCGGACCTGGACGGGGACCACCGCAGCGGATAGATGGATCGCGGTACTCCAAGGAGGGGGTGAACGGCACCATGGGACAGGCGGTGAAGACGTACGTGGGCCTCGACATCGGCACCACGAAGATCTCCTGCATCATCGCGGACACGGGCGGCACGGGGGCCGAGGAGTTGCGCGTGGTGGGTGTGGGCACTGCTCCCAGCGAGGGGTTGCGCCGGGGCGTGGTCGTGGACCTCGACAAGACGGTGGCCAGCAGCCAGCGCGCGGTGGACGAGGCCGAGCGCATGGCGGGAGTGCCGGCGAAGGGGGTCTACGCGGGCATCGCCGGCGACCATATCCGCAGCATCAACAGCCGCGGCGTGATTGCGGTCTCGCGGCGGGACAACGAGATCGGCAGGGCGGACGTGGACCGGGTGATCGAGGCCGCCAAGGCCATCGCCATTCCCATGGACCGCGAGATCATCCACGTCATCCCGCAGGAATACATCGTGGATGACCAGGACGGGATCAAGGACCCGGTCGGCATGAGCGGCGTGAGGCTCGAGGCCGAGGTCCACATCATCACCGGGGCCGTGACCTCGGCCAAGAACATCTGCCGCTCGATTCAGCGGGCCCACCTCAAGGTCTTCGACCTGGTCCTCGAGCCGCTGGCCTCGAGCCACGCCGTGCTGGACGACGACGAACGCGACCTGGGCGTGGTCCTGCTCGACATCGGCGGTGGCACCACCGACGTCGCGGTGTTCTACGAGGGCTCCATCCGCCACACGGCGATCCTGCCCTTCGGCGGCGCGAACGTGACCAATGACCTCGCCATCGGCCTGCGCACGCCCATCGACAAGGCCGAGGCCATCAAGATCCAGTACGGCTGCGCGCTGGCCTCACTGGTTCCGAGCACGGAGTCGATCTCCGTCTCGGGCGTGGGCGGCCGCGCGGACCGGGAGATCGCCCGGCACATGCTGGCCTCGATGATCGAGCCGCGCATGGAGGAGATCTTCCAGCTGGCCAACAAGGAGGTGAAGAAGAACCACTTCGCGGAGTTGCTGGGCGGTGGGGTTGTCCTCACGGGCGGTACCTCGCTCATGCCGGGTGTGACGGAGCTGGCTGAGCAGGTGTTCGAGATGCCCGTACGGCTGGGTGCTCCCCAGGGATTGGGGGGACTCTCGGCCAACGTCGCCGACCCGCGCTTCTCGACCGGGGTGGGGCTCGTGCTGCATGCCCTGCATGCCGAGAGCGGCGAGGACGGCAGCCGCGAGCGGCGGGGCGTGGAGCCGAGCCGCTCGTCGTTCGACCCGCGTCGCTGGTTCAAGGGTCTGTTCTACTCGTGAGCGTGATTCATGTCTGTCCAACCATCATCGCCTGATCCCCACGGAAGAACCCCCGGGCACATCCGTCGTGGACGGAGTCGCCGGGCCCGAGTAGGGAAGGCACAGGGAGTCGTGCCAATGTTCGAACTCGAGATCGACAGCACCGCCTCAGCCAAGCTCAAGGTCATCGGAGTGGGAGGGGCCGGCGGCAACGCCGTGAACCGCATGATCGGAGCCGGGCTGCGCGGAGTGGAGTTCATCGTCGCCAACACCGATGTGCAGGCCCTGAACCAGTCGCTGGCGCCCCATCGCATCCAGATCGGCAAGGCCACCACACGCGGCCTGGGTTCGGGCGGGGACCCCGGCCGGGGCCGCGCTGCCGCCGAAGAGGACGAGCAGACCATCGCCGACGCGCTCAGCGCCAGCGACATGGTCTTCATCACCGCCGGGATGGGTGGTGGCACGGGGACCGGCGCGGCGCCGGTGGTGGCGCGGCTCGCCAAGCAGAGCGGGGCGCTCACGGTGGCCGTGGTCACCCGGCCCTTCACCTTCGAGGGCCGGCGCCGTCTGCGGCAGGCCGACGACGGTCTCGCGGAATTGCGCGCCGAGGTGGACACGCTCATCATCATCCCGAACGAGCGGCTGCTCGCGGTGGTGGAGAAGGGAACCACGCTCACCGACGCCTTCGGTGTGGCCGACGAGGTCCTGCTCAAGGCCACCAAGGGCATCTCGGATCTGGTGACGGTGCCGGGGCTCGTGAACCTGGACTTCGCGGACGTGAAGGCGGTGATGTCGAACCGGGGCAACGCGCTCATGGGCACGGGGCGCGCCTCGGGGCCCGGCCGGGCGCTGGAGGCGGCGCAGTCGGCTGTGGCGAGCCCGCTGCTTGAAGATGTCTCGATCAGCGGCGCCGAGGGTGTGCTCGTGAACATCACGGGCGGTCGCGACCTGACGCTGCACGAGGTGAACGAGGCGGCGAGCGTGGTGGTGAGCGCGGCCGGCGATGACGCCAATGTCATCTTCGGCGCGGTCATCGACCAGAACATGGATGGCGAGATGATGATCACGGTCATCGCCACGGGCTTTGGCCGCGACGCTTCGCGGCCGCACGCCGAGAAGGGGCGCGGCGCGGAGACCGAAGGAAGCCGGCATTCTCATCCGTGGAGGGACGAGGTGGGCGTGGGGGTCCGCGACCGCTGGGGGACTGGCGGCCGCAATGGTGATTCCTTCGAAGTGCCCGCCTTCCTGCGCAAGCAGATGGACTAGCCAGGATCGTTCATGAACCGCGTGGCGAGAATGCGAGGTGATCGGCGGATTCAAGGTCCTGCAGCCGACGGCCTTGCCGCCGCAGATCGAGGTCAGATCGCGTTCGCAGCATCGGGTCATGAATCGTCCGGACTAGGGTGACCCACGCGGGGGCGCGGCCCGAGGCGCCCCCCGGATCCACCGCGACGCGAAAGGAATGGATTCCGGCCTTGTTCACCAACCTCCTCAAGTGGGGACACAACCGCCACTACAACCGTGGCATGGTGCACTTCAACCGCGGCGAGTACGGACAGGCGGCTGACGAGTTCGACGCGGTGCTGGGCGAAGTGCGCGATCCAGGCAACCCCGACCACAGCCTGGCGCTGTGCTATGCCGCCGAGGCGCGGGCGAACCTCGGGCTTGCGTTCTTCCACGCCGGGCAGTACGCGAGGGCGGAGGAGCAGTTCTCGAAGGCTCTGGAGGAGAACCCGACCTTCCCCGATCTGCGCTACTTCCGGGCGCGCATCTTCCAGCGCTCGGGTCGCCTGAAGGAGGCGGTCGCCGAGCTCGAACGGGCCCTGGCGGAGCACCCGCGCTACGTCGAGGCGCTGCTGCTGCTGGCCGTGTGCCATTCGCAGCTCGACGACCGCGAAGGCTCGATCCAGGCACTGAACCGGGCCCTGAACCTGGGCGTCGAGTTGCCCGCGGGGCTGGTGGCCTCCCGCGTCTCGGAGTGGGCGGCCACGGACTGGCAGGGACTGCTGACCGCGCCGGCGGGAGGCCTCGGCGCCGCGGCGCCCTCGGCCGCGCACCTGGACCGGGCGCTCGAGCGCTACCACGCGGGCGATCTCTTCGGCTCCATCGCCGAGCTCGAGCAGGCGGTGGCCGAGAATCCTGGCTACGCAGATGTGCGCGGCCGGTTGGGCGGCCTGCTGCTCGAGGCCGGGCGGATCGAGGAGGCGCTCGGGCAGCTGGACCATGCGCTGCGCATCAACCCGCGCTACCTGGAGGCCCGCCTGCTGGCCGCGCGCGCGCAGCTCGAGCTGGGCGGAGCGCGCGACGCGATCGTGCACCTCGAGGCCGCGCTCGAAGCCTTCCCCGACTATCCGGACCTGCATTTCTGGCTCGGGCTCGCGCGCTTCCGCGCCGGCGAGCTCCAGGCGGCCGTGCCCCCGCTCGAACGCGCGGTGAAGCTCAACCGGCAGTTCGCCCGCGCGCAGCGGCTGCTGGGGATGATCTACCACGCGCTCGGCCGGCACGAGGATGCGCTGCGCTCGGTGCGGCGCGGACTGGTGCGCGACCGGGAGATCCCGCAGGGCGTCCTCGACCAGGTCTCTCTCGCCCTCGCCGTGAACGATGTGACCGGGATGGAGGAGGAGATCCAGCGCGCGCTCGCGGTCCAGCCTGACTATCCGGACCTGCAGCTTGCTCTGGCCCGCGTCCGGCGGGCGCAGGGCCGGCTCGAGGGGGCGCGTGAGTCCTACCGCGAAGCGCTGGCGCTGCGGCCCGGGTACGACCCTGCGGCGCTCGAGTTGGCGGCCGTCGAGCTCGCGCTTGGGCACGTGGTGGCTGCCGAGGAGTTGCTCGGGGACCTGGTTGCGCGGCACCTCGACTGGCCCGATGCCCATGCCCAGTTGGGGCGCGTGCGCCTGCTGCGCGGGGACGCAGCCGGGGCCGAGGGGCCGCTGAGGGCGGCCCTCGCCGCCAATCCGCTGTATGCCGCCGCGCGCGCCGATCTGGGCTGGGCGCTGCTCGCGCAGGCGCGCACCCGCGAGGCCGACGAGGAGTTCGCGCGGGCGCTGGAATTGGACCCCCTGCACGCCCTGCCGCGACAGCAGCTGGAGTGGCGTGAGTTGCTGGCCGTGAAGCGCCAGGAACCCAACGTCCGGCGATGAAGAGGCCCCGCCGCCGGGAAAGGGCGACGGGGCGTCGGCGTGGGAAGGCGGTTACGCGGCGGCCGGCTTGCGGACCTTGCGCACGGCTTTCGTCACCTTGCCGCTGCGGATGCACCGGGTGCAGACGTCCAGGTTCTTGGCCCGGCCATCCACCAGCGCTCGCACACGTTGCAGGTTGGGATTCCAGGTCCGCTTGGTCAGGTTGTGAGCGTGGCTCACGTTGTGGCCTGCCATCGTGCCCTTCCCGCAGATATCACATCGCTGAGCCAAGAAGAGACCTCCTGCCATCGAATCACGGTCCATCGGGGTCGAACGAGCACCGGACTCTATCAGCACCCCCCGGGACTGTAAAGCGACCCTCCCGGGTTCTCCCGCGAGTCCCCGGGCCGACGGGCCTGTCCCGGCGCGCCCAGCGTCCGGCGCCGGGATGTGCGAAAGTGCTCCAGACCATGCCAGCGCCACCGACCCCGCCCCGACGCCCGATCCAGGGGAAGCCGCCGCTCGAGCCCGCTTCGCGGCTGCAGTTCCTGCCGGGGGTGGGCCCCCAGCGCGCCGAGGCCTTCGCGCGCCTCGACCTGTCCACGCTCGAACACCTGTTGCGCCACTACCCGCGCACCTGGCTCGACGCGCGCCGCTTCGTGCGCGTCGCCGACCTCCGGCCCGGCGAACTGCTGACCGTCGAGGGCATCGTGCACAGCGCCGTGGCCATCCGCACGCGGGCCGGGCGCACCGACTTCCAGGTCGCGCTCGACGACGGCAGTGGCGCGCGCCTCGGGCTCTACTTCTTCGGCCAGCCCTTCCTCGCGCGTACGCTCCAGCGCGGTGTGCGCGTGGTCGTGAGCGGCGAACTGGACCCGCTCGAGCGGCGCATGCTCAACCCGCTCTTCGAGGTGGTCGAGGGCGAGATGGAGGCCCTGCTCCACGTCGGGCGGCTGGTGCCCGTGCATGCCCTGACGAAGGGAGTCACCGCGCGCGGGATGCGGACGGCGGTGCGGCACGCGCTCGACGCGGTGGCCGCGGCCGTAAAGGATCCCGTTCCCGCCGCGGTGGTGGCGGCGAGCGGGCTGGTGCCGCTTGCCGAGGCGCTCCTGCAGATCCACTTCCCCGAGGACGAGGCCCGCCTCGCCGCCGCGCGGCGCAAGCTCGCCTTCGAGGAACTCTTCCTGCTGCAGACGGTGCTCGAGTTGCGCCGGCAGGCGCTGG
>Ga0315286_10002125_pt1 | contig 18369 bp, 5 predicted proteins | sample YL17G10_0_MG_FD_205038 | JGI IMG/M metagenome (GOLD analysis project Ga0315286, IMG submission 205038) | Sediment microbial communities from Yellowstone Lake, YNP, Wyoming, USA - YL17G10_0 | ecosystem: Environmental > Aquatic > Freshwater > Lake > Sediment | place: USA: Wyoming | collected... | reverse complement strand
GGCTTCTCAAGCGAATTGCGGACGGGGCTTGACTCATGCACCCAGCGGCGGGGCGGCCGGCTCGCCGCAGAGAGCGTCCTCGTGTGGCGTTCGGCTACTTGCCCGCCGGCGCCTCCTGATGCTGATAGACCCGGACGTAGTCGACCAGGAACTTCTGCGGGAAGATCGTGTCGTCGATCTGCCCTCCCCAGCTTCCGCCGAGCGCCAGGTTGACGAGCAGATACTGCGGTTTGCGGAAAGCGTTGTCGTCCTTGTCGTCGGCCTGGTTCATCGGGAAGGTGTGATACTTCTGCGCGTCGAAGTAAAAGTCCATGCGGTCCGGGAACCACTCCACGGCATAGACGTGGAAACCGTCCCAGGGCTTTTCGACGGCGACCTTGTTGCCCGATGACTTGTGCTTGCCGTCCTTGCGGAAGTGGACGGTGGCGTGGACGAAGCCGGGGGTGTGGCCGACGAACTCCATGATGTCGATCTCGCCGCAGGCCGGCCAGCCGACCTCGCGGATGTTGCTGCCGAGCATCCAGATGGCGGGCCAGACGCCGCGGCCCTGGGGCAGCTTGGCGCGGACCTCGATGCGGCCGAACTTCCAGTCGGTCTTGTTGAGGGTGATGAGGCTGGCGGCCGTGTAGTCGGCGTACTGCTTCGCGGCGCGGCCGCCCTTGGCGTCGGGGCTGTAGCGCGGGTTGGCGTATTTCTCGCGCCGCCCCTCGATCACCAGCATGCCGTTCTCGACGCGGGCGTTCTCCTTGCGGGCACGGGTGTAGAACTGGGCCTCGTTGTTGCGGACGAAACCCTCCTCGTAGTCCCACTTCTTCGGATCGGGCAGGCCCTCGTAGTCGAACTCGTCGGCCCAGACGAGCTTCCAGTCCTTCGCCAGGGCCGGGACCGCCGGCGGGGCGGGCTCGGCCTTGTCGGCACCCTCGAGGGCACAAATGAAAAGCAAGAGCGGCACTGCCACACCAAGAAAGGCCAACGTCGGCAATCGCTGGTTCATCGCGGCCTCCACTCTGGGGTTGGACTGGAGGGCATCGGCTCTTCGGCCAAACGGGCGCAGGACAGCCTCACGGCCATGAACAAGCCCCCCAATCGCACCCGGGAATCATAGGGTTTCGGGCAAGGGTTCGCCAGCAAATCCCGCGGCGCCGGCGGCGGGCGGGGCGCAGACACCGGAGGGCCCACCTCGCACCGCACGTATCGCGGGAATTGTCTTGACAAGGAGGGTGTACTGGTGTACAGTGTACGCAGCAACAGGCAAAGGAGGGCGGCCGGCATGGAACCCCTGACCGAGCGGCAGCCGCAAGTCCCGGAGTTCGCCGAGGATCACGTCCGCCGCCGCGGCTTTCCGTCCGCCCTCCGCCAGATCGGCAAGGCCCTCGGCAGACACCTCTGGGCCAGAGGCTGCGTGGCGACGACGGACCTGACCTTGCTCGACGGGCTTGTCGCGACATTTCTGGGCGAAGTGCCCCGACAGGCAGGACCCTGAATCGGGCGTAAGCGGATTCCCTTCGTGCCGGCACAAGCAGGGAAGAACCGCCGACATAAGACCAAGCTGTCGTCGGCTTCGTGAGCGACAGGCCGCGCATCGGCCGTAGCGCCGGTGAGGCGGAACGCAGGCGGCCTGTCGGCGGGGATGCGGGTCTGCGCAGGCCCCAACGGCACGAAAGGAGAATTAAGCCATGCATGCTTCAGCTTCCCTCACTCGATCTTCCAGGTACCCGGAACTACGGTGTCACTTGACCCCATGCGCGGCGGGTCTGCCGACCCGCGGCGCAGGAAGTGCCCCGGAGCAGGCAGAAAACACACCCACGCGGCGGGTCAGGAGATCCGCCGCGCCAAGTGGCGCTGTGGCGCTCGGTGCGGCGGCCATGGTCGCCGTCCTGGTGTTGTCCGGCTCGCCGGCCCGCGGCGCGGGACTCCTGATCGCCGACGGCGGGCTCGGCGGGGTCCTGGAGATCCAGGAGCACCGCGTCCATGTCACCCTCAACAACGGCGTGGCCGTGACCGAAGTCACGCAGGTGTTCCGCAACGCCGAGAACCGGCCGGTGGAGGCCCTGTACACGTTCCCCGTTCCCAAGGGGGCGTCGGTGGCCGATTTCAGCATGTGGATCAACGGGCAGGAGATGGTCGGCGAGGTCGTCGAGAAGGCCCGCGCCCGCCGGATCTACGAGAGCTACAAGCCTCGCCGGAAAGACCCGGGCCTGCTCGAGCAGAAGGACTATAAGACCTTCGAGATACGCATCTTCCCGATCGGCCCCGGCGCCGAGCAGAAAGTCCGCCTCCGGTACTACCAGGAACTGGAGGTCGATGACGATTATGCCACCTATGTGTATCCGTTGGCCACCACGACGACGGGGGCCAGGGCCGCCACGGCCGGGAGGCTCTCCCTGGCGGTCCACGCCCGGTCGCTCGTCCCGATCGCCGCCATGGAAAGCCCCAGCCACCCGGACGCCTTCGTGATCGTCGGCCACGACGCCACCTACTTCCAGGCCAGCCTGGAGACTCAGCGCGGCGACCTCGGGCGGGACTTCGTGCTCGCGTATCGCCTGGCCCGCCCGCGCACGGGCCTGGACGTCATCGCCTCGAAGCCGTCGGACGAAGACGGTTACCTGTGCGCCACGCTGACCCCGGGGGAGGAACTGGCCGCGAAACGCTCCGGCATGGACTACGTGTTCCTCCTCGACATCTCCGGCAGCATGGGCGAGGAGAACAAGCTCGGCATCTCGCGCCGCGGCATCACGGGCTTCACCGAGACGCTGGGTGCCGACGACCGTTTCGAGGTCATCGCGTTCAACGTGGTTCCCCAGGTCCTGTTCAGCGGACTCCGGGAGGTCACGGCCGAGCGCAAGGCGGAAGCCGCCAGGTTCCTGGCCGCCCAGGCCGCCAAGGGAGGAACGGAACTTCGTTCGGCGCTGGGCGCCGCCTACCGGCTCGCCGAGCCCAACCGGACGCTGAACGTGGTCTTCCTGAGCGACGGCCTGACCGAGCAAGGCGACCGGCAGGCGCTTCTGGAGATGATCCGGCAGCGGCCCGCCAACTCGCGGGTGTTCTGCGTCGGCGTGGGCAACGACGTGAACCGGGCGCTCCTGGAACAGATGGCCGAAGACAGCGGCGGACTCGCCTCCTTCATCTCCCTCAGCGACAACCTCCAGCGCCAGGCCGAGGCGTTTCGCCGCAGACTGATCCACCCCGCCGCCTCGGAGCTGGCCCTGAGCTTCGAGGGCGGCAACCTCTACGACGTGGAACCGGCGAGGCTGCCCAACCTCTACCACGGGACCCCGCTTCGCCTCTACGCGCGGTACCGCGGCGCCGGCCCAACGACCCTCACCGTGCGCGGCAGCGCCAACGGCAAGGACGTCGTCTGGACGGCCAGGGTGGACCTGCCGGCCAAGGACGACGCGAATCCCGAGATCGAGCGAATGTGGGCCTGGCACCGGGTCCAACGGCTGCTCAAGGAGGCCGACCGGGCGGGGTCGCGCGAGTCGGTTATCGCCGAGGTCGTCCGCCTTGGGGAGGCCTACTCCATCGCCACCGAACATACCTCCTTCATCGTGCTCGAAAACGATGGCGAGTACAAGCGGTGGGCCATCGAGCGGCGAAGCGCCCTGCGGCTCCAGCGCGACCGCCAGGCCCGAGAGGTCCTGGCCAGGCAACTCGAGACGATCCGCGACAAGGCCGTGGCCAAACTGGGGGCCGAACGGGCCGCGCCCACGCTTTCGGATCTGCCGCCCCCCGATGCCGCAGCGAGCGCCAGTCCGCAGGCCAACGCCAGTCCGGTGCGGGCGTCCCCCGATTCGCCCCGTTGGAGCTGGCCGAAACTGGGGGGCGGACCCGTCGGACCCGTCGGCGTGGCTTTCGCGGCCGTTCTGGTTGTGGCTGAACTCGTGAGGCGAAGGAAGGCACACAGGTGACACAGGCGCCGGCGACATCTGAAGTGCGGGGCGGCCCGATGGCCTTGGGCCAAGGGCCGCCCCGCCTTCACTGGTCAACCCTCGGACTGGCGGCAATCGTCGTCGCGGCGGTCCTGGCCCAGGCCTGGCCGGAGGGTGCCGCCGCCCTTGAGTTCGACCGCCAGAGGATCGCCGCCGGCCAATGGTGGCGGCCCGTTTCAGGACACCTCGTCCATTACGGATGGCCTCACATGGCGGCGGACATGGGCGTCTTCGCTGCGCTATGCTGGGTGGCGCAGAGGCGCGGTCGAGGCGTAGCGTGGTCGGTCGCGATTGGGGGCGTCGCGGTCGGCGCGGCGGTGTACTGGTGGGCTCCCGATACGAACACGTACCGCGGGATGTCCGGCGTGGACAGCGCCGTGTTCGGCTACCTGGTGGTCACCGAGGTTGTCCGCGACCGCGGGCTCAAGGCAGCCGCCTGGCTCACTGCCCTGGCACTGACCCTCGGCCGGTTTGTCTTTGAGACCGCGACCGGTCGGCCTATCCTGCCCACTTCATTGCCCGACGGCATTGCCGTGGTCGGAATCGCGCACATGGCGGGCCTTGTTGCCGGTTGCATGGCGGCTGCTGTGAGCGAGGCGGTGAGGAATCGGCCGTTGATCACGGCGCCGATGCCCTGCCCCGTGGCCGCGGCCGAGACTCAGGCCGGCAGCAGTTCCACCGTGTAGTCTCCCTCACTATCCAGGACGTTCCCCACGGCGACGTGCTTCGTCTTGTCGCACGTGTAGGAGGTGATGGTGTGCGCCTTGATGCCAAAGGCCGCCGGGTTGTTCGCGGAGTTGTCGGTCTCGACCTTGCTCACAACCACCGTGGCCAATTTGTTGGCCAGGACGTTCGAGTTGATGAACCACTTGTCGCCCGTGGCGCCCTTGATCGTGAGGCCCGCGATCGACATGGTCGCGTCGGCCGCGTTGGCCGCGAGGATGTCGGCGTTCCTCATGCCGCCCATCGTCAACGGCCCCAGCGGCCCGGTGAACCCGAGCGTCATGTCGGCCAGCCATCCCGCCGCCGTCATCGAGCCGAGGGTCATCGGCTGCTTCTTGCCTGCCACCGGCGCGACGCCCGTCAGCGTCACGTCGGCCTTGAAGTCGCCGGAGATGGCAGGCGTTATCTTGGTGGCGGCGACGCCCGTCGTGGCGATCGAGGCCACCGTCCGGGCGTTGATGGACCCGGCCTGCCACCGCACCGCCTTGACGGCGCCGATGGCGGCGGCGCCCCGGACCTCCGCGTCCATCACGTCGCCCAGCGTCAGCGACGCGACCGTCGAGGAGTTCTTGAGGACCCACGCCTCGCCCGCCGCGCCCACCGTGCCGCTGACGGCCACGGCGCCGACCGGGCCCGTGATGTCCCACGTGCTCGGAGTGACGTTGCCCTTGATCGTAGCGCCGCCGAGCGCCTTGGCCGTGCCGGTCACGCCGATGCCGGAGAGCGTGACGTCGGCCCCAAAGTTGCCGGGGAAGGCGGGCATCATCTTCGCGGCCGCCATGCCCGTGGTGGCGATCGAGGTCAGCCTGTTCGCGGTGATGGAACCGCTGAACCACCGGATCGCCTTGATCGCGCCGATGACACCCGCGCCGACCTCGGCATCGGCCACGTCGCCCAGTGTCAGGGAGGCGATGCCGGCGGCGTTCTTGAGGACCCATGGCTGCATAAACATGCCTGCGCCGGCGCTTATCTTGATCGCGCCGACCGCGCCCGTGATGTCCCACGTGCTCGGCGCCACGCCGCCCTTAACGGTGGCAACGCCGAGCGTTTTCGCCTTGGCGGCCACCCCGTTGCCGGAAAGCGTCAGGTTCGCCGCGAAGTCGCCGGCGATCTTGGGCGCCGCCGTCGCCTTGCCGGCGATGGAAAGCGTGCCGATCCAGGGGGCCCGGATTTCCTGGAGCACCCCGTCGGTGTCGCGCCACTCGGTGGCCGTCAGCGACGCCAGCGGCATAGCCGAGACAATTCCCGTGTCCTTCACCTGGTCGAAGACGAGGGTGGCGGGCTTGGAGGTCGCCGTGCCGCCGATCTGGACCGCGGCGCCGACGGCTTCATCGAAGGTTGCCTTCACGAGCGTGCCCTGCACCTCCATGAGACCGAGAAGATCCGTGGTGGCGGCGGCGATGGTGCCCATCGGGCCGTGCACGAGGATGGTCTCGACCGCCGTGTCGACTTTCTGGCCCGTGGTGGCGATCGTGAGCCCGCTCGCCGCATCGCTGCCGTCGACGGTGATCGCGCGGATGTTGCCGCGGGCGTTGGCGGGGTTCTTCCACCGCTCGACGGCGGCCGTGCCCTTGCCCGTCCATGAGACGGCCACGGGCGTGCCATCCTCATCTATAAATGACCACTTCTTATTCTTCGAATCGAGAACCGCCTGCTCGGTGGGCCAGAGGGTGATCGTCGCATCGGGCGCGGCCGGCGCCGACTCCGTGTTCCCAACGTTGTCAGTGGCGACGGTGTAGAAGCGGTACGTGTGGTCGGGCTGGCCGGTGAAGAGGACGGAGGAGGCGGTGGCGCCTTCGAGCCAGCGCGTCCAGGCCCCGCCGTCGGCGGAGACGTAGACGTCGCAGGAGGCGATGCCCGAGCCGCCGACATCATCCTGCGCAGCCCACGTGAGCCGGATGGCGCTGGCGCCCTGGCTGCCGCCGGGCGTGGTAATCTGGCTGGAGGGGGCGCCGGCATCGACGGTGTTCAGCACCGTCTCGGTGTCCATCGCCGGATTGGTGTCGAAGACGATGCTCGCCTGGTTGGTGATCTGGCGGCCGGAGGGCAGGCCGGACGCCTGGTCGATCACGTAGGAAACGTGACCCTCGCCGCTGTGGTTGGCGTCATTGACCGGCAAGAAACCGGCCAGCGGGTCGAGCGGCAGTTCGTGGGTGTCCGGATCGCGCGACAGGAAGTTACAGAACACGCGGCCCGTCGCGGGGTCGATCCCGGCCTCGATGTCCACCACCAGGTTCTGCTCCGGCCGGAGGTCGTAGAGGGTGTGGAAGTAGTGGGCGTTCGCGGCCGGCACGGTGATGACGTGACTGCCGAAGGCGATCTCGGTCAGGGCGAAGGTGGCCGGGTCGAGATCGGCATCGAGCGGGTTGGTGATGCGGACCTCCTGGGCGGGGAAGGTGGCCTGGGGGCCGCTGTTCTCGAAGAACACCGTGTAAGGCATGGGCAGGCCGGCGGGGACATAGGCCGGCGTGCCGAAGCCGGCGGGGCCGACCATGGCGTTGGGGTCATGGGCGCCGCCTTCCTTGTTGTGATCGTCATCGTCGGGGTAGGGCCACGGTCCGCGGGGCGGGACGGGACCGGGATCGTCATCGTCCGTGGGCTCCGGCAGGCCGCCCCAGGTGATGGTCAACGAGTAATTGGGGACGAAATCGCCGCCGGAGTCGCGCGGCGTGCCGTCCGGGTTCATCGCCCCGTACCCGGAGATGCCCACCACGAAGTGGTAGTCCTCGGAGGCGTCCAGATTGCGGAAGACGAGCAACTCGTGGCCCTCGGCGTTGCGCTCCAGCACGGCGGCCCCAATCTCGCCGGTGGTCTCGTTCTGAGCAAAGATGTCCAGGTCGCCGTAGCGCTCCTGCCAGTCCAACTGGATGGAGACGTTGCGCTTCTGGTCGGGGACGGCGAACTGGTCGCCGGTCACGTTGAAGGCAAACCAGTCGCCGGCGCCCGGCTGCGACTCGGCCATGATCAAGCCGTTCAGACGGATCGCGCCCAGCAGGTTGCCCGAGAAGTCCGTCATGGGCGTGAGAAGAGAGGCCGCGTCGCGCGCGTCGTTCTGCTCAAAGTCATCGTCGACGGGAGCGCCGTCGTCCGAGATGGTCATGCCGTTGTCCAGGAAGACGGTCATGTAAGCCGGACGATGCACCAGGCCGGCCCAGAAATCCATGATGTCGGTGTCCAAGGGTACGGAGGCCTTAAAGGCGCTCCAAAGGTCGTTGGGGCCACTGGGGCCGCTGCGGGCGATCTGCCAGAAGGTGCTGAGCACGGCGCCCATGACCACGTCGCCCTTGTTGGCGTCCACGTTAATTCCGTTGAGGGGGTCGGCAAAGCGACCCTCCAGCCGCGCGGGATTCAGGAGCTGGTCTTTGGCGTCCGCGTTGTAGGCGAAGCCATAGGCGTCATAGCCCATCCACCAGTTGTTATAGTTCAGGTACTGCGGCAGCGAGCGGACCTGGTCCGCGGTGTCCGTGATTCCCTTGTTGCCCCAGATATCCATGTCGCGCAGCGTGTAGGCGGCCACGAAGGACGCCCAGGCCTCGCAGTAAGCGATCTCGGGACAGTACACCGGCGGATCGATCTCGACCCAGGAATCCGTGCCGGGCACCTGTCGGATTTCGGTGCTTTCCTGGATGACGCCATACGCGGCCTGCCGGGTCGTGACGCCGCCGCGCGACCGTTGGATGGCGTGACCGAATTCATGCAGAATGGCCGCCGGGTCCTTGGCCGTATAGCTGCCCAGGACGATGACGTCGTTGCCTGCATCGTAAAAGGCATTCTTCGGGACGCCCACCGGGGCGATGACGGAGGTCTTGCCGCGCGGCGGCTCGCCGAAATCGCGCTGGAGTTGTCCGGCGCCCCACGCGATCCATTCCAGCGGCGCCAAGAGGTCGCTCTGGACCGTCAGATTGATGGTCCGGACCTCGGTATTCGCGCCCGGCTTATCCGCGCCGGTACCCCAAAGGGCCGAGGTGACGATGGCCTTGGGCGTCCACTGCGGGCCCTTGCCCGTCGCGTCCACTTGCTTGTAGCCGGGCGCGTGGGGATCCGACAGCTCGCTTTTGGCCCAATCGTACACGGTGGCGAAGTCGTTCTCGGCCACCACGACCACGTAGAACTGCCGCGAGTTGCCCGAGCCGTCCAGACGCAGGAGGGGGGAGCCGAAGAGCGTGCTGTCAAAGAGGTACTCCCCCTTGTCGTTCAGATGGCTTGCGTGCGTCAGGGAGTTCATGGTCGTGATCTGCGTGTCGCGCACGTCGCCGGCCGCGGGATTGCCCGGGTACTTATCGAGCGTGCCCTGCACCTCCCACAGCTCGACCTTGACCTGCGGCACCGAGAAGAAGGTCCCCAGCACGCCGCCGTAGCCGACGGTGCCCTTGATCTGGATCTTGTCGACAGGGTCGTTGCCGGCGGCGAGCAGCTTGGCCAGCATCATCGGCACCCATCCAGGATCGTCGATGATCACATTCGTCTGCGGATCGACCGCCAGCAGCACCTGGCCGGCATAGAAATCCGCCGCCGTGCCGTTGCAGCCATCCTGGTCCTGATCCATGGCGTTGCCGGCCAGGTCGGTCACGTCCGGGCCCACGCTTACCTGGTACCACCCCGCGGCCGGCATCGTGTCGAAAGCGATCCGGTAGGTCGTGCCGTCGACCGCCGAGATGCCTGTCACGGCGATGGGGCCTTCCGGGCCGGTCAGGGTCACGTCGTCCGGCGTCAGGCTGGAGGGGTCGATGGGCTCGCTGAAGGCGATGTCCACGGAGCCGGTCGCCTCGAAAAGGTAGTCGTCCGGCGTCTGGGCGATCACGCGCGGGCCGTGGATGTCCACCAGGCGGAACGTGCCGGCGTAGAGATCCTTGTCCCCTTCCCCGCTGAGGCCGTCGAGGTCCTGGTCGAGATTGTAGCCATCCAGATCCTGCACGTCGGTGCCGATCTTGACGGAGTACTCGCCCAAGGCCGTCTGCCGGACGAAATCCACCTCCCAGATCGTGCTCGTGAGCTGGTGGACGGCCGTGACCGGCACCGTTGAGCCGTCGGGCGCCTGCATCGTGACGTCGCGCGGCGTAAAGGTCAGGAACTGCACCGGCCGGGAGAACTGGATGGTCAGCCGGTCCAGACCGAGATGATCGTAGGGCCCGGGCAGCGCGGGGTTGGCGTCGGGCGTGGCGCTGAGGCCCGTGCCCGTGGCCGCATCGACGAGGCCCGCGGGGCCCTGCGCCACCACGTGCAGCACCGGCGTCACGAGTTTCGATGAGCTCACGTCGAAGCTCGTGACGAACACGTCGTCCTCGACCTCGCCGGTGGCGCCGTCGCGGTCCTGGTCGAGCAGCCAACCGTTCGGGTCGGCGATGTCCGGTCCGATGGAAAGGCGGTAGGTTCCCTTCGTCTTGGGCGTTACGGCTTCCCCGCCCGACTCGAACGTCACGGCGTATACCCGTCCGCTCAGCGGCGTGACCACGGCGTCCACCGGGCCGTCGGGGGTGCTGACCACGACGTCGGCGGCCGTGAACGTCGCAGCGTCGATGGTCTTGCTGAAGATCAGGTCCACCTCCTGAAGGCCGCCGGAAGCGCCTTCCAGGGGAAGGGCCGTGAGGATCCACGGCCTCTCGGTGTCGGTCAGGCCGCCCCCGCGGTCCATGGCCTGGGCGTAGGCCCGCTGCATCTGGTGGTCGAGCACCGGATCGACGGGGATGCCCGATCTGACCTGCTCGGTCAGCCTCTGGTCCAGGTGCGCCGTCAACTCGTCCCAGGTGTAGCCCATCTGGGCCTTGAAGGTCTGCCACAGCAGATTGCCCGACCCGCCGGGCACGGCATACTTGGCGGCCAGGCTGGACCACGGAATCTTATCGAAGCGCGGATGGAGCGGATCGACGGTCTGGCTGGTCAGGTGATAATAGGCATCACTTACCATGCCCGTCCCCGCCGTCGAGTACACCGTCACCCGCTCGAAGTCGCCCGGCCGGAGGATGCCGGCCGGCCCCGTCGAGCTGTAGCCCAGGAACACCAACTCGCCGACGCCGTCACTCTGGTCGGGGGTCAGGCCCATCTTGCGCAGGTCATCGGTGGCGACCCGCAGGATCGGGCTCAGGAGGTCCGTGTCGCCCAGGTTGGCGTACTCGATCTCGAACGTGTACGGCCGGCCGGCTCGGACGGCCGACGGGAGAATCAACCGGGCCTGGAGCCGGCCGCCGTTTCCGGCGGAGACCTGGAAAGCCCCGGCCTTTACCGCCAAGGTCCCGTCCGGCGCGATCAGTCGCAGGTCGTAAGCCCCTTCGGCCGCCCCCGCCAGGTCGAACGTGGCGTAGGCGAGCGTCGGATCTACATAGTAAAGACTGCCGCCGTAATATTTCGATCCGTCCGGCCCGATCAGGACGGGCAGGACGTCGGCGGGGATTTCCGACCCGCGGATCCCGATCGTCACGTTGCCGACGTTCCCGCCGGCGGAGGGCGAGAGGTCGTCGATGGCAAAGGTTGCCGCGGCGGCCGAGAGCACGTAAATCTTTCCCCCGGGCGCCGCGGCCGCATACGCCAGAACGTAGTAAGGCTGATCCAGCCTGGCATCGGTGATCTGGATCTTCTGCTGGGACAGCCCAAAGGCGTGGGGGCCGGCGTCATAGTCGGTCCGCGTGACAGGCCGGCCGTACGCCATGTAGAGTTCCCCTATGCCGCTGCCGGTCAGGCCCAGGCTCAGGAGGATGTCCTGGCCGGCCTGGTCGGGCTGCACGGTGAACCATTTCGACTCGCCGCTGCGGAAGAACTGGTCGACGACCGCCGGCCCGCCCACGGCCAAGGCCGTGTAACTCACCTTGACCGGGACGGCGGAGTCGGCCGTGTTGTTCTGCCGGTTCTGGCCCTCGAACAGGTCGCCGCGCGAATTGGTGACGACCTCCCAGAAGTTCTGGCCCGCGAAGCCCGGCGGGACCACCACCTTGGCCGAGGCGACAAAACTCTGGCCCGGCCCCAGGGTGATGCCTTCGCCGACCACCGGCTCGCCCGCCAGCCACGCGGCCGACGGATCGGCCATGCCGCTCAGGGCCAGGTAAACCGCATCGTGCCACGGGCCGACGGCCACGACCGTGCCGACGTTGGTGACCGTCCACTGGATCGTCGCCTCCTGGCCCACGGACGCCTCGGCCGGGCCGACGACCGCACTGGCCGTAAGGTCCAGGTTGCTGGGGGCCGATTCGGCGAACTCGTAGGCCCCCAGGTCAACGTAGTCGTTGCCGGCCGGGGCGCCGGTGTTGGGCGTGCGGGGGTCGTCGTAGCGCGGCACGCCCATGAAGTCGGCCGGCGGCGCGACCGCGCCGTCGCCGGCGTCGATCGCCTTGCTGAGATACTGGAGCCCGTAATCGCCGGCCTCGCGCTTGCGGTACTTGGGATCGGCCGAGAGGTTGCCGTTCTGGCCCGTCAGGTCGGGCGTGTTCAGGTAGTTGGTCGAGCCGGAGCCCGCCGGCGACCACACGTCGGTATGCGATACCGTGAGGAACACGCCGATGCCCTGGATGCCCGCGAGGCTGCTGTTGGTGATCAGGCAGTTGACCAGATTGACGTCCCTGTTCAGGACTGTCACGCCGATCCGATTACCGTCGAGCGTGCAGTTGACGAGGGTGACAACAGACCCGCCGACATAGATCGCTCGGTCATGGCGGGCGAAGACCGAGTTGGTGGCCGTCAGCGAGCCGCCTCCGGCCGCGACGCCGTCGAAGAAGGAATCCGCCAGCACGCTATTGGCGAGGGTGACGGCCCCGCCGCTGACCATGATCGCTCCCATGCCCCTCCAGGCGCCGTCGGGGGTGCCGCCGCCATACCGCAACCGGACGCGATCCAGCGCCGCCTGGCCCACAACCGTGATGCCGCCCCAGTCGCCGGCCTGCGGCACCGTGGTGGTGCCGTCGGCGTTGGTGTCGCCGCCGACGCTGTCGTCGCGGATCGAGGTGAAAATGATGGGCAAGGCCGCCAGCCCTTCGGCGACGAGGGACCCGCCCTGGTTTACGGTGATGCCGACCTTGTCGGCGAATTTTACCACCGCCCCCGGCTGGATCGTCAGCGTGACCCCGTCGGGCACGGTGAGAGCGGACTCGACGTAGTGCGCGCACGTGGCAGGCCAGACCTCGCTGCCCGCCAGCGTGCCGGAATGCGTGAGAATGATATATCTCAAATCCACGTACGTGGTCAGAGCAACCGTGGCGCCCGCGTCCGCCGCCAGGCCCCGCCAGTCCCCCATGGAGGGTCGGGAGGCCGCGCCGTCCATGTTGGAGTCGCCGCCGGCGGTGTCATCGGCCAGCGACGTCAGGATGATCGGCGCGTCGGCGGTCGCCGGGGCGCTCAGGGTGGCGCCGTCTTCCACGACGAGCTTCGTGTGATGGGCAAACTTGACCACCGCCCCGCTCTCGATCGTCAGCGTCGCGCCCGCCGCCACCGTGACGTTTTCCTCCACCGCGTGGACCTTGTCCGGGCTCCAGGTTTCATCGGCCGTGATCCGGCCGGAGTGCCAGTACACGGAGTTGTTCACCAGGACCGTGCGGCTGAGTTCGCCCAGGACCTCGCCGCCGGAATCATGGAAGACCGCCCGCAGTTCCCAGGCGCCGTCCTCGGCCGCCGGGGTGTCCCAGGTCGTGCCCGCCCACACGTCATCGCCCTGGGCGAGCGCAGTGGTCTGGCCGCCCCGGCTGGCCGACAGGTCGACCGACACCGCCGTGTGCGGGTCGATGCCCATCACGACCCAGCGGATCAGCTCCGTGCCGTGACAGAACCCGTTCAGCGACTTGGGCCAGAAGAAGCCCGTGCCGGGGAACCGCACGGTGCCGTCCTCGCCCGACTCGTAGCCCCACCAACTCGAGCCGCCCGAGGCGGTGATACTCGCCACGGGCATGTTCTGGCCGACCCAGGTGTAGACGGCGACCCGCCCGCCCCCGCCGCCGTTGCCGCTCGAACTGTAGCCGCCCTTGGCGCTGACGACGCCGCTGCCGGAGAGCGTGCCGACGTTGATGAGGATGCCGCCGCCGCCGCCGCCGCCGCCAAAATCGCTGCTGCTGGTCCTGCCGCCGTCGGCCAGGATATACCCGTCGTCGATCAGCGAGCCCGCGGTGATCTGGACCAACCCGCCGCCCGCTAGGCGGGACCCGGTCCAATTGCTCGCACCGCCACTGCCCAACTCGTCCGGATAGACCGGATCGCCATAGGTCGCGTTGCTGCCCGTTCCGCCTCGCCCGCCGTAGCTGCCCCCGCCGACGCCCTTGGCGCCGCCTTCCTGGGTGTTGCCCAGCGTGTAATTGGGCGTGTAGCCTCGGTACGACACGTCAATGCCGCTGCCGGCCCCGATCGTGACGGCCCCCTCAACCACCAGCCTCAGCGATTGCTCGAGGAGAGGCGTGGTCGGCAGGTGAGTCATGATCGCGTTATCGGAAATGGACAGGCTGCCGAGCCGCAGGAGCATCGGATGCTCGGGCACGACCACCACGCCCGCCCCGGAGATCACCAGGCGATCTTCCACAAACTCCTCGTCAAAAGGCAGACCGAGCGGCGTGTACTGCCCCGTCGGCGCCCCATGGCTTTCGATCCGCAACTCGCCGGTTTGCCCGGCTTGCTTAAGGTACACGGTGCCCACGGCCCCGCAGCGCCAATCGACCCCCTTGCCGCCCAGCGCCGTGACGTGCGCGAGGTCAAACCCATCCAGCGTATCGTAGTAGACCGCCACGCGGCCGCCGCCGGCGTCGCCGGCGCCCTTGGCGGAGATGGTCCCTGCGCCGGCCAGCGTGCCCACGTCCAACCAGATTCCGCCGCCGCTGCCGGCGCCGCCGCCGCCGTAGGCGCCCGTGGCCTCGATGGCGCCGTCGATCACGGCCGCGGCGGCCGAAATCCGCGCCAGCCCACCGCCCGCCCCGCCCAAGTAGTCGTCCTTGTTGCCGCCGCCCGCGCCCGGCTCGGTCGGATCGTGGTAATCGCCATACGTCTTGCCGGTGACGCCGACCTGCTCGCACCCCATCCCGCCGTAGGTTCCGCCGGAGTAGCCCGTGGCGGCGCCCACGGTGGAATTGCCTGACGTCCGCCCGCCCAGGTAACCCGCCCCGGACACGTCGATCTTCGACGCCGCGTCGATCGAGAGCGTGTCCGAGACCGAGAGGTCCAGGGAGTTCACCTGGTCTGTCTCGCTGGGCCGATGAGTCAGCACGGCGCCGCCGCTCAGCGTCAGGTTGTCCACGCGAACCGGCATCTGGTGGTCGGGCCTGACCACGACGCCCGCGCCGCGGATCACCACGTCGGGGGCGACGAACTCCGTGTCCGAGGGAATCCCCAGCGGCGTAAACGTGCCCGTCGGCGCGCCATGGTTGTCGATCACCAACTGGCCGTTGTGGCCCGTCTCCTCCAGGTACACCGTGCCCGGCGAGGCGGCATGCTCGGCGTCCAGGTTGCCGCCCACGGCGGTGACATGGGACAGGTCAAAGCCGGCCAGGGCGTCGTAGTACACCGCCACCCTGCCGCCGCCGCCGGAGAAGTCGGCATTGCCGCCATCGGCCGAGATCGATCCGCCGCCGCCCAGCGTCCCCACGTCGAGCCGGATCCCACCGCCACTGCCGGCATGATCGCCGAAAAAGCTGGTGGAACTGCCGCCGGCGGCAACGATGGCGCCGTCAATCACCGCGGTCGCCGCGCTTAGCCGCGCGAGGCCGCCGCCCGCGCCGTTGCCCTCGGCCGCCGATCCGGCGCCGCCCGCGCCTGGCTCCGTCGGATTGCGGAAGTCTCCATAGGGCTGCCCGTAGACCTCCCAGCCCCAATCGAACCCCACGCCGCCGTAGGTGCCCCCGATGCTGGCGGTCGGGCCCTCCTGGGGCAGATTCCCCTGCGTCCGCCCGGGGAGGTAGCCCAGGCCGGACACGTCGATCTTCGATGATGCGTCGACGACCAGGGCGTCGGTGATCAGGAGGTCCAGGCTGGGCGCCTGCGATTCCGTGGCCGCAGAGTGGCCCAGTGTGGCGCCGCCCAGGACCTCCAGGCTGCCGAACGTGTGCGGCCCGTCGATGGTCGATGTTGCACCATACAGGACGAGGTTCCAGCCGTCATAGCTTATATCGGCGGCGGCGATCGACAGCCCGTCGGCACTCAGCTTCGCCGAGTAGGCGTCTTGGCCGGCCTCGCCGGGCGTGCCGTCGTGGTCCTGATCCATCCTGACGCTGTCCGTGTCTTGGATGTCCGGGCCGATGACCAGCGAGTACGTGGCCAGGCCGGTGCCGGGCAGATGGAAGGAGTACCGATTGGCGTCCAGGCGCGTCAGCGTGTCGGCAGTGATCGGGCCGCCCGGGCCGGTCACCGTTATGTCGTCCGCCGTGAAGGTGGCGTCCTGGACGCCCTTGCTCAGGGTCACTTCGACGGTCGCGAACGGATGTCCCGCGCCGCCTGTCGGCGTCAGCCCAGTGACCCATAGGCCGCTGGATAGCAGCAGGCGCGGCTCCAGCGGCTCAAAGACGGAGTAACCGGTGACGCAGGAAGGAGTTACCGCTCGCATACAGTCCTCTCTCCACTCTGGTGGGCCGCTCGTAGAGCAGAGGATTGTCCGGGCGGCGATGATTTCCGGTACTATACCACACATTCCACGGGAGTCAACCCGCCCGCCCCGGCGCTACCGCCGAGTGCGGCACATCCGGAGACGGGCCGGCGGCGGCCCTTTCCTGTCTCGGCGTTGCCGACCGCTCGGTGTGCATGCTGCCTGGGTTGATCCCGGAATCCCGTGCCGGGCGGACAGCCCGGAGGCGCGCGCGTCGTCACGGACTCACCAGGCGCGCGCCCGAGGCCTGGGCGCTGCTGAACCAGCCATCGACATAGTGGCAGATAAGCGTAAGCTCTTTCACGCCTGCCGCGGGAGCGGCGGGAAACTCTCGCGGTGGGCGTCTCCCGCTGCTTCCGCAGCGGGCTCGGGCCGCTTGCGAAGAAGACCGGATTGGAATAGGCTTGTCCGGGTTATACAGGAGAGCCACTGCCTCCGGAAGGAGCCGCACGCATGACAACCGCCCGATCCATGAATCGCCCGGCCGCCTTCGCCACGCTCGTGGCAATCGCGGCCCTCCTCGCCGCCCCCGCCGCCGCCCAGATGGTCACCGGCCGGCGCATCCCCGGGTATGCGGAGACGTTCGGGGTAGCGCTCGACCAGCGGAGCTACGCATACCAGGCGCACCTCGTGGAGTCGAGCGCGCCCGGCAACATCCTGTGGCCCGGCGAGCAGCCGGCGTTCACCATCCAGCTCGTCAATAACACCGACCAGGCCATCCAGGCCGCCGGCAAGGCGGACCTCATCGCCTACGGCACGCGGGGCCGGCCGGGCGACATCTGGGTGCCCGACATGTTCAAGATCGCCGACCTCGGGTCCACAAAGATCGACGTCAGCCTTCCGGCCAAAGGTTTCACAAACGTGACCGTCCGGCCCAAGGTGCCGCAGACGTTCGGCGCGTACGCCCTGGTGACGGACCTCGGGCCGGCGGGCCGGCAATTCGTCACGTCGTTCGTCCGCACCTTCCCGGCGTCGAACCAGCGGATCCAGTACCCGAGGTTCTGCCTCGACGTGCTGCCGCTGGACGTGCTGAAGCGGCTGGGCGTCCAGGCCGTCCGCCACGGCGTCGGCTACAAGGTGACCACCGACAAGGACTTTGATGCGTGGTTCCAGCGCGAGGGGGCGAAGCTCAAGGAGTTCCAGGACGCGAACATCGCCGTCCTGTTCATGATCGGCGCCGGCGACTGGGCCCACGAGTGCCAGCCGCTGGGCCGCCCGCGCCCGTGGCTGAACGGCCGCGACGAAATGCTCGACACCAAGACCGACATCGCGTGGATGCCGGCCTGGGACGCCGACTTCGAGAAGTTCGTCCGCCTGTTCGCCCGCGCGTACGGCTGGCCCAAGGGGCCGATCAACGCCTTCTCGCTCTGGAACGAGCCGTGGGAAGGCATCTCGATCTCCGGCTGGGGCGCCGACATGCAGCGATATCGAGAAATTTATGCCCACATGGCCCAGGCGATCGAGGCGGCCCGGCGCGAGGATGGCGCCGACGTGCTCGTGGGCGGGTGCGACTCGACCTCCAACGCCCTCGACAAGCTCTTCGGCGACGGCTCCGACCAGTTCCTCAAGGGGTTCGACTTCGTCAGCATCCACTACCAGGGCATGGACCCCGGATCGACGATCAAGGCGTGGGCCGACCGCCGGTCGCCGCGCGGCCGCGTGAAAGTGTGGGACACCGAGAGCTGGGTCGCCAACACCGACGACCGCGTGGCGGCCGTGGTGGCGGTCAACCGCTCGGCCGGGTACGACCGCGCGATGGGCATCTACGGCGGCAACATCGCCGAGGGCCGCGAGTACGAGAGGCGCCTCGCGGACGGCAAGAAGCAGCGGGTCCGCACGGCCGACGCCTGGTCGGTGGCCGCCGCCGTCGGGGCCGCGACGCACTTCATCGGCGAGCGCGACTTCCGCGAGGTCCTTTTCACCAGCGGCCTGCCGTGGGTCCTCGTCTTCGACGGCCGCCCCGGCGTCGACGGTAAGCCCAACCCCGAGGACGGCACGCTCGTGGTGGTCGGCGACATCGGCGAGGAGTTCGGCCACGACGTGCTGCTCTTCCGCACCGCCCGCGGCCTCAAGGAGATCGCGCACAAGGAGGAACTGAAGAGGAAGCTTGCTGCCCTGCCCGGCGACGCCCCCGCCAAGGAGCGCGACGCCCTCGAGGCGGCCATCGCAAAGGATGAAGTC
>Ga0315286_10002124_pt1 | contig 18372 bp, 16 predicted proteins | sample YL17G10_0_MG_FD_205038 | JGI IMG/M metagenome (GOLD analysis project Ga0315286, IMG submission 205038) | Sediment microbial communities from Yellowstone Lake, YNP, Wyoming, USA - YL17G10_0 | ecosystem: Environmental > Aquatic > Freshwater > Lake > Sediment | place: USA: Wyoming | collected... | reverse complement strand
TGGATGGCCGAGGCCCTTAATCCCAACCTGATGCAGACTATAGAAGGCCAGCCTGTGCTTGTCCACGCAGGACCTTTTGCAAATATCGCCATCGGACAATCTTCAATAATTGCCGACCGGGTAGGTCTAAAACTTGCCGATTATCATATAACGGAGTCCGGATTTGGTGCGGACATCGGCTTTGAGAAATTCTGGAATCTGAAATGCAGGTTTTCAGGAATGAAACCGAATGCCTCTGTCATAGTCGCTACGATCCGGGCGCTGAAATGTCATGGAGGAGCGCCGATCCCTGTTCCGGGAAGACCTATGCCTGAAGAATACGGACATGAAAATGTTGAATGGGTAGAGAAGGGCTGCAAAAATCTTGTACACCATATCGGGACCGTAAAGAAGGCCGGCATCAATCCTGTTGTATGTATCAATGCTTTTTATTCGGACACCGAAAATGAAATAAATGCCGTCAGAAGACTTGCAGAAGCGGCAGGAGCAAGGGTTGCCCTTTCAAAGCACTGGCTGTACGGAGGCGACGGCGCTCTTGAACTGGCGGACGCCGTTATAGACGCATGTAACGAACCGAATGACTTTAAATTTCTGTATGATCTTGCCATGCCGCTCCGTCAGCGAATTGATCTGATTGCAAAAGAGGTATACGGCGCGGAGGGCGCTGAATTTTCTTCCGAAGCCCTTTCAAAGGCCAGGAAAATGGAGGCTGATCCGGATATTTCCAGGCTTGGAACATGTATGGTAAAGACCCATTTGAGTCTTTCGGACAATCCGAATCTTAAAGGCGTTCCTCAGGGATGGAAGCTATTTATAAGGGACATTCTTACCTACAAAGGCGCGGGTTTTGTCGTCCCTGTTGCAGGCGCAATCAAGCTTATGCCGGGGACCGCATCAGACCCCGCATACAGAAGGATAGATGTGGATGTCGAGAGCGGCAAGGTCAAGGGGTTGTTTTAGAACAGGTCCCAATTAGATGATAATACTAACCTATGTTTTCGGCCTGTTATTAGAGAAATGAAACCATGAAAAGGGTCGGCTTTATATATGATGATATATTCCTCCGGCACGAAATGCCTGCCGGTCATCCGGAATCAGCCGAGCGGCTGACTCATATAATAGAAGCTCTAAAATCGTCGGGCCTGTGGGACAAACTCATACATTTAAAACCCAGGGAGGCATCTGAAGAAGATATCCTTGCGGTCCATACCAAAAGTTATTACGATAAGATAAAGACCTTTACCGGTTATTTCGACTCCGACACCTTTATTTCATCAAGGTCCTTCGAGGCGGCGAAGTTTGCCGCAGGCGCTATGCTTGAAGCCGTCGACAGATGCAAAAAGGGAGAGATCGACAGGGCCTTTTGTGCGGTAAGACCGCCCGGTCATCACGCCGAGGCAGACGGCGCAATGGGTTTCTGCATATTCAATAACGTCGCCATAGCTGCACGATATGCGCAGAAAATCGGGTATAAGAAAGTATTTATTATTGATTTCGACGTCCATCATGGTAACGGCACACAGCATATATTTGAAGAAGATGATACGGTCTTTTATTTCAGCACACACCAATACCCGCATTATCCCGGAACAGGCCGGGACACTGAGAGAGGAAAAGGAAAAGGGGAGGGATGCACCTACAATATCGCCATGCCTTCAGGGTCCGGAGATAAGGATTATATTTTTGCCTATAGAGATATTCTCCCCGGGCTTATCAGGAATTTCCGTCCCGACATTATGCTGGTGTCCGCAGGTTATGATATCCACGCTTCGGATACCTTGTCGAGCATTTATATAACACAGGAAGGAATCAGGCATATTATGAGAGGAATTCTTCTGCGTTCCACGGCAACATATATGCCTTCGCTTCCCTATGTCTTCGTACTCGAAGGCGGATACGATCTGAAAGCCCTGAGTGAATCCGTAGTAAGCACGATTAAAGAACTGCTTGAAGATTAAGAAGGGGTTAGCCGATCTCTAAATAAAACGGACGGATTAATTCAACAGGGTAAAGATTTATGAGGGTTTTATTATTATGAAAAATCTCATAATCATAGAAAAAGCAATTAACCACAGAGGCACGGAGGCACGGAGTTGAAAAGTAAGAGAGAAGGCCGGTATGCATTCTTTGCCTTTGTGGTGAAACAAAATTATTCGACAACCTATTGTTTTCTCTGTGTCTCTGTGCCTCAGTGGTAAATGAACTGCTGTTTTTAGAATAAATATTAGTCCATAAACTTATCCGAATGGAGTCTCTTGTACAAGTCTGCCTTTCCGAGATGTTGCAATTTATATCCATTATGTCTATAATTCTATAAAAATGAGATAGTTATGCAAACAATCTTAAAGCATAGGTTTATATTTACCCTTATATTTCTTGTATTGTTAATATACATATCATCCCGAGTTTTGCCTGTATTCTCCGATGAACTTAAAAAAAATGTGATGGTTATCACTGTAGACGGCGTCATTAATCCGGTATCTGCAGAATTCATACAGAAGAGCATCCATAAAGCCAATGACAAAAAATATGAAGCCCTTGTTATCGAACTCGATACCCCCGGAGGATTGGATGCCAGTATGAGAAGTATCGTAAAGGAAATGATAGGCAGTGAGGTCCCTGTTATTGTTTTTGTTTCTCCGAGCGGCAGCAGGGCGGCTTCTGCAGGGGCGTTCATAACGCTGGCTGCACATATTGCAGCTATGTCGCCGGGAACAAATATTGGAGCAGCACACCCGGTAGGCATCGGCGAGAAGATGGACAAGACAATGGCCGAGAAGGCCACAAATGACGCCGTAGCTTATATAAAGTCTTTGGCGGAAAAAAGTGGCAGGAACGCGCAATGGGCTGAAGACGCCGTAAGAAAAAGCATCTCTTCGACGGAGACCGAAGCATTACAACTGAAGGTAATAGACCTTATAACAAAAGACATTAATTCCCTTTTAGCGGATATTGACGGGAAAAAAGTACGGACCGTATCGGGTGAAAAAATCCTGAGTACAAAAAATGCATCGGTTGTCCGGGAGGAGTTGGGGTTACGGCATAGAATTCTCAACCTCATTTCCGATCCGAATGTAGCCTATATTCTGATGCTTCTCGGTTTCTACGGTCTGTTTTTTGAACTAACTAATCCGGGTTCGCTTTTCCCAGGCGTTATAGGCGGAATCTGTCTTATACTGGCATTTTACGCCTTCCAGACATTACCGGTAAACTATGCGGGTTTGCTTCTGATTATACTTGCCATTATTCTCTTTATACTTGAGATAAAAATTATATCTCATGGAGTATTGACGATTGGCGGGATTGTTGCAATGACCATCGGTTCTTTAATGCTCTTTGAATCGCCTGCTCCTTTTATGAAACTCTCATTAGCCGTTATTCTTCCTGCAGTCGTTATGACAACCCTGTTTTTTACTATATTAATCGGGCTGGCATATAAAGCATACAAGAGAAAACCGATCACCGGCTCTGAAGGTCTTTTAGGGTCATATGGCATTGCGGCTACCGATATTAGCCGGGAAGGCGGCAGGGTGACGATCCATGGAGAGATATGGTCATCATACTCTGAAGATGCAATAGATAAAGGAAAGAGGATTATCGTTGAAGAGGTTTCGGGTTTGAAGTTAAAGGTTAAAAAAGCCTGAAAGACTAAAAAGTTCAAACGGCTTACCGAGTTCGTACGATTCACACGCTTGTCGACACATGGCAGCCGGTAAATGGAGCTAACATTTTTAAAAAGGAGGCAGCAATGTCTATTTTTGCACCGTCGTTGATGGGTGTTTTATTTGTGGTTTTTCTTGTTTTTTATTTTTTTTCGAGCGCTATAAAAATATTGCGGGAGTATGAAAGAGGCGTCGTCTTCAGGCTCGGAAGGATAATTCCTATTAAAGGTCCCGGGCTTGTTATTATATTGCCTGTTATCGACAAAATCGTTAAGGTCAGCCTGCGGACGGTAACAATGGATGTTCCGCCACAGGATGTAATAACCAAAGACAATATCTCGGTGAAGGTAAACGCTGTTGTTTATTTCAGGGTAATAGACCCGGTCAAGGCAATTACCGAGGTCGAAGACTTTTATTTCGCAACGTCGCAGATTGCGCAAACAACTCTCAGAAGCATTCTCGGTCAGAGCCAGCTCGATGACCTGCTTACCAAAAGGGAAGAGGTAAACGCGGACCTTCAGAAAGTAATCGACTTTCAGACGGAACCATGGGGAATAAAAGTCACGTCGGTCGAGGTCAAAAATGTAGACCTGCCTATAGAGATGCAGAGAGCAATAGCAAAGCAGGCTGAGGCTGAGCGTGAAAGAAGGGCCAAAATAATCCATGCCGAAGGAGAGTTCCAGGCCTCGCAGAAACTGGCCGATGCCGCAAAAATTATAGCTACGGAGCCGTCCGCTCTGCAGCTGAGATTTCTGCAGACCCTCACGGAAATTGCAACAGAGAAAAATTCAACGATTATATTCCCGGTGCCTATTGATTTGATAAAACCGTTTTTAGAAAAAGCCGGGGCGGGGAAATAAGCATTAAAAAAACGGGGCATTAATGATAAGAAAGGAGGCCGTTAAAAGAAGTCATTGAAGAATAAAACTTGGCTCAGGCTGCTCATTCTTGTGGGGATTATCGGGGTTTCTACATTTATCTTATATGAAACCGGGCTCATCTCATTTTTTCTCAACAAAGAAAAAATGATGAATTTCCTTAATTCCCTCGGCCCGCTTTCATTTATGGGATTTATCTTCCTGCAGGCGTCCCAGGTCATCATTTCACCGATTCCCGGAGAGGTGACAGGTCTTATCGGAGGGTTTCTCTACGGCAAATTTCTCGGGATTATCCTCTCAACCATAGGCTTAACGGCCGGTTCATTGATAGCCTTCAGCCTTTCAAAATGGCTCGGCAGGCCCTTTGTCGAAAAGTTTGTCAGGAAGGAGACCATGGAGCGGTATGACTACCTTTTGCATCATAAAGGCGCTTTTCTTATATTTCTGTTATTCCTTATCCCGGGTTTTCCGAAAGACTTGCTTTGCTATATCCTCGGCCTGGGGCATCTGAACACAAAAGAATTTCTCGTCATAAGCACCATCGGCAGGTTTATGGGCACGGTGCTCCTTACCCTCGGAGGCGATTACATACGTCATCATCAGTATTACAGGTTTTTCATACTTACGGGTGTTGCAATTGTCTGCATCATGCTCTCAATGGTGTACAGAGATAAGGTCGAAAAGCTGTTCAAGAAAATGCATTCAACGAAGAAAAAACCCGGAGATGATAGTAAAAATAAACTATAGACAGGGCGTTGAAATGTTAGTTTATCCATCAGTTGCCTAACTTGAAAGGCAGGCATGATAAATCCCGAAAGCTTTCGGGACCTTTCAAGTTGAGAATGTCTTTTGCAACGTTTAGGTCTAATTACTGAAAAGGAGGTAAGGAAAAAAGTTTTTAATCGGGGAGATCTTTATTAATAAACAAACAACCTTGAAAGGGGGAAGAGCTATGCAGAATGCGTCTACTACAAAGTATGACAAGATGAGGAGATATGAGAGAAAACCGTATTCGGAAACCATCGCATATTCTTTAAGTGTGGAGGAAGAAAAGAAACGCAAATGGCTTGAATTAAAAGGCAAGGCGCTTAATTTATGCGATGCAGGAGTCTGCATCGAAACGGATTATCCGCTGGCGCCCGGCCACATGCTCTGGTTTAACAGCGGAGTAGAGAAAAAGGCGGGCTTCGTCAGATGGTCCCAACAGTTTGAGAGAGGCTACAGAGCAGGCATTGAATTAGACGGAAAACATATCCAGGAACTTGATGAAGCAACGTACATATTCAATAAAAGGCTTGAGGAGATAGAAGACACGTGTCTCACTTCCCAAAAAAACAATGATGAAATTCTACCGGCAATCAGGGCTGCGTTTGACGATGTGCTGAATGCCTGTAAGCTTTTTGAGATAGCAATAGAAGACAAAGAGGTTGTACGTGATGCTCAGGTCAGATTCCGCGAAAAAACTAATCCGATTCTTTCAAAAAGCTATTGTATAAACCGCACCAGGACATGGCCGCAGGGATATCAGGGTGATCATAAGACTCTCGAAGCAATATATCGTAATGCCCCGCTTTCGGAAGGCATAGGATACTTCTTAGACCTGTATTGTTTGGACTGGTCCCTCGGCATAGGGGTACGGAACAGGATTAAAGAACTTACTTATATGCTAAGAGAGGAAATGCAGAAAAGAAAAAACCCTAAGGTTTTGAACATCGCCTGCGGTTCATGCCGTGAAGTCCTTGAATTAGCCTCTGATATTGAAAAGTCCGGGGCAAAATTCACTTGTATCGACCTGGATAACGCCGCGCTTGCCTTTGCCGCAAACCGTCTGTCCTATACGAACATCTCTCCTGTCACTTCAGACCAGGTGGTCCTCAGAAAGTATAATGCAGTCCGGATGTTCGACGACGAACTGAATGCGAGTGAGTTCGGGAAGCAGGATATTATCTACAGCGTCGGTTTTTATGATTATCTGCCGACGGATTTCCTGATTAATTTATTCAGAGCGCTTTACAAACTTCTGAATCCTGACGGTCTTCTGATAACATCCTTTAAAGATGCTGCACGCTACCGGCATCAGGAATACCATTGGGTTGCCGACTGGGACGGCTTTCTGCAAAGGAGTGAAGAGGACTTTCAGTACATCTTTCTCAGAGCCGGCATTCCTGATTCTGCAATAGTCGAGCGCCGTGAAGAATCCGGTATAATAGTCTTCTATTTAGTCCGAAAATGACGCAAGACAGAAACGTTGTCATAACAGGAATCGGTGTTCTTTCACCCATCGGCATCGGAAGGGAACAATATTGGGAAGGACTTTCCACCGGCAGGACAGGCTTCAGTACGATAAGCCTGTTTGATACCTCCGGTTTTGATGTTTCTATCGCCGGAGAGATACGGAATTTTGACCCTGTTAACCTGCTTGGCAAAAAAGGGCTCCGAGAACTGGATCGCAGCACAAGACTGATCAGTTCTGCTGCAAAACTTGCGATTGAAGACAGCAGATTCGAAATCTCAGAACATAATACGCAGTCGGTAGGTGTCTCTGTCGGGACGACCTTCGGAAGTCTGCACAGCATCTCACAGTTCGACCGAACAGGGCTTATTGAAGGGCCTCGTTATGTCAATCCCTCACATTTCCCGAATACGGTGATCAATTCTCCTGCAAGCCGGATATCCATACGGTTCAAGATAAAAGGATTTAACGCCACTATATCGACAGGGTTCTGTGCCGGTATTGACGCTATTTCTTATGCTTGTGATTTTATCCGGCTCAACAGAGCCGATATGGTGCTGGCCGGCGGGGTCGAAGAATTATGTGAAGAGACTTTCAGCGGTTTTTACAAGCTTGGATGTTTGTCAGGCAGAAACGGGTCGGATACTATATGCCGGCCCTTTGATGCGAGAAGAAACGGGACAGTGCTTTCAGAAGGCGCTGCGCTCCTGGTTCTCGAATCAGAAGAACATGCTTTAACGAGAGGCGCTGATATTCTTGCAAGGATATCCGGATATGGAAATTCCTTTGATCCAGAAGCAAGAATGGATTTCGGTCATGAGGGAAAAGGTCTGAGGAATGCTGTCGGCATTGCCCTAAAAGCTGCTTCACTCTCTCCGGAAGATATTGATTATGTGTCGTCATGTGCAAATTCGACCAGAGGACTTGACAGGATGGAGACAGCGGTTTTTAAAGATTCCTTAGGAGAACATGCTTTCAGGATTCCTATTAGTTCGATAAAATCAATGATCGGAGAGACATTCTCTGCTTCGGGCGCATTATCATGTGCGGCTGCGGCCTGTACTCTGAGAAACGGGATAATACCGCCTACTGTGAATTATGCAGAAAGAGACCCCGACTGTGATCTTGATTATGTACCGAACGAACCGAGAAAGAAAAATGTAAGTAATGTCCTTGTTGTTTCATCCGATCCTTATGGAAACAACTCGGCGATCATATTGAGTAAGTATAAGGGTGAAAGGTGAGATATGGAACTTAGTTTCGAAGAGATCAAGAATCTGATACCGCAAAGATTTCCTTTTATCATGATAGACAAGATCATCGAGTTGGTGCCCGGGAAAGAGGCGGTCGCAATAAAAAATATCTCGGGTAACGATATATTCTTTCTCGGTCATTTCCCTGAAAAGGCCATTATGCCCGGAGCTGCGATAATAGAAGCCATGGCGCAGACCTCCATAGTCCTTTTTGCCTCTGCAAGGAAAAGGGATGAAGGAGAAAAAATACCGATCTACTATTTTGGATCGGTAAAAGCAAGGTTCCACCACCCTGTTGTGCCGGGTGATCAGTTGAGAATCAAGGTGGTGAATGTTAAGACTCTGCCGACCGGCGCCTATGTATCCGGTGAAGCCTTTGTTGAAGACAAAAAAGTATCAGAGGCAGAGCTTGTTTTTAGTGTGAAAAATGAATAGAAGAGTTGTTATTACAGGGTTGGGGGTCGTATCATCAATAGGCATCGGATGGAAAGAATTTTGGAACGGTCTGCTTAAAGGCAAATCCGGGATAAGCCCTGTGACATCGTTTGATACCTCAGACCATTTTACCCATAACGGAGGAGAGGTAAAGGACTTTAATCCTGAGGATTTTATTCCGCTGGAAGAATTGAAGACTATGAGCCGCGCAAACCAGCTTGGTCTCGTGGCTGCTAAACTTGCTGCAGAAGATGCTTCTATTTCGCAGGACGACATGGCAGTTCCTTTGAGAAAGGGCATTTGTATAGGGATTACATCGGGGTCGATACAGGTAATAGAACACATAAACGATAAGCTGATAAAGGGCGAAGATGTGGAACGGAGTTTGATATGCCAGCTTCCCGTCCATTCAACTCCTGCCGAAATAGCGAGTCATCTGAACATTTCCGGACCAGGATTTTTGTTCTCTACGGCATGTGCTGCCGGCAATTATGCTATTGGCTTTGGTTACGATTTAATATGTCTGAACAGGGCAGACATAATATTTGCAGGCGCGTCAGACCCTTTTTCAAGGATTTCTTTCACCGGATTCAATCAATTTGGAGCCGTTGCTCCGGAAAAATGCCGGCCGTTTGATAAGAACAGAAAGGGAATGATGGTCGCCGAAGGGGCCGGAATACTTGTTCTTGAATCTCTTGAAAGCGCTTTAAAAAGAAATGCACATATTTACGCGGAGATTCTTGGTTATGGTCTGAGTTGTGACGCTAATCACATGACCCAACCATCTGCTGAAGGCATGGGTTCGTGTATGATAAAAGCTATGAGTTCATCGGGTATCGGGAAAGAAGATGTGGATTATATCAGCGCACACGGGACAGGCACTTTGGCAAATGATAAGACGGAGTGCTCTGCAATCAAAGAAGTGTTCGGTGAGAGGTATAGAGATATACCGGTCAGTTCTATAAAATCCATGCTTGGCCATACAATGGGCGCTGCTTCAGCGCTGGAAGCTATTGCTTGTTCTCTTGTAGTAAAAAATGATATCATTCCGTCAACTATTAATTATGTAACACCCGATCCCGAATGTGATATTGACTGCGTACCGAATCAAGCAAGGAAACGTGTTGTAAATATAGCTTTGAATAATTCTTATGCATTTGGCGGTAACAATGCTTCAGTAGTGTTTAAAAAATTCTTGTGATAATTTGAAGAATAAGGAGGTAGAAGAACGCATGTCTGACAATGTAGAAAATGAGATCATTTCGATAATCGCCGATGTTTCAGGATTTGATGAAGAAGAGATAAAACCGGATACAAATTTACAGAATGAGTTAGAGATAGATTCAATAAAAGCTATCGAGATTACGGTTGCAATTGAAAAAAAATTTAAGGTATCCGTTAGAGACGAAGATGTTCCCAAAATACTCACATTAAGTGATGCCGTCAATCTGGTAAATCAATTGTTAAATCAGAAAGGAAGAGATGCTTAACCCTAATAATGACATATATGATGCCGTAATAATAGGCGCAGGCATAAGCGGCCTTGTCTGCGGATGTTATCTTGCGAAGGCAGGTATGAAAGTACTTATTGCAGAGCAACACCATAAACCAGGGGGTTATTGCACTTCCTTTACGAGAAAAGGCTTTACATTTGATGCTGCTGCCGATTGTTTCGGAGCTTATAGAGAGGATGGAATTACAAGAAAAATATGTAAGGACTTTGAAATAGATAAAAAATTAAATATAATACGGCCCGATCCTTCAGTTATTATAATAACGCCTGATTATAAAGTCTATTTCTGGAATGATTTAGAAAAAACAATAAAAGAGTTGCAAATAATCTTTCCAGAAGAGGACAATAACATTAAAAGGTTCTTTTCTTTCGTTTTTAACTCCGATCCTAATTCTTTTTCCCGAATAAGGAGTCGGACCTTTAAAGAATTATTAGACCAATATTTCACTAATGATAAGCTAAAAGCGATCTTGTCATTCCCATTATTAGCAATCGGTGGATTACCACCATCAATGATGTCAGCATTTATGGGTGTTAAGCTTTTTTCTGAATTTCTTCTTGACGGAGGATATCAGCCCAAAGGCGGTATGCAGGCACTACCTGATGCTTTGGCTGAAAGATTCAAAGAATTTGGCGGTGAATTAAGATTATCCTGCCTTGTCAAAAAAATAAGGATTAAAGATAATAAGATTACAGGTGTAGTTTTTGAAAAAGGCAGTTTTATACCATCAAAGTATGTGATTTCAAACTGTGATGCCAGACAGACTTTCTTAAAACTCTTAGGTAAAGACAAAATTAAAGAAGATTTTTATCTCAAAATAAAAGATATGACACCTTCAATATCAAATTTCGTTTTATACTTAGGAATAGACGAATATTTTAAGCCTTTGCAAAATCCAGGAAGTGCTTTATTTTTCTCCCCACATTATGATTTAGACAAGGCATATCAAGCTGCACAAAAAGGTGACATCGAAGGTTACGGTGGTTACGCTCTACGAATATATCACGATAAATCAACCATAAGCGCTATCATCCCGGCACCCTATAAAAATAAAAAATATTGGACCAATAATAAACATAAATTCTTAGAGTCTTTTATTGATAGAATAGAAAAATATTCAATTCCGGATTTATCAAAGCATATAATACATAAAGAGGCAGCTACGCCCTATACGCTTTACCGATATACTTTAAATCATAAAGGCGCTTCTTATGGCTGGGCAGGTACTTTGTCACAATTAGCGGTCCCTGACTTTAGAAAACCTTCTTTTATTCAGGGTTTTTACCTGACAGGACACTGGACTACCTTGGGAACCGGAATCTCCGGAGTAGTGTATGTAGGTCATGACACTGCTAAAAAAATTTTGAGAAAAGAAAAGTTAAGTTATAAAATAAATTAATTGCTATGACTAAAGAAAAATATATAGAGCAAGAACTTTTAAGATTAACCCATTCATCATTAGTTGTATTTTTCCCTTTTGGGTCTTTGTTCATAGTGGCATTAAGCATACTGGATTATTTTGTCACTCCTGAAAATTTTTCAAATTTCCTTATTTATAGGCTAATAGCAGCATTTATAGGCATAGCCTCACTTCTGATTTTGAAACTTAAAAAAGATGAAAATAAATATTTACAGTTTATCACTATAATCATAGGTACTTTAGCTCCTTCAACGATGGTTGAATTAATGATACTCTCCTTTGGAGGTCATCAATCTATCTACTATGCGGGAATGATTATTGTTATTATCTTCGTCCTCGGCTTTCTTCCCATTTCCGTCAAATTAACAGCATTAGTTGAGGGTTTGATATATATAATTTATCTTGTACCAATTCTACTTTTAGATAACATTACTAACGTAAGAATTTTCATTAACAATAATATTTTTTTACTGGCCTCTGCTTTAGGTACTCTTGGATGGAGATATTTCTATCAACGACTCATCACAAAAAAGCTGTCTCTTGAATATGACTTGTCCAAGGACAAAGAACAGCTTGAAGTTTATTCCCAAAAACTTGAAGACTTGGTGAAGGAAAGGACGCGTGAGCTTGCCATATCCGAGATCTGGCACAGATCGATTTTCGATAATGCAACCGACGGAATTATAGTACTCGACAAAACGGAAAAGATCGTCAATGTGAACCGGAAGACCTGCGAGCTTCACGGTTTTGAAAGAGATGCCCTTATCGGTATTTATATCGATCTGCTCGAATCCAAAGGAGAAAAAGAAAAACAGGAAGAGAGACTATCGAGGATTCTCAACGGCGAGACACTTATCTATGAGACCGAACACTACAAAAAAGACGGCGAGAAAATCCTTTTGGAAGTCAGCTCGAAATCTCTTGAAATAGAGGGTGAGACATATATCCAGTCGTTCTGCAGGGACATAACCGAGAAAAAGAAGATTCAGGAACAGTTGATGCATTCTCAGAAGATGGAGTCCGTCGGCGCTTTGGCGGGCGGTATCGCCCATAACTTTAATAATATTCTGACCGCAATACTCGGATATTCGGAACTGCTCCTTGAATTCAGCGAACTGGATGATACCTCGAAGCAGAGGGTCAGAAATATTGAAAGCGCTGCGCGCAAAGCGGGTGTTATGGTTTCAAAGCTCCTGAGTTTTTCCCGGAGGGACTCCCATGAGGTGTTGCCGCTGAATCTGAATGACGTTGTCAACGATTCGGTAAAACTCTTTGAAGGTGTTCTTGACAAGAGGATCGGCCTTAAGATAAACCTCTGTGAAAATATGCATATTATCGAAGGCGACCCTAATCAGCTCGAACAGGTTTTGATGAACCTTATGGTAAATGCAAGAGACGCTATGCCTGACGGCGGCCTTATCACAATCAAAACAGGCGTAATCGAAATCGGAAGGAATGGCTTTATTAATACGTCTGCCTATATAAAAGCCGGCAAATATATTCTCATGTCGGTTTCCGATACGGGGTGCGGCATCCCGGCAGAAATACGGGACAGGATATTCGATCCCTTTTTTACGACAAAGGAAAAAGGAAAGGGAACAGGTCTCGGACTTGCTTCCGTATATGGGATTGTCAAGGACCATAAGGGATATATATCCGTTCAAAGCGAAGTAGAAAAGGGCACAACCTTTGATATCTATCTTCCCGTATCGGAAAGGATCGTTCCCCTATTGGTAACGTCAAAAACCTTTTCTATAGAGGGGAGCGAAAGTATTCTCCTCATCGACGACGACAAGGACGTCATGAACCTTATCAGGGATATGCTTGAAAGCCATGGATACACCGTCATGCCTTTTAATAATCCCCTAACTGCCGTTGATATATTCAAAAATCAATCAAGCAGAATACAATTGGTAATAACGGATATTATGATGCCGCTTATGGAGGGTGGTGAACTTATAAAAAGCCTAAGGCAGGTGAGACCCGATATTAAAATAATTGCAATATCAGGGTATACCGATACGAATATCATCAACAATAAAGAAATTATAGTAGATGCTTTTATGAAGAAGCCTTTTGAGAAGCTTGAGATGCTGTCGACAGTCAGACGGCTTATTGATACGGGAATCAGAAACTTACCACTTTATTAAAGCGGAAGCCCATGTCAGCCCGCCGCCGAAGGCCTCAAGAAGAATGTAATCCCCGTCTTTGATTCTACCCGATGTCAATGCCTCATCAAGCGCTATCGGTATGGATGCGGCTGAAGTATTGCCATACCGGTCCAAATTAATGATGACTTTCTCCATAGGCAGCTTCAGCCTTTCCGCGGTTGCCTGTATTATCCTGAGGTTTGCCTGATGCGGTATAAGAAGGGAAAGGCTTGCCGGGTCCAGATTATTGTCTTCCAGGGTCCTTAAAGCGATGTCTTCCAAAGTCCTCACCGCAACCTTGAAGGTTTCGTTTCCTTTCATCTTGATATAATGCAACCGCTGCTCCAGCGATTCCGAAGATGCAGGGGTCCTGGAACCGCCTCCGGGCACATGAATAAGCTCCCACAACCTGCCGTCGGAATTGATATTTGTGGAGAGTATGCCTCTGTCTTCATCCGTAGGCTCTAAAATGACGGCTCCGGCGCCGTCGCCAAAAATGACGCAGGTCGTCCTGTCATCCCAGTCCGTTATTTTCGACAATACCTCGGCGCCTACAACAAGTATTTTTTTGTGAAGGCCGGATTTTATAAAGCCGTCTGCAATATGCAAGGCATAGAGGAATCCCGAACAGGTTGCATTAACATCGAACCCTGCCGCATTGATGGCACCGAGTTTGTCCTGGAGAAAACAGGCGGTGGAAGGGAAGGGCATGTCTCCTGATATAGTTGCGACAATTATCAGATCAAGGTCTTCCGCCTTTAATCCGGCCCTGGCAAGGGCCTTCCTGGAAGCCTCATAAGCGAGATCGGATGCAGCCTGATGTTGACCGGCTATTCGCCTCTCCTTTATCCCTGTCCTCTCTATTATCCATTCGTCGGAGGTATCAACCAATTTTTCGAGTTCGGAATTGAAAAGAACTTTGTCCGGGGCATAAGAGCCCGTAGAGATAATTCTACTTCTTTTCAAGGCTTGACCTTTCATGGTGGGACATATCCTGTTCGATGGCGGACGATATGATATCGTAGACCTTTTTTTCCGCAAAATCCGATGCGACCCTTAAGGCATTCCTTATGGCCTTGGAAGTGGACCTTCCATGGCTTATAATACATGTGCCTTTTATTCCCAGCAACGGAGCGCCTCCAAATTCGTCATAGTCGGTTTTTTTCTTGAAATTCTTTAGTGCCGGCTTGATTAACAGGTACCCGATCCTTCCCGTCGTAAGATTTGCAACTTCCCTCTTGATCATCTTAATCATGTTATCCGCAAGTCCTTCACTGGTTTTTAAGATAACATTTCCCGTAAAGCCGTCGCATACAATGACGTCAATATCTCCCGTAAAGATATCCTTGCCGTCGGCATTGCCTATGAAGTTGATGTCGGCCTCTTTCAGGAGTTTAAATGTTTCCTTTGTCAGCTCATTCCCTTTGGTGTCTTCCTCGCCGGTGCTGATAAGCGCAACCCTGGGTTCTTTTCTGCCCAGGATATGCCTGCAATAGGTGCTTCCCATGAGAGCAAACTGAAGGAGATTGTCCGGTTTACAGTGGATATTTGCGCCTGCGTCTATTAGGACAAAGGGCGCTTTTAAAGTCGGCATGATCGCCGCTATAGCCGGTCTGTCAACAACGTCCGAGGTCCCAAGCAGCAGGAGAGCGGTTGCCATAACGGCGCCGGAATGTCCTGCGCTGACAAAGCCGTCCGCCTCGCCGGTTTTTACAAGCTCGAGCCCTCTTCTGATGGAGGAGTCTCTCTTCTTCCTGATTGCAGCGGTAGGAGGTTCACCCATTCCGATTGTCTGCGACGCATGTTTTATGGATATCCTGTTTTGAGGATACCGTTGTCCTGATAGCTCCCTGATGAGTACGGATTCATCTCCGACCAGAATGATGTCAATATCCCCGGAATTACAGACAGTTTCGATAGCGCCCTGGATATTGACGTCAGGGGCATAATCACCCCCCATTGCATCAAGGGCAATCCTCATACCTCTTTTTCAACGATTTCAAGTACCTTACGTCCGTTGTAAGAACCACAATGAGCGCATACCCTAAAAGGCAGTTTTAATTCATTACAATCGGGACAGAGGCCGAGATTCGGGAGCTGACCTTTCCAGTTGGCCCTTCTCTTGTCTCTTCTTGTCCTTGTATGTCTATGCGTTGGATTTGCCAATTTATTCTCCTTTCATTAATTTATTAGTTTTTTTAATGCCGCAAAACGAGGGTCCGTTTTTTCCAGGTTGCAGGAGCACCGGCCGGTATTAAGGTCCGTGCCGCATCCCGGGCAGAGGCCTTTACAGCTCTCGCTGCATAATGGTTTCATCGGCAGATTCAGCTCGATCTGTTCTATTAAAAGGACCTCCAGATCAAGTTCATCTCCCGAGTAAAAATCCATATCCAGTTCCTCGGACTTTATTTCATGCGTATCCTCTTCTTTAAGTTCATCGACGGGATGATATACGGCTTCAACCGGGATCGAAAGGGATTTCTGAAAATCTTTCAGGCACCTGCCGCACTGAAGTTTGGCTTCAGCCGTCAAGTCACCCTTTACGAAAACTTCGGTTTCATGCTTTTCAATTCGTAGTCGCGCCCTGACGGGAGTAAGGAGAGCATCCGATTCGACGGAACTTTCAAAGTCTAATTCTAAACCCTCTAAGGGTATATCCGATATTATAATCTTCATATGTAAAAGACCGGCCTATTGTAAGCAAAGTATTAAATTATATAAATAATTGACGAAAACTGTCAAGGACGCTTATTCGTTAAAAAGGCGAGGGAGGGAATATTCCCCGTATAGTTTATAACCGGGGTCGGTTGCGAATATTAAAACAGTCCGGTCAGGTACCAGGTCAAAATCTCCTGCCCGTAAAATAGTGTAATCAGAGAGCCGAGAGCCAGAAAGGGACCAAAGGGAATCAGTGAACCTTTTTCCCTTCCCCGGACCAGCAATGACAGGATACCGATAATCGAGCCTGTCAGACTTCCAAGAAAGGTTGTCAGGATTACGCCTTTCCAGCCGAGGACCCCGCCAACCATAGCCATCATTTTAATATCACCTCCGCCCATTGCCTCTTTCTTAAATATACGATAACCGGCTGTTGCAATCAGGGCGTACAAACCGAAGCCGGCGGCAGCTCCTATAAAAGAAGATTTTATGCCGAGGAGCTCATATCTCATAAACGGATCGGGAAGGAGAAAAGAGCCGGCAAGCAACCCTAAAGGGATGCCCGGCAGGGTAATCCTGTCCGGGATTATCTGGAAATCTACATCTATGAATGTTATAACGATAAAGGCCGAGCAGAAGATGAAATAAAAAACGGTATCCCAGCCAAGGCCGAACCTCCAGAGGACCATGACGTAAAAGGCTGCGTTTAATAATTCAACAAGCGGATATCTGAAAGATATCCCGGATTTGCAGACCCTGCATTTGCCTCCGAGGAAAAGATAACTAAGTATGGGGATATTGTCGTAAGGCTTAATCGGGACGCCGCAATCAGGGCAGCGCGAAGAGGGGAATACAAGCGAAAGTTTTCGCGGCATCCTGTATATGCAGACATTCAGAAATGAACCGATGACGGAACCCAATATGAAAGTTATTATATAAATAAACATTCAAAAAGTTATAAACTTACGAACCGCTTATATCCGAGGCCTTATTTTTTGCAGCGTCTATGTCGCTATTGATCCGTTCTATCTCGCCAAGGGCATCCATGATGATTGTGTCTTTCAGGATATTTCTTTCCGGTTGTCCTTTCAGTTCCCAAATGCGTTTCCCTATGGTTTTCATTATATCGTCTTTTTTCTTTTCCAAACAGTCCGACTCATAGAGAAGTTTCATGACCGAAAGCTCTATCTTAAGCCTCTCGGAAAACATGGAAGAAAACCACTTTAATTTTTCTATGCCGCTCTCAAAATTGCTTCTAATTTTCGTCCACATAATAACCTCTTTAGGCTGTTTTAAATAGTTCCATCTTTCCTTCCCAGAATGTTTCAAGGGATTTCTTCAGCGCCGGGAATTCCTTTATTTCAGGGTCCTTGTCAATAATAGAGAATGCCTCTTTCCTTGCTTCACTCAGCAGGAACGAATCACGGACAATATTTGCGATCCTTAGGTCGGGCATCCCGGATTGCCTTGTGCCGAAGAATTCGCCGGGGCCTCTGATATTCAGGTCTTCTTCGGCTATCATGAAACCGTCGTTGCTTTTCACCATTATCTGAAGCCTTCTCCGGGCTTCTTCTCCGTAAGGTTCATATGCTAATAGTATACAATATGATTGATGTGGACCCCTACCAATTCTTCCCCTGAGCTGATGGAGCTGTGAAAGTCCGAACCTCTCTGCATGAATGATTATCATGAGCGTTGCATTCGGCACATCCACTCCTACTTCTATGACGGTTGTGCTGACCAGGATGTCTATCTCTCCCTTTTTGAAAGACGCCATGATCTCTTCCCGTTCCTGCGGCTTCAACCTGCCGTGAATAATGCCTGTCCTGAATTCCGGAAATATTTTCTCAAAGGCGGTTTTTCCTAATGTTGCAGACCTGAGGTCGGTTTTTTCCGATTCTTCGATTAAGGGATAGACAACATAGACCTGTCGTCCCTTCTTTACTTCTTCTTTGATAAGTATGTAAACCGATTCTTTCCGTGTTGAAGGGACCATACGCGTTGCTACCGGCCGCCTGTTTGGCGGTAGTTCATCAATGACTGAATAATCAAGGTCTCCATACACGGTAAGGGCAAGTGTCCTTGGTATCGGCGTTGCCGTCATGACGAGCACATCGGGATTCAATGATTTTTTTCTGAACAATGCCCTCTGCATAACGCCGAACCGGT
>Ga0315286_10002123_pt1 | contig 18376 bp, 24 predicted proteins | sample YL17G10_0_MG_FD_205038 | JGI IMG/M metagenome (GOLD analysis project Ga0315286, IMG submission 205038) | Sediment microbial communities from Yellowstone Lake, YNP, Wyoming, USA - YL17G10_0 | ecosystem: Environmental > Aquatic > Freshwater > Lake > Sediment | place: USA: Wyoming | collected... | reverse complement strand
CATACTTAGCTTTTCCAAGAATGTAAGGTGATTTCACGCCAGTCATAATTGTTATGACTCTTACTTTCCCTGAAAAATCCTTGTTGATTCTCGCTCCAATAATTACCTGAGCTTCCTGGCTCAGGTTCTCTGTTACAAGCATTCCGATATTGCTGAACTCTTCAAGTTTTAAATCAGGCCCTCCGGTTATGTGGACAAGAGCGCCGGTTGCGCCCCTATAATCTACATCCAATAAAGGATGTGTTAAAGCCTGCCTGACAGCTTCTTCAACTCTATTTGCAGTATCACTCTCACCAATGCCAATGACAGCCACGTCTCCATTTTTCATAATTGCAGAGACATCAGCATAGTCCAGGTTAATCAATGAAGGCAAGGTAATAGTTTCCACAATTCCTTTTATCATTGTACTAACAAGTTCATTAGCAACAGCAAAAGCCTGCTCAATAGGCAGATTTCCAGCAATGTCAGTCAGTCTATTGTTGTCAATGACAATAACAGTGTCTGTCGCCTCTCTAAGTTCCTGCAAGCCAAATTCAGCCTTGTCAATTCTTGCTTTTTCACATTCCCATGGCATTGTAACCACTCCAATCACTACAGCTCCTGATTCCTTTGCAAGTTGAGCTACCACTGGAGCAGCTCCTGTCCCAGTTCCGCCGCCCATTCCTGCAAGCACGAACACCATATCAGCCCCGCCAGCAGCCTTCTTCAGCTCAGAAACGCTTTCTTTGGCAGCCTCTCTTCCTCTCTGAGGATACCCTCCAGCTCCCAAGCCTCTTGTCAGCTCTTTTCCTATCAGGATTTTCTCATCAGCTTTTGTTATGCTTAAATGCAATGCATCAGTATTCAATCCATAAACACTAGCCCCGCTGATTCCTTTGTTAAAAAGCCAGGTTGCCATGTTGCTTCCTGCACCGCCGCATCCGAAAACCTTGATATTTGCTTTTCCAGCTTTAAGCTCGTCAAAATTGATGCTGTGAGTTGCCGCATTCTGTATTGCTTCTTTTGCGAAGTCAAGTACCATTTTCTTATTTTTCTGTACCTCCTTTCAATTGTTAAAAGTTTGCGAAGCTTTTTTCTTTCAAGTTCTGCTTCTCTTTCTCAAGAGAAGAGCGAAAGGTTTAAATATAGCTTTCGCCTACTTATTCTAATTAATAAACTCACGAGTGAGAATAGAACTTACCTCTCATTCAACAACAATTTATTAGGCCTCGGAAACTTAATAAATTATTAATAGAAAGAAAATCTGCTTCTTTATAAAGTTTTTGCTTCTGAGAAATATATGTTATTTTATTTTGCCGACGGGAGCTCGACGGGAAATTTATCAGTTTTTGGCAAAATTTAACATAAATTATGAAAAGAACAGGACATAAATTAATGTTATAACAATAAATATATTGTTGATTACAATTAAAAGAGAGTTATCAGTTAATTAAGAGTATTTTTTGATAATCAGGGATTACTGTAAAATTTGGATTATAGAAACATTTAAATACTATAAAATATATAAAATTTATAGGAATTATAAGATGGAAACTACAACAATTGCCATAACAAAAAATGCAAAGGAACAAATGAAAGAATTTGGAAACAAAGGAGAATCTTATTCAGAAATAATTTTCAAGCTTCTTAAAAGTGCAAAAGAAAGGCAGTTGCATGACCTGCTTATGAATGAAGATGGCTCTATTTCTATAGATGAAGCTTTGTCAAAAGCCAAAGAAAAATGGCAAAAGTAATAATCACAAAAGAGCTTGAAGAAGCCATTAACAAGAAGTTTAAGAAAGAATCAATTGAGATTTTTGAACTTATGAACTCTCTCAAAGAAAATCCTAAAAAAGGGAAAGCATTAGGGAATATTGGGGCAATAGTTATTAAAGAATTAAGATACAAATCATTTAGATTTTATTTTATCACGGATGGTTTTAAATTAAAAATGTTGAGCAGTAATATGCTGACAGATTTACTGATAAAATTCATCAGAATGTCTGATAAAAAGGACCAGCAGAAAACAATTGATGAGATTAAAAAAGTGTTAAGAAATTTGGGCGAAGAAGGTTTTCAGTAATTTTCTTCAAATAATTCATAAAAAGCCCGAGGATGCTTGTATGCAATGCAAAAATCTAAAGAGAGCGGACAATAACATATAACTTAAATAAATTACAGCAAAAGGAGTATTATTAAGATTAAGTGATAAATTTCTATAGGAAAAATTAAATTAGCAAAATTAATATTTAAAACGCGCCTAAAGAGTGTTATCAGTTAATTAAAGATGTTTTCAAATTAATTTCTCCATCTTCTCTATCTTCCCCCAGGTTCTCCCCAATCTCTTATTTGCTTCAGAAACAAGAAGCTTCAAGTAATTATCATCAACAAGAATTTTTCCCTTATTTATTATCGGAAACTCGAGTTTCTCAGTGCTCCTCATCTCAAGGACAAATCTGTTTCCAGAAGCCATTATCCCAGAATTTTTCCATCCTGCAAGCTTAGCCCTATCCAATAATGCCTGTGCATCCCCCAGTGATTTACATGCAACATGCAAGATGCAGGGCTCCTGCTTGAAATAAATTAATTTCCTTGTTTGTTTAGCTTTTTCTAATTCTCTTTTTAATTCCTGCAAGTTTATCTTTTCATGGCTTCTAAAAAGAAATAATCCAGATTTCTTTTTCTCATCAGCAATGATTAAAACTATTCTGCCCGCACAACTTGAGGTTGTATAATAATTTTTATTTCTATTAAGTTTTGCACATAACTTAGATATTCTTTTATCCCAGTAGCCGATGCTACTGGCGTCTTTCATTTTCAATTGCTTTCTCTTGTAATCTAAAAAGGTTTTCATTTTAATTTATCATAAACTTTAATCAAATTTTTCTTGAACTGAGAAAGATATTTATGCGGAATCTCCCCGCCTGCAGCAGGTATATGCCCCCCAGAGTTTGATTTTGGAATATTTTTCATAGCTCTTTTCAATAACTCAACGCAATTAACCTTGCTATGAGAGTTTCTTGCTGAAACTTTGATATGACTACCATAATCCGCCAATATAACAATAGTATTATCCTGATATCTTTTAATGCTAAGAATTGTAGACACAATAGAAGAAAGACTGAACTTTGATTTAAAAAAGTAAATTTTCAAGTCACCATGTTTTTCATGATTTTTTTCAAAATCAGACAGCACTTTATTTGTTTCCTTTTCCACAATCATGGCATACTTCCCTAAGCTAATATCCCTAGAATTTTTAACTCTGGCAAACATATCAAAAAGCTTTTCTTCATTATCTCTGAAATATATTAATGCAAAATTAGTATCTTCCACAACTTTCCACAAATCTTCACAGCCTTCTAAGCTAAAATCTCTGAAAACTTCTTTGCAATTTTTTTCATTGTACTTATCAACCCTATCTGAAATTATTCCAAGGGCAGCAATCCAGGAATGTATTTTCTGTATTTTCGAGAATAAGTAATAGCAGGCAAAACTAGCAGGCTCTTCAGTTCTAGTCTTTATCATAACAATTCTGTCTGAATTAAAATCCTTTTCAAATTGATGATGGTCTATATAAACAATCTCTGCAAACTTGGAGATTTCTAAAACACTCTCAGCTTCGCTGTCCAATACCAAATCAAAAACAAATAACTTGTTTATCTTCTTCTTTTTTAATTCTATTGCAACTTCTTTCATCATATTATAATCATATGCCATAAACTTAAGATAATCAATTTTCCCGAGAACCTTTGAAGCAATAACAGCAGAACACAATCCATCTAAGTCATTATGAGATAAAATTGCAATTTTATCCCCCTCATCAAGATTAGAGATAAATTCAGCAAATCTTTTCTCATCACCTGCTAGAAATTCAAGTTTCATTCTCTTGCTTCTCCAAGCTTCTTAACAATTTTCTCATCGCAATTATGCTTTCCTATTTTGTGAATATTGGACATTCCAATAGAATCACCATGATAATCACTTCCAGAAGTTAAAATTAAATTATATTTTTCAGCAAATTTTTCAATTTTTTTAATTACCAAACTGCTTCTTTCTTCTCCCCTTCCACCATTATCGATTTCTATCCCCTCTAGCCCTGCTTTGACTAACTTTTTAATTTTTGAATCCTCTAAAAAACCATGAGAATACCACGGATGAGCAAGAACAGGAACACCTCCTGCCTTTTGAATTATTTTAACAACCTCTTCTGCAGAAAACTTAGGCTCAAACTTGCCCCCTTTCATAATAGCTTTCAAATCTTTTATCTTCCAACCGCTCTTAACAGCCAGATACTTAAGAAGATAAGTTACCAAAACATTATCTCTTTTTAACCCCATGTCTAATACATCAGGTAAATTTATTGAAAATCCTTTTTTTCTAAATTCCAAAACAGCATTCATAAAAACTTTTTTTGTTCTTTTTTGTATTTCCTTAATTCTATTTAAAAATGATTTATTATTAACATCAACGAAATATCCAAGTATTTCTCCTTCCTTGGACCTCAATTCAATTCCAGGAATTACTCTTATTCCAAGTTTATTTCCCTCAGCAATTGCTTCTTTAACTCCACTAACAGAATTATGGTCTGTTAAAGCAAGAATTTTAACTCCTGCTTTCTTAGCTTTCCTAACAACCTGAGTAGGAGATGCATCCCCATCAGAATAATAAGAATGGGTATGCAAATCACAAACTTCCATTTTACTCTTTCTCCATCTTCATAGCCCTGACTCCAAGCTCAGAGCATAACTTCACAAAATCATCAGCATCTTTTTCCGAGCCCGCAACAGCGCCATAATGCATGGGGATTACAAGAGTTGGATTGATAATTCTTGCTGCCTCGGCAGCCTCGTCTGCATTCATAGTATAATTTCCTCCAACAGGAAGAAGAGCGATAAATTCATTTCCCTGTTTCCCATATCCAGTCAGCTTTTCCATTTCAGGAATTTTATCAGTATCTCCTGCATGGTAAATAACAATATTTTCAAATTTGACAATAAAGCCCATCCATCCTTCTGATTTTAAATGAAACTCTTTTTCATGATTATATGCAGGGATAGCCTGGACCCTAGTTCCCTGAAAAGTTAATTCATCTCCTGCCTCAATTATCTGCATATTAACATCCTCCACTCTTGTAATCTTGCTCTGACAATCCGGAGAAACAACAACAATCGTCCCTTTTTTGATAATTTTCTCAATATCCACAAGAGAGCAGTGGTCGTGATGCCCGTGAGTTACAAGAATTATGTCAGCTTTTGGCAAATTAGAAGATAAATTATACGGGTCTATGTAAATTACCTTTCCGTTTGTAATTAAAAACCCAGAATTCCCCAGCCATTTCAGCTCTATTTTCCCTATTCTCATTTTTTATAAATAAACGATTTCTGTTTCTCTTTCCCAAGAAAAACTTTTACGGTTTTTCTGGGCTATCAGTAATTTACATTACTTAAGTAAAGAGAAAGCGTTTATAAAGATAATTATTCAAAAAATAAGATGTATATCAGAGAATAATACAGCTTATAAATAAAAGGCACAGCAATAAAATATGGCGAAAAAAATAGATTATTCCAAATATCAAATTCGAGCTGAACAAACAGATAGAGACGCAATTCCGGCAATTTTAAGAGTTTCAATGCAATTCTTTCAGGATAATAAAGATACAACTCAAAAATATGATAGTAAAGCTAAGGCTTATGCTCGAAGTCGTGAAACTCTGGGATGGTCCACTTCATTCAAATGGGAAAGGTTTGCAACAGAACAATTATTACCGCACACTAAATTATGGTCTAGGGGTTATAGATTAGTTGAAGAAGTTAGGTCTATTAGACTAGAAGGAAAGGGTAGTAATGAGACTGTTTGTCTTGATTGTGTTGTAACTAACCCTGACTGGAAAGACTAATTATTCAAAACACTTAGCCACAGAAAACATCAAGCTCTCAGAAAATCTAGGGCAGTATATCTGCATTCCCACAGGAATGCCATCAATCTTTCCAGCAGGAATAGAAATTGCAGGCAGCTCGGCAAGATTTGCAGGAATTGTCACAGCATCATATGAGTACATCTCCTCAACACTAATTTTGCTTCCTAGTTTATGAGGCAGTCTCGGAACAGAAGGAATGATTATGCAATCAACCTGCTTAAATGCAGATTCAAACTCTTTTCTTATCAAAGCTTTCGCCTTCAAAGCACGGCGATAGTACAAGCCCTTAAATTCAGCCTTCGAAATCTCACCCCCTCCTAAAATTCTTCTCAAAACTTCTTCTCCGCAGCTTTCCTCTATCTTCCTGCCATATCTTCTTCCATCAAATTTCCTGGTTCCAGAGAAAAATTCAACATAACATATTGGATAATAAGTCTGAACTCCAAGATTAATATGCTTCAATTCAATGTCTTTTTTTTGCCAACCCTTAACTTTAATTAACTCATCTACCCGCTTATTGATTAATTTAATTATTCTGCTGTCAGTTACATTAATTTTAGGTATGCCTATAGTCAATTTTCCAATTTTTTTTAATTCTATATCCTTGCTTTCATAACTTGTAGCATCTTTCTCATCTTTTCCTCTTATAATATTAAGCAACAACAAAGCATCTTCCACATTCCTCGCAAGAGTTCCAATCTGATCCAAGCTCATTGATAAATCAATCAAGCCATATCTCGAAACCAAGCCATATGTAGGCTTAACTCCTACAACTCCGCAGTGAGAAGCAGGATTTCGAATTGAGCCGCCTGTATCGCTTCCAAGAGCGATGTCACAGAATCCAGCTGCAACACTCGCAGCACTCCCACTTGAAGAGCCTCCTGGAACTAAATCCAAAGCAGCTGGATTTCTCGTTGCTCCAAAAGCAGAAGTTTCTCCACTTGAGCCGCATGCAAACTCATCACAATTGCACATTCCAATAATCAAGCCATCTTCTTTCTTAATCTTGGAGATAACAGTTGCATCATAAGGACATTTATAATTCTCCAGAGTTTTAGAAGCACAACTTGCATTCAAGTTTTTCACATTAATATTTGCTTTTATAGCAATAATCTTCCCAGCTAATCTTCCAGCCTTCCCTTTCTTAATTTTCTCGTCAATATCTTTCGCCTCTTTTTCGCATTTAGGATTTATCTGCAAAATTGCGTTTATCTTTTTCCCTTTCTTATTATCCTTTTCTATCGCCTTCAAATAAGTTTTAAGTTTTTCTTGCGTGTTCATTTTAATCATAAACATCATCTAATCCAGGTTTATTTTGATATTCTACTGGAAGATAAAACTTGCCCCCAGGCACAACAAGGGAGAATCTTAATTTCTGGCTTACAGGAACATAATCTCTCCCACTATCTCCTCTTTTGCTTGCAACTCCATTTATTCTCTGAAAATGCAAAGTATAGCAATCACTACATAAAACCCAATAAGCATCCTGCAGCCTCCAATCAATGCTGCTGATAAATTCAGACACGACCCTCTCAAAAGAGGCGTATTTCCTTCCAACAGCCATTTTAAATTCTTTAAGCTTTTCAAGTTTCAAAAAAAGTTTTTTCCTCTGCTCAGCTGAAGGGTTTCCAATAGTTTCAGCATAAGGAGAGATTATGTCTCTTTCTATCCCATGAGCTATATCTGCAACACTTTCTGTTTCTATCAACCCAGAATCAAGAATTCGTTTTCCCTCTGACTCGATAACTCCCTTCATTCGCTGTTCAACAAGCTTTGCTGTAAAATCCGGCATAAACCCGGCCAATGCCCTATCTTTAGGCTGAGTTATTTCTTCTAACATCACTTTCATTTTATCTCCCTCACTCTACCCCTAAGAGACGGTGTTCTATAGCATCTTCTTTGATAAGATGTTCGTGCCCTTTCTGCTGCCTCACTCTCAGCTCTCTCCTTAAATGTTGAAGTTGACTCTATTTGCCCCCTTACACTTGCAACATATCCGGAAAAAATTAAGTCACAGACAGCTATATACAAACTTGAATACATCTCTCCAATTAAAGGCTCAGACAGAAATAACCTTCTTATCAACTCTCTAGACCCCTCATCCACATTTTCGCAAAAGTCTTCTCCTAAAGGCTTTTTCAATGTTAAAACCCGTTTCATTAACCCCCTCATTTCATTACCTTTTCGTTTTTGTAATTCAGTAGAAGCATAGTCTTCTATCACTCTGCAGCCTTCTGCAATAAGCTGGCCCACCTGCTCCTTTTTTTTATACTGGCATATTAATCTCTCAAGCCTCTCGCTCGCTTCTTCATGCATGCCTGCTGTTCTAGTTTCTTCCAAAACTAAATTCATTCTAGCTTATTCCTCCTTCTCCTGCTCTGTTTAGTAAGATCTTTCAAATTTATTTTTGCTGCAATCTCCTGCTCATATCTTTTTCCATACTCTTCCTGCAATTGCTCAGAAACAGGATAATTTCCTAAATAAAGAGATTGTTTGAACTGCTCATCAGAACGTTTAAACAGATTAGAAAGCGATCTTCCTTGAGCTATTTCTTCTGCCATTATTCTCAATAAACCATCCAATCTTTCTTTTAATTCAGGTTCAGTCTTGCATGATAGAAGAGTCAACGTAGCCATTTTATTGCACCCATCCCCCTTTCTCCATATTATTTGTTTTCATTCTATCCACTTCCCCTTCTCTGCCTCAATGCACTCATCTTTAATTTTTCCCGCGTTCTTGAACATAATCTCACGAAATTCAGAATCACCTAGTTGCCCTGCTTTTTCTTCCCTCTTGCATTCATCTCTTTCCACCCGAGCTTCTTCAAGTTTCTCAACATCTTTCAAAGCTTCATGGAAGCTATCCATGATTTTCTTTGCTTGTTCCAGGATTTCTGATTGGTTCATTTTTTCACAATATCTTTATCATATTTAGATTTATCTAATTTTGCATTTTCAAAATCTTCCTTTGTCAACAAAACATATTTATAAGCAGATTTAACGAGGTGGTTGCTTACTGAAAATGGAGTGTCTCTTATTCTTTCATAATAAGTATAAAGAATTGTTTTAACTTCTTTTTCTTCTAAACTTTCAACTATGGGAACAAAGTCACTATCCGAAGAAATAAGAATAATTCTCTTAACTTTAGGATAATCTAATGGAACACTCATTAAATCCATAGCCAATAAAATATCCACTGCTTTTTGCTTGTAAACAAACTCTCCATCGCATTTCAATCTTTGGCATCTTCCTTCTCTAACAATAACCCCTCTCTTTTTTAATTTATTAATAAACCGGCTATATCCTTCTTTTTTCCTTTTCTCCTCAGTTGTAGGAACCTCACATTGAAAAGGCGGACAGGTATAATAAAAAATATATTTGCAATTAAGATTTTGTTTCTTGGCTAAATTTTCTGCAAATAGAATCTTGTCAAATTTTAGATATTTTCCGTTTCCAAGATGCTTGCTTAATTTTTCGAGAAAAGTTTCATCAATGAATACCAAAGTCTCTCTAAGAAAAAACTCATCCGGCAACCCTTGCGGATTACCGGGGAATATACTGATATGATTAGTATCTTGGGATTTATAAGCTTTTTGCTGCTGTTTTTCTTCCATCTTTAAAACAAGATTTTCAATATTTATAAGTTTAATTGCAAAGAATTAAATAATCAAATTTTCTAAATAAAACATGAAAAATAGAGGCATGCCTAAAATCCTGCTTGGAACACCAACCTATGAAGGAAAAGAATACTGTTTAGATTACTGGATAAAAATAGTAAAAGAAATACAAAAAACAACACCCTGCGATATCCTTCTAGTAGATAATAGCTCAACAAATTATTATGCTAAGATTATAAAAAATAAGTATGGAATAAATGTTATAAAATCAAAAAGTTATAAAAATCAGCCACTAAAATCTCTTGCAGAAGCTAGGAAAAAATTCTATAAATATGCAATAAAAAATAAGTATGATTTTATATTTTCACTAGAACAAGACATCTTTCCTCCAAAAGATATTTTGATTCATCTTCTTAAAATAAGGGAAAAAATTAGAGACAAAGAAGCAATAATCGGCGTGCCTTACATAATCAAAACTATAACCCATGAGAAAAGACCATTTATTGATAAGGGCAATCTTACTAATGCAGCAAAAGAAAGAATGTATTCTAAAGAGATGAAAAGAATGATATAAAATAATCTGACTAACAGAGAAATGAAAAGAATGAAAAAGTTGTTTAGAGCCTATGCCTGCGGGTTAGGCTGTACTCTCCTGGACACTTCGATTATTAAGAAGTTCAAAGTAAGATATACAGAAAAACAATATCGACCAGATGATGCCTTCCTGTTTTTAGATTGCTTTCATAATAATATCCCAACATATGTAGACCCAACACTGCTTGGAAAAGTTATTCATATTCATGGCAGTGCATTAAGCATCAAAAGCTGGGGAAAAGAAAAATAACTAACGAATAAACCGAACATTCACAACTTTTCTCTTTTTCTCGTCAATCTCAATTACAGCTGCTTTTCCTTCAAAAGCCGGTCCAGTTGCAACAATCAAGCTATCTCCTAACTTTTTCATGCCCTGATATTCATGCATATGCCCGCAGATAACAAGAAAAGGCTTGTATTTCCTGATTATTTTATTATAAGGTTCAAAACCAACGTGTTTTCCATGCATAGGGCTTGATTTATAATGAGCAATATCAAATATTTTGTAAGGAGTATAGTGAATAAGGAAGATAAAATCCCTTGGTTTCTTTGCTTTAAACAAATTAAACAACTCTTTCTCAGTCTCTTTGTATCTTTTCAGTCTCTTTTTCTGTTTTTCCTTCTCTTTATCTATTGGGTTTCTAATAAATTCAGTAACATCTACATACCCTCCGTGCCCTAAAATCTCAATTCCATTAATTTTCTTCTTTTTTCTCTCAATTAGAACTAAATTTTTCATTTTTTTAATCTTATTATCATAGTATCCTGGAATTATTGAATCAGGCTCGCTTGTTATCCAATCCTTGTAAAAATCTCCATTTCCCCAGATAACATAGGATTTCTTTCCTATTCTATTCAAATCTTTTAATATTCTTACACCAGAATAAAAACTCTCTTTTTCTAGTTTTTTTGCTTTCTTTTCTCCAATAACTTCCCACCACTTTTTAGATGTCCAGTGCTTGAATACAACTTTCCTTATCTTGTCAGTATTTGCAAAATCACCAGGGCTTATAATTAAATCAGCTTTCCTGGCTTCTCTTTTTAATTTTTCAGGAAATCTTCCGTGAAAGTCTCCAATTGCAAGAATTTTCATATAATAAACCAATAAAGAATACTTATAAATTTACTCTTTTATTATGCTGTCAATAAGCATATTCTGTTGCTTGCTCCAATCTTCATCAGAATGAGTTCTCACATAATCAGCCCAGAATTTTACAAAATTAATCCTGTCTTCTCGATTTGTCCTTCCGGGCTTCAGAAACTTTCTTGGTTTCTGACAGTCATCAGAAATCTCTTTTTGCCCAGATTTCTGAGACTTCATAAACTTTCTCTTCTCAGCCAATTTTTCTTCTTTCATCTTCTTTTATCTCCTCAATAAGTATTTTCAGTTTATTAATCTCTCGCTCTCATTCCCAGAATAGAGATAACAAAAACAATGAGATACATAAAGAAGCCATAGACACATGCAGGAATTCCTGAAACAGAAGTGCAGCTTCCTAAAGCGCAAACTTTCGCAAATAATTCAGAATACGACAAGTATCCTGAGAAAAGCATTCCAGCTATTGAAAGGATTAAAATTATTGTCAGCGCTGTTTGTTTTCTCATTCTTATATTATTGTATCAAGTTTGATTAAGGAACTAATCTATCCCTGTCCCTTGGAAATAAGCATCCTTCTCTTATATTGTCTAATCCAAGCAATACAGTTGTAAATCTCTCAAGCCCTATGCTCCAGCCTGCATGCTCCGGAGCTCCGTATCGAAATGAATTAATATATGATTCAAAATTCTTAGGGTCCATTTTCTTCATCTTTAATCTCTCAATTAGCAATTCAGGAATATGAATTCTTTGTCCACCTGAAGAAATTTCAACTCCGCCATATAAAGCATCAAACCCCTCGCTTGACTTCGCGTCCTTCTTTCCATCCTTTGGCATAATATAAAATGGCTTTATGCTTGATGGCCAAGAATGTGTAAAAACTATACTATTGGGATACATCTCACATAGTTTCTTCTCTTGTTCTGGCGTAAAATCCTCGCCAATCTTGCCTTTAACTTTTTTTATTGCTTCCTCATAACTTAGATAAACTCCTTTCGGAACTTTTAAATTTTTTATTCCTAACAGCTCAAGTTCTTGCTTGCATCTCTCAAGAACCTTAGAAACAATATACTTGACAACTTCCTCAAGCTGTCTCATAACTTCCATCTGATTAGAAAAAGCCATCTCAATATCCATCTGCCTGCTTTCATTAAGATGCCTGATTGTATTATGCTTCTCAGCTCTCCAAACAGGCGTAATTGTAAAAACTTTTTCTATTGAACAGGCAAGCATCTGTTTGTATAACTGAGGAGACTGAGCAAGATAAGCCTTTTTCTCAAAATACTGAACAGGAAATAATTCTGTTCCTCCCTCGCTTGCAGCCGAGATTATTGAAGGCAAATGCGCTTCCATAAATCCATTATTCTTAAAAAACTCTCTAAAGCTCATAGAAATTTCACTTTGAATTTTAAATATTGCCTGAGTTTTTCTTCTATGCAAATCCAAGAATCTATAGTCAAGCCTTTTCGGCAGCTCTGTCTTTGAAAAATCAGAAACATCAATTGGAAGAGGCTGCTCAGCTTCTGCAATAACTTCAATTTTCTCAGGAACAATTTCAATTCCTCCTGGTGCTTGTTTTGATTTTACAGTCTTTCCAGAAACAGAAATAACATTTTCATGAGACTGGTTCATTAACTTAAATTGCGAGTTGTCCTTAGTAGCAACTATTTGTATAATTCCAGTCATATCTCGCAAAAGCAGAAAAGAAACTTTTCCCAAAGCCCTTGTTTCATGAACCCATCCCTTTACAAGAACTTTCTCTTCCTTTCCCTTGTCAAGTATTTCTTTAATGTAGCTTCTTTCCATGTTATTTAGCAAGTTTATCTTGCCTATATTTTGTTTCCATGAAATTGGATAGTTTTAAGATTTATAAAACTAACTAAGATTATAGAGAAGCAGTTCAACGCCCTCCACGAGATATTAAACTATCACAACCGAAAAGTATATAAATAAGATATATCTTATAAATAAGATTAAACTTATTTGGAGGAAAACAAAAACATGACAGAGAAGATTGAAATGGCAACTGTAAGTTCTAGAGGGCAGATTTGCATTCCTAATGACATGAGAGAAGAAATGGGATTAAAGGAAGGAAGCAAAGTTCTTTTTCTGCTGACTGATGACTCAATCATCATGAAGAAAGTGAACATGCAGACATGGGCAGAAGTGACTAAACCTTTAAAGGAAGCCATGGCAAAAACCAATTTAAAAGAGTCTGATGTTCTAGGCATAGTTCATAGATTCAGAGAAAAACAAAGAGCTAAAAAATGAAGATTAAGCGTTAGTTTTTACACATAGCTGCCAAGCAAGAAAAGCTTAATAAACTTGAAGTTTTGTATAGATTTATGGATAAAAAGCAAATGTCTGAGGAAGAGATAAAACTTAATTTTATCACTCCTGCATTAATTGAGAAAGGAAAGTGGGACAAGAAGCAGGTAAGAATGAATGTTTACTTCACAGATGGAAGAATAATTGTTGCAGGGAAAACTGTAAAGAGGGGAAGAAGAAATTTCGCAGACTATATTCTTGAGTATAAGCCTAATGTGCCTTTAGCAGTAATAGAAGCGAAAGATAACAATCATTCTATTGGCGATGGAATGCAGCAAGGTTTAGAATATGCAGAAAAATTAGACCTGCCATTTGTTTTTAGCTCAAATGGCGATGGATTTATCTTTCATGATAGAGAAACAGGGAAAGAGATAAAATTATCTTTAGATAATTTTCCTGCTCCAAAAGAATTATGGGAAGAATACAAAAAATATAAGGGAATTACTGAGAAAATCGAGGATACTATAACTTCAGATTATTTTTATGAGCCTGGATTTAAACAAGCAAGATATTATCAAAGGATTGCGATTAATAGAACAATCGAGGCAGTTGCAAAAGGCCAGAAACGAGCTCTTTTAGTTATGGCAACTGGAACAGGCAAGACATATGTTGCTTTTCAAACTATTTGGAGATTAAGAAAAGCAGGACTTGCTAAAAAAGTTCTTTATTTGGCAGATAGAAATATTCTTATTGATCAGCCAAAAAATAATGACTTAAAGCCGTTATCCAAAGTTATTACAAAAATAAAAAAAAGAAAAGTTGACAAGGCATTTGAGGTTTATCTCTCACTATATCAGGCAGTTTCAGGAGAAGAGGATATAAAAAATATTTATAAGCAATTTTCCCCAGGGTTTTTTGATTTAATAATTGTTGATGAGTGCCATAGAGGAAGTGCAAGAGCAGATTCTCAATGGAGAGAGATTCTTGATTATTTTAAGTCAGCTGTTCAGATAGGCATGACTGCAACTCCTAGAGAAACAAGAGATACATCAAATATAGATTATTTTGGGAAGCCATTGTATATTTACTCTTTAAGGCAAGGAATAGAAGATGGTTTTCTTGCACCTTACAAAGTTGTCAAGATTGCAATTGATAAAGATGTTCATGGCTATAGGCCTAGCAAAGGAGAAGTTGACAAGTTTGGGCATGAGATTCCAGATTTTGTTTATACAAATAGGGAATTTGACAGAACTCTTGTAATAGATGAAAGAACAGAGGTTGTTGCTAAAAAAATAACAGAATTTTTGAAAAATTCTGGAGACAGATTTGCTAAAACAATAGTTTTCTGTGTAGATATCGAGCATGCAGAAAGAATGAGAAGAGCTTTAGTAAATGAAAATTCAGATTTATACAAGCAAAACTCAAAATATATAATGAGAATTACAGGAGATAACAATATCGGAAAAAAGCAGCTGGATAATTTTATTGATCCTGCTTCTAAATATCCTGTTATTGTAACAACCTCCAAGCTTCTGAATACAGGAGTTGATGCCCAGACCTGCAAGCTAATTGTTCTTGACAGCCCAATTCAATCAATGACTGAATTTAAGCAGATTATTGGGAGGGGGACTAGGATAAGAGAAGACTATAACAAGCATTATTTTACAATAATTGATTTTAGAAATGTTACAAACTTATTTGCTGACCCTGAATTTGATGGAGAGCCAATTCAGATTTATACTATAAAACAAAATCAGGAAGCTAAAGAGCAGGAAACAAAAGAACAAAAATTAGAAGATGGGGAGAGAATTTTAGTTTCTCCAAGCATAGCTTATTCAGAGGAAGAGGAAAAAGTAAAAAAATATTATGTTAAAGAAGCAGAGGTTAAGGTGATAAATGAAAGAGTTCAGTATCACGATTCTCAGGGAAAGCTGATTACAGAATCTTTAACAGATTATACTAAGAAGAGTGTGCAGAAGGAATTCAGAAGCTTAAATGATTTTATTCAGAAGTGGAATATAGTTGACCAGAAGCAGGTTTTGATTGAAGAGCTTGAAAATCAGGGGTTAATTCTTGAAGCATTAAGAGAAGAAATTCCAAATGGAAAAGATTATGATCCTTTTGATTTAATTGCCCATATTGCCTATGGAAGAAAGCCACTGACAAGGCAGCAGAGGGCTGCAAAGGTACAGAAAGATGCTTATTTCAATAAATACGGAGAAAAAGCAAGAAAAGTTATCTCCACGTTGCTTGATAAATATGCAGATGAAGGTATAGAAAATTTGGAAAACCCAGAAGTTCTGAAAGTTTCTCCATTAAACAAGCTGGGCCGCCCGCTTGAAATTATGAAGCTTTTCGGCGGAAAAGAAGGTTATCTGAAGATGCTGCGAGAGATTAAGGAGAGGGTGTATAAATAATCTCAAATATTCTGAATACAAACTATCTCGGGAATTTTAGCAAACTTCTTGGCTAAATCTGGACGAGAACTAAAAGTCCATTCTAAGTTATTCTTGTTCCAGTCGTGCTTATCTCCAGTCAGGATTTTTAATTCTTCTTCTTGAGCATATTGTATTCCTGATGCGAGAGTCATGGCATCAGAATGATTTTCTAAGAAAGTGAATAATGCGCTTTTTAGTTCAAATTTAATCTCTTTTATAGGAACTACTTCTTTATCAATTAGTTTAGATAAAAAATAATTAATTCTTTGAATCAAGAGGTTATGATTTTTTCTTAATTTTTGGTAGTATTCTTGTTTGTTTTCTGAAGAGGAGTATTGTGCTAAACGTTTCTTTAATATTATGATATCTTGTGGAAATAGCTCTTGGTATTCTTCTATCTTTTCTAATTCAATAGAAGGATTTAAAACTTTAATTCCAACAATTTTTAAGATGACATTTTGCCTTTTGATCCATTTAGGCATATTTTCTTTAGTAATATAAAAACAAACCAAAAATCTATTATCCTTTTTGTTTTTAACAAATTCAATAGACTTTACTGATTTTATGTCCTTTGTATTTGAAGCATAAAATATGATAATACACATATCTAAAAACCAATTCATTATCCCTCCCCTGCACCTTCTACAAAAAGTTGCCTTATTTCTAAAGATTCTTTATCGGAAAGGGATTCTATTTCATCAGGATTTATTGAATTAACTTCTGATTCTAAGTCTGATATTAAAGAATTTAAGCTTGCAAATTTAAGATTTAAAATGCTATCTCTAATCAGGTAAAATAATTCTTTCTTTTCGGGAAGTATATGCTTTTCTGCATCATAAAAGAAGTATTCAGAGGTTATAGCATCCCATACTAAAGAGAATAACTCACGAATCTTGCTAAAACCTTCTTTTTTAGCCTCAGGGTCTTTAAGGTTTAGCAAACTTGTTGAGCAGTAAATGAATTTATCAAATAGAGGAAATGAGTTTTTTAGCTCTATGGGATAGAAAATTGATAATTTTAACAGGCTTTTTTCTATTTTTTCTTTGTTTTCTTGACTAAAGCAGGAGAATCCTTTCACAAGGTTGTCTTCTTTTTCTTTGTATAATTCCATTCCTGGTTTTTTGTATTGGGCTGACTTCGCATCCTTACAAAATTTTCCGTGATATTTTTTTATTAATGATTTTAAGAAGGTTATCTGAGACTCATTAAGATTGAATGGCTTGCAATGTATAGAAGAGGATTCATCATACCTTACTGCGAGAGTTTGGCCATAATGAAATCTTAAGATAGGAATCTCTTTTATTTTTCCTTCAGATTGCTCTATTAATTCTACTGCAACTTTTTGCAGCATTGTTCTTGACGGAATGACTCCTGTTTCTTTTTTCCATTTCTCTGCAATTGCATATAGCAAAGATGAAGAGTTATTTCTTATTTCATCTGAAAAAGGCAGGCTATAATATGCTAAATCTTCTGTGCTTCTGTATATCTTCATTTTAGGAGATGAAACTACTTCAAAAACAATACCTTCTTCTTTTAATTCTTTAAGGAACTTCTCAATTGTGAGCCAATTGGAATTAATTGCTTCTCCGATTTCTGCAATAGTTTTTGGGCCATTTTTAAGTTGGTTAAGAATTTCTGCTCTTATTTCGTCGGGAGTTTTTTTTACTTTATCCACCATAGAACTATTACCTCCTCTCTTTTCATGTTAAACCCAGTAAAATAAGGTTTATAAATGTTTGCAGTTACTTGCAGTAATGTCTGACTTCTTAATATATAACTGCATCACAATAATATTTAAAAACTCAAAAGAGATGGATTTTGTAATTAAATTTGGAGGAGAAACAATGCAAAGAATATTTGGATTAGGTTTGGGAGGAACAGGAATTGTAGCAGTTTTGATAATTGCTGGGATTTTACTCTCAAAACTCAATGTTGCTCAAGAAGCAGGAAGCATCGCTATTGGCGGTGGAGTTTTAATTGGCATAATCTTGGGGGCTTTGGGGATTATAGGCGTTTTGAAGAGGTTGATTTGAAATTATTGAATAAATAGTTAGGAAACTTCGTTTAGAGATAAAGAATTCTCTTTAATGTTTTTTGCAATTATCTCAGAATCATTACCTTTAAACTCTTTGATCTGAGAAACAATTTTATTTTCATCTAACAAAGAGAGGTTTATAATACTCCTTACCATTAATTTTGAGGAATTTTTAAGATAAACTCTGGGCACATAGTGTTGAATTCTAACTTGATTTTCCATTTTCAAAACTCTCCTTCAACACAGCCCCCATCAACTTTTCGCTATTCTGCTGATTTTCCTTAACCTGTTTTTCCAGCTCATCGCAGTAAGCCATGAGCTTGTCTACTTTTTCTACTATGCGGGCTTGCTCAAAAGTGGGAGGGACAGCGATAATAAGATTGGCCACAATTTTCATGTTTAGTCCATGTCTTTGAGTATGCCCAGTTATGTT
>Ga0315286_10002122_pt1 | contig 18377 bp, 18 predicted proteins | sample YL17G10_0_MG_FD_205038 | JGI IMG/M metagenome (GOLD analysis project Ga0315286, IMG submission 205038) | Sediment microbial communities from Yellowstone Lake, YNP, Wyoming, USA - YL17G10_0 | ecosystem: Environmental > Aquatic > Freshwater > Lake > Sediment | place: USA: Wyoming | collected... | reverse complement strand
GCCTTCTGAAGATCGCTGAAAGGCACGAGAAGAATGGCAAGGGCCACCTGGCACGAAGCATCTACGAGCGGCTGCTCTGAACCCGTCAGGGCGGACGGCGCGACACACGCCGGCCTCTCCGATGAGGACCACGTCTCTCTGTGCGAGGTCCTGGACCGCGTCCTGAACAAGGGCGTCGTCGTGGTGGGAGAGGTGGTCATCTCGGTCGCGGACATCGACCTCGTTTACCTGGGCCTCCAGTTGGTCCTGACCTCTGTGGAGACCGCGCGGCAGCGGGGCGCGGCGGCGCGGCAATTCGCCCCCGGTGAATCACCGGGAATGTAAGTAACGAAGGAGAGGGCACGTGATCGATCTGGATACGCCGCGGGCGGAGTCGCCGGCGCTGAGCGACTTCGCGCGAGTCATGACGCCCGGCCGGGCGGCCGCCTCTCCGCGCATCGCCTTTCAGCCGGACGACGTCAAGACCGGCCTCGGGAAGCTGGTGCTCACCGTCGTCGAGCTCCTCCGCCAGCTGCTGGAGCGGCAGGCCATCCGCCGCATGGAGGCCGGCTCGCTGACCGAGGCCGAAGTGGAACGGCTCGGGACGACCTTCATGCGTCTCGCCGAGGAGGTGGAACGCCTCAAGAAGGAATTCGGCCTCGAGGGCGAGGACCTGAACCTCGACCTCGGTCCCCTGGGACGGCTCCTGTAAGGAGGAAAGCATGATCGCGCCGCCGCCCGCTCCGGAGGAACTGGCGGTCCTGAAGGCCCGCATCGAGAAGCTCGATGCCCACCCGGCCGGTGTCCCCCTTTCGACGCCGTGCCCGACGCCGCAGCAATCAGCGTTGTAGCGCTAGGCGCGGGGGGCGGGGTCCTCCGGCGGCGCTCGCGCGATGAGGTCTCGCCGGATGTCCGCCAAGGCGGGGAACTCGCGGCGGTACGCCACGAGCGCCTCGTGGTCGATCGTTGCCGTGATGCTCCCCTCCTCGCGCCCCGCGTCGGCCAACACCGTGCCGCGCGGGTCGAGAATCCGGCTGCGGCCGCCATAGGCGTGCCTGGGGTCGTTGCCGCAGCGGTTGACGCCGACGACGCAGGCCTGGTTCTCGATCGCGCGGGCCGCGAGCAGTGCGGTCCAGTGCGCCTCGCGGGCCGCGGGCCAGTTGGCGATTACCACGAGCAGGTCCGCGCCGGCCAGCGCGGCGGCACGGTAGAGTTCCGGGAACCGCAGGTCGTAGCAGATGGTGACGGCGGCCGTGAACTCGCCGATGGGGCACGTTACGAGGCGGTCGCCCGGGGCGTAGTGCTTGTCTTCGCCGGAGAACGAGAACGGGTGCATCTTGGCGTAGCGGGCGACCTCGCGGCCGTCGGGGCCGAAGACGGCCGCTTCGTTCCGCCCCCGCCCGTCGGAGCCCACGGTCACGAGGCCGCCAATCATGTAGATGCCGTACTGTTTGGCGATCCCGGCCAGGAACGCCCCGGTCTCGCGGCCCTCGCTTTCGCGGATGCCGGCGACGTTCATGCTGAAGCCGGTGGCGAACGTCTCGGGCAGGACGACCAGGCCGCCCGCCTCCGGGCCGGCCCCGGCCACCAGCCGCCGGACCTTCTCGAAGTTGGCCCGCTTGTCCTCCCACGCGATGTCGAGCTGGACGGCCGTGACCTGCATGGCTACTCCGCAATGTCTCGTTCTCGGGGGTGGCACGGCCACGGCCCGCCCGCCGCGGCGGGCGCCGTTGCGTGGCAAAGGCAACGGCTTTCACCACAGAGAGCACAGAGAACACGGAGAAAGACCAAGGCTTTTTTTTCCAAAAGATAACCTTCCGTCGTTCTCTCTGCGTTCTCTGTGATCTCTGTGGTTCAAGCTTTTTCTTCTTCCCGCGCATGCGGCGATTTACGTGCATGCAGCGATAGGTGTGGCGGCAATCGCTGCCCTGTGCCCCCATAACAGAGGGCTTACACTACTCCTTCGTCCTCGCCTCATCCGAGCCCGCCGCTCTTGCGGCGTACGTGTCTAGCGCGGAGCCCAATCGCCGGGTGGCATGGCCACGCAACGGCGCGTGGCCATGCCACCCATGCTAAACACGTACCCCGCGGCGGGCTGGAAACAAAGGTGGACTCGCCGCGCGAAAAGGCGTGAGCAGCCTCAGCCGATCCGCCAGGCGGCGCTGTCGACGGTCTCGAGCTTGCCGGAGCGGGCGGAGCGCAGGCCGGCGTCGAGGATGGCCATCACCTCCAGGTTGTACATCATCTCCAGCGTCAGGTGCACCGGGTCGCCGGTCTCGAGGTGGTGGATGAACTCGGCGGCCACGTTGTCGCGCCCCTTCGCCAGCGGCGGCGAGTCGTGGATCGTCGTGCGGCCGTGCCCGTGCTCTTCGCGGACCACGCGCTTCTCGTCGCGCGTCTCGACCACGAGCGTGCCGGTGGCGCCGTAGACGATCGGGCCGTACGAAACGCCGTGGTCCCAGGTGGTCCACGAACCCTCGAAGAGGCCCATGGCGCCGGGGAAGCGGACGATCATGGCTCCGTTGTCGTCGGCGTCGCCCAAGTGGCTGGCCAGGTTGCCTTTCATGCCGACGGCCGCGAGGGCCTGCTCGCCGATGTACCAGCGGGCCACCATCGAGCCGTAGCAGCAGTAGTCGAGCATCGCGCCGCCGCCGGTGGCCTCGTGGTGCCACCACGTGGCCGCGATCTCCGTGCTCGTCAGGGGGGCGGCCTCCTCGCTGACGCCGGCGTGCGACGCGCCGGGCCCGAGCGGGCCGGTGTGGCCGCCGCGCCACTTGACCTCGAGCACGCGGCCGATGGCGCCGGCGTCGATCAGCGCCTTGGCCTTGTGGGCCGACGGGTCCCACGTCAGCGGCCAGTTGACGATCAGCTTCGTGCCGGCCGCCTGGCAGGCGCGGACCATCCGGAGGCCGTGCTCCAGCGACATGGCCATCGGCTTCTCGACGCACACGTGGGCGCCTGCGGCGGCGCACGCCTCGACCACGTCGGGATGCCTGGCGTTCTCGGAGCAGCAGATGACGATGTCGCACTTCTCCTTGCGGAGCATCTCGCGGTAATCGTCGTAGGCCGTCGGCACGCCGAGGTTCTTGAGGGCGTGCTTGAGGTTCCAGCCGCGCGTGTACGGCCCCTCGCGGAGCTCGGGCCGGTCGGGCACGGTGTCGGCGCAGGCGACCAGCTTGGCCTGCGGGTGCTGGCCGTACAGAGCCGCCACGTTGTTGATGTGCATGTGGGCGAAGCCGATGATGCCGATGCGGTAGGTCTTGCTCATGCGATGCCTCCTTGAACGGGGGTCTTGGTAGTATGCGTGGCGTTGTGCCTCTCGCCCGTTTAGCCGTCGCCGGCACGGCGACGAACATTGGAAACTATCTCAGAACTGTGGCACGCCCGCCCCCGGGCGTGCAGGTTGGCCACAGAACACAGCCGAGGGCGGCTGTGCCACACGCAAAGGCCGTTCTGAGATAGTTTCTTATCGCGGCCGTACCGGCCGCGGCCAAACGCGCGCCATGGCGCGGCGGATAAGGCGGCCCGCCGCGCACGGGCCGGCTCGCGCCAACGAGAATCGCCGCTACTCGATGCGCACCTCGCGGCCTTCGGCCCCGGACTTGTAGAGTGCGTCGAGCGTGCGGATGACGTTCAGCACCTCCTCGCGCTTGACGAGCAGCTCCGCCTTGCCCCGGATGACGTTGACGAAGTGCTCGGTCTCTTCCCAGTGGCCGCTGAAGTCGACCTTCCGCGCCCCCGGCGTACTCGGCACCACGTTGACCTGGTAGCTGCCCATGTTGGTCACCAGGGTCAGCGGCTCGAGGATGAGGCCGCCCTCGGTGCCGAGGATCATCGTCTGGCCGGTGCCCTCGGGGATGTTGGCGGCCCAGCTCGTCTTGAACGCCACCGTGCCGCCGCCCTTGAGGCGGATGAACCCGGCGGCCATGTCCTCGACGTCGAAGTCGCGCCAGTTGTAGGGGCGCGGGGTGAGGACGCCCCCCGGCGCGCCCGAGTCGGCCAGCGACGTGGCCAGCTTCTCGTCGCGGTTGGCGAGCTTCGTGTACGTGGCGCTCGAGACGGCCGTGACCCGGGGGTTGCCCATGATCCAGAAGAGGAGGTCGAGGGCGTGGACGCCGATGTCGTACACCGGCCCGCCGCCGGAATGTTTCTTGATATGGAACTGACCCCATGTGGGGATGCCGCGGCGGCGCAGGATGTAGGCCTCGGCGTAGTACATCTCGCCCAGCTTGCCGGAGGCGACGATCTCCTTGGCGGCCCGCGACTTCGGCGAGAACCGCGCGGTCTGGCCGACCAGGAGGATCCGGCCGGCCTTGTCGGCGGCCTCGTACATCTCGACGGCGTCGGCGTGCGACGTGGCCACGGGCTTCTCGCACAGGACGTGGGCCCCCGCCTTGAGGGCCGCGATCGTGTGCTCCTTGTGGTAGCAGTTGGGCGTGCAGACCGAGACGATGTCGAGCTTCTCCTCTTTCAGCATCTGCTTCCAGTCGCCGTAGGCGCGGGGGATGCCGAAGGCCTTGCCGACGAGCTTGGGCCGCTCCGGCAGGATGTCGGCGCCGGCGACGATCTCGACGTCGTCCGGCAGGTTCTTCCAGGCGGGGATGTGCCCCGCGACGGCAATCATGCCCGTGCCGATGATGCCCACCTTCAACTTCTTCGCCATTGCCTTCTCCTTCGTGCGTTGTCCGTGGATCGTGCAGCCGGCAAGATGTTAGTGACTGCCGGCGCGGGACGCAAGTAATTGCGGATTGTGGATTGCGAATTGCGGATTTAGACAGAAAAAACAACAGGGCCTTGCTGTCGCCCCTTGCCGTTTTTCAATCCGCAGTTCGCGATCCGCAATTACTTGCTGCGCCCCGCGCCCGCGTATCAGTGCCGGCCGGCAGAAAGAGAACAGCTTGACTTGAGCCTCGATATGGTCGATAATGGACGAGTTGGGCGACTTGTACAAGTCGAACAGGTTGGCGGAGTGAAAAACCATGACCACGTTGAAAGCCTCCAGAACGCGAATCCCGCCGGATACGTTCAACCGGGTCGCCTACCAGCGAGAGCGGGTGCGCATCGAGCGGCGGGGCGCCAAACCGGTGTATCTGGTTTCCGAGGAGGACATGGAACTCCTCGAGAAACTGGAAGACCGGTACTGGGCCGAGGAGGGCAAAAGGGCCCTGCAGGAATTCAAGAAGTCCGGGAAGAAGGCCATTCCGTGGGAGCGATTGAAGGACGAGTTAGGGCTCTAGACCGTCGTGAGGCAGTATAGCAAAGGATCAACATGCCTCTAGCTGAACTGACCTACGCCGATCGCCTGCGGCTGTTGCGCGAGCGGAAGATGGAGCAGACCCGCGAGAAGATCGCGGCACGCGGGTACATGGACGTCGACGATCACGGCTCCGTCGAGCCGCCGGCCGGGTGGCACTGGGAGCCGACGCCGAACCATCCCAACGGCGGCTTCTACGGGTGCAAGGGGTGGGGCGACAATTTCCGCTCGCTGATGGAGGCCCATCCCACCTACGTCGACCCCGCCGACGCCCTGGCCGGCCGGTGGTGCTTGTCGCTCTTCGCCACGTGGTACAAGGGGTGGAACCCGGACTTCGATTTCAGCCATCTGAAGGCCGAGCAGGAGCTGTACGGCATCATCCCCGGCATCGGCGGCGCGCAGCACTTCGGGCCGGACTTCCGCATGGGGCTGGAACTGGGCTGGGGCGGGCTGCTCGACAAGGTGCGGCACTGCCGCGGCGTCCACGGGCCGCAGGAGGCGGCGTTCTACGAGGCCCACGAGAACGTGATCCTCGGCGTGCAGAACCTCATCGGCCGGACGGTGGCCGAGATCCGCAAGGCGGAGGAGCGCGAGACGCGGCGCGAACTCAAGAAGAACCTCTGCGAGATGGCCGAGATGAACGAGTGGCTCGTGAGCGGCCCGCCGCGGACCCTCCGCGAGGCCTGCCAGTGGATCGCGTGGTACAGCCTGATCTCGCGGGCGTATAACGGCGACGGGGCGGGGAGCCAACTCGACGAGCTCCTGCGTCCGTACTACGAGCGCGAGTTGGCGGCGGGCCTCATCGACGACGAGACCGCGATCTTCTACCTCGCGTGCCTGCTTCTGAATGATACGCACTACTACCAGCTCGGCGGGCCGGGCCCCGACGGCCGCGACCAGACGACCCGCCTCTCGTATCTCATCCTCGAAGCGGCCCACCGGCTGAACGGCACGAACAACCTGACGATCCGCGTGCACGACGGGCTGGACCGCGAGTTCTTCCTCAAGTCGGTCCGGCACCTCTTCGAGGACCGCAAGGGGTGGCCGCGGTACTCCGGCGACAAGGGCCTGACCGAGGGCTTCATGCGGAACGGCTACCCGGCGTCGCTCGCGCGCGAGCGGATAGCCGTCGGGTGCCACTGGATGGCGATCCCCGGGCGCGAATACACGCTCAACGACGTCGTAAAGATCAACGTGGCGAAGGTCTTCGAGGCGGCCTTCCGGGAGATGATGAACGAGTCGCCCGGCGAGGCGAGCATGGCGAACCTGTACGGGCGGTTCTCGGCGCACCTCGCGCGGGCGGTGCTGTGCACGGCGCGGGGGATCGATTTTCACCTCGCGCACCAGAAGGACAACCAGCCGGAGCTGATGCTGAACCTCCTCAGCCACGGCCCGATCGAGAAGGGGCTGGACGCGAGCGACGGCGGCCTGGAGTTCTACAACATGTGCATCGACGGGTCGGCCCTGGCGACGACGGCCGACTCGTTTGCCGCCCTCGATCAGCGAATCGAGCGCGAGAAGGTGCTCACGTGGCCCGAGATCGCCGCGCACCTCAAGAACGACTACGGCGGCGCGGAGGGCGAGCGCGTGCGCCTCATGATGAAGCACGGCCCGCGCTACGGGCAGGGGGGTAGCCTGGGCGACGAGTGGGCCGTGCGCATCAGCCGCCTGTTTACGGGCCTGGTGAAGGCCGGGCCGACGCCGGGCGGGAGGAACCTCATTCCCGGCTGGTTCTCGTGGGCCAACACGATCGGCATGGGCAAGATTCTCGGCGCGACGCCCAACGGCCGCCGGGCGGGCGAGCCGATCTCCCACGGGGCGAACCCGGACCCCGGTTTCCGCCGCGATGGGGCGCCGACGGCCATGGCCCGGGCCATCGCCGCCGTGCAGCCGGGGTACGGAAACACCGCGCCGATCCAGTTGGAGCTGGACCCCGGCCTGTCGAAGGATGAGGGGGGCGTCGAGAAGATTGCCGCCCTGATCAAGACGCACTTCGACCTCGGCGGGACGCTCTTCAACATCAATGTCGTCGACGCCGAGAAGATCCGCGAGGCGCACAAGGACCCCTCGAAGTACCCCGACCTGGTGGTCCGCGTGACAGGTTTCACAGCCTACTTTGCGGCCCTGTCGCCTGCCTTCCGGCAGCTTGTCGTGGACCGGCTGATTGCGGAGTGAGGCGGCGGGGACCGGGGCCATCCGCCAGGATGGGCTGTGAAGGCGACTTGACAGGTTTCTCTGTGCCTGAGTAAAATTACTCAAGACGTTGAGTAAATTTGCCGAAGGCGGGAAAGCCATGTTCAAGAGGCCGCTGCACCGCGTAGTCCTCAACCGCCTCCAAGACCGCAGGCGGTTTATCCAGGTTCTGGCCGGGCCGCGGCAGTCGGGCAAGACCACCCTTGTGCGGCAGGTTCTTGATGACCTGAGGGCGCCCTCTCACTATGCCACGGCGGATGAGCCGATGCTGAAGGACCGCATCTGGATCGAGCAGCAGTGGGAGGCGGCCCTCCGGCACCTGGACCGCGAACGCCGCGCGGCAACGTCCGTGCTTGTCTTGGACGAAATACAGAAGATCCCCGGCTGGTCCGAGACCGTCAAGCGCCTGTGGGACGAGGACGCGGCCAAGGGCCGGGAGCTTCACGTGGTGCTGTTAGGCTCCTCGCCGCTGCTGGTCCAGACCGGTCTGTCGGAGAGCCTGGCGGGCCGGTTCGAGATCATCCCCGTCACGCACTGGTCCTGGGGCGAGATGCGCGACGCCTTCGGCTGGACGCTCGACCAATACATCTATTACGGCGGATATCCCGGCTCGGCGCCCCTTGTGTCCGAACCGGAGCGTTGGGCCCGATACATCCTGGACTCGCTGATCGAGACCACGCTCTCCCGGGACGTGCTCCTCGTGCAGCGGGTGGATAAGCCCGCTCTCTTGCGGCGCCTCTTTGAGCTCGGCTGCCTTTACTCCGGCCAAGTGCTTTCGTTTACCAAGATGCTCGGCCAGTTGCAGGATGCCGGAAACACAACGACGCTGGCACATTACCTGGAGCTTCTGCAGGGTGCAGGTCTGCTTGAGGGACTCCGCAAGTATGCGGGCCAGAAGGTGCGCCAGCGGGCCTCAAGCCCCAAGTTCCAGGTCCATAACAACGCGCTGATGACCTGTCAGGGCGATGTCGGACTTGGGCAAGCCCGCCTGCGGCCGGACTACTGGGGGCGATTGGTCGAATCGTCCGTCGGCGCCTGGCTGGTGAATGCCACGCGGGGCACGCCCGTCAAGGTCCTCTACTGGAGCAGCGGAAACACGGAAGTGGACTTTGTTCTGGCCTGCGGCGGCCAGACCGTCGCGATCGAGGTCAAGAGCGGCGGGCGGCGCACGGCGCTTCCGGGAATCGAGGCGATGGCGAAGGAGTTCAAGCTGGCCCGGAAACTTCTCGTGGGCAGCGACGGCATCCCACTGGGCGAATTCCTGGAGACGCCCCCGCACTCCTGGTTCTGACCGCTGCCGCCTTCAGGCGGCATCCCCCTTCTTGCGGCAACGCAGCCGCGCCTGTAATCACTCCGGCCACTTGGGTTCCGCCGGTTTCCGATTCCTCGTCGGGCCAAAAAGGACGCTTGCAAATCTGCCGCCTTGCGTGCATGATACCCGGCAATCCGGGGCGGGCAAGTCTGGATCGCTCCTCCCGACGCGAGAACTCTGCGTAATACGCGAGGAGGCTATGGAGTACTTTTTCATTCTGCTTTTCGCCGGCCTGGGCGCCGCGTTTGTGCTGGGGGGCCTGGGCACTTCCTATCTTCTGGCGCCGCACCGCCCCGGGCCGATCAAGAACACACCGTATGAGTGCGGGGAGCAGCCCATCGGGCGGGCGTGGATCCAGTTCAACGTCGGGTACTACCTGTTCGGCCTGCTCTTCCTGGTGTTCGACGTGGAGGCGGCGTTCCTGTATCCGTGGGCGGTCGCCTTCCGCGACATGGGGCTGGCCGGGCTCCTGGAGATGGCGGTGTTCCTCCTGGTGCTCCTTGTCGGCCTGGCCTACGCCTGGAAGAAGGGAGTGCTGGAATGGGTTTGATGACCGACCGGCTGCCGGGGCTGGTCGAACGCATCCCCGGCGGCCAGATCCTTGTGACCTCGATCGACGCCGTGCTGAACTGGTCGCGCTCCAACAGCCTCTGGCCGCTGGCCTTCGGCACGAAGTGCTGTGCGATCGAGATGCTGATGGCCACCGGGGCCGCCCACCAGGACCTCTCGCGGTTCGGGGCCGAGGTGGCCCGCCAGTCGCCGCGCCAGGCCGACATGATGGTGGTGGCCGGGGCGATCGTCAAGAAGATGGCCCCGCGGATGCGGATGCTCTACGAGCAGATGGCCGAGCCGCGCTACGTCATCGCCACCGGCTCGTGCGCGATCTCCGGCGGCCCGTTCATGTATAACTCGTACTCGATCGTCCGCGGCGTCGACGAGGTCGTGCCGGTCGACGTGTACGTGCCGGGGTGCCCGCCGCGGCCCGAGGCGTTCTTCTGGGGCCTGATGATGCTCCAGAAGATGATCAAGCAGGGCGAATCGATCGCCCGGCCGGGCCTGCGGCGCAAGCCGGTCCTGGCGGCCCTTCCGCAGGGCATCGCGATGGAAGACATCCGCGAGGAGATCCGCGGCCTGCTCGAGGCGGACAACGTGATCGACGTCGAAAAAGAGGCCCACAACAAGGTCTGGGCCGACAAGGTGAAGGTATGGATGGCGAAGCACTTGTACAAGCCGTGATCGGCCTCGGCCTGGGCGCCGAGAAGCGCGAGAAGGCCGACCGCCCCGCCGTGCGGGTGCCGGCCGACAAGCTCGCGACGGCCATGAAGCGCCTGCGCGAAGACGAGGCGCTGGCCTTCGACATGCTTCTCGACCACACGGCCATCGACTGGCTGGCCGCCGGGACGTTCGAGCTGGTCTACAACCTCTACTCGACCGTCCACGGCCATTATCTCATGGTCGCCGCCACCGTGCCGCGCGCGAGGCCCGTCGTGCCGACCGTGAGCGGCCTCTGGGACGCCGCCCACTGGCAGGAGCGCGAGGTGTTCGACCTGTTCGGCGTCGAGTACGACGGGCACCCGGACCTCCGGCGGCTGTTCCTGGAGGACGACTGGCAGGGCTTCCCGCTGCGGAAGGATTACACGGACGAGGATATGTTGAGGTTGCCCAAGTGAGCGTCCAGATCAAAACGCTGAACGACATCGTCTGCCCGCCCGACGAGGCCCGGAGCCCGCTGTCGACGCAGGAATACTTCGTGAACATGGGTCCGCAGCACCCGATCGCCCACGGGTCGCTGCGGCTGGTGCTGCGCCTGGACGGCGAGACGGTGCGGGCGGTGATCCCGGTGCCGGGGTTCGTCCATCGCGGGCTGGAGAAGATGGCCGAGAGCCTCAACCCGCGCCAGATCATCCACCTGACGGACCGCATGGACTACCTCTCGGCCCTGATGAACAACTGGGCGGTCTCGCGGCTGGTCGAGAGGGCGGCGGGCATCGCCACGAACGACCGCATCGAGACGATCCGCACGCTGATGGCCGAGCTCCAGCGCCTCCAGAGCCACGTGCTGTGGTGGGGCGTGCTGGGCATGGACCTCGGCGCGTTCACGGCCTTCCTGTACGGGTTCCGCGAGCGAGAGATCATCAGCCGGATCTTCGAGGACACCATCGGCGCCCGCCTGACGATGAACTACATCCAGCCCGGCGGCCTGATGTTCGACATCCATCCGGACTTCGTGAAGAAGGTGAAGGCGCTCCTGGCGTACCTGCGGCCGATCATCGAGGAGTACGAGACGCTCCTCTCGGGCAACGTGATCCTCCAGGAGCGGCTGCGGAACGTCGGCATCCTCGCGCCCGAGAAGGCCGTCTCGCTCGGGTGCACGGGGCCGGTCCTTCGCGCCAGCGGCGTGCCGTACGACCTGCGGAAACTCGAGCCCTACGGCATGTATGGCAAGGTCGAGTTTGACGTGGTCGTGGGCACGGTGGGCGACTGCTGGGACCGCTACTACGTGCGCATGGAGGAGATGCGGCAGTCGATGCGCATCGTCGAGCAACTCATCGATTCCATTCCCGAAGGGCCGCACATGACCACGAAGTTCGCGGCCAGGATCAAGATCCCCGAGGGGACGTACTACGGGCACCTGGAGACGGCCCGCGGCGTGCTGGGCATCTTCCTCGTGTCGGACGGCAAGAGCGACCTGCCGTATCGGATCCATTTCCGGTCGCCGAACTTCAACAACCTGTGGGCGATCACGGCCATCGCCCCCGGATGGCGCATCGCCGACATCATCGCCATCCAGTCGAGCCTGGACCTGGTCATTCCGGACATTGACCGTTGAGGGATTTCGTGTGAATGCATCCCTGTTTATTTCGCCCCCGGTGAATCACCGGGGGTTAAATACCGTTACGCTGCCGCGCCGCTTGCCTCCGTGTGCGGCGGGTCTTCTAACCCGCCGCGCCGGGCGACAAAGGCAACGGCTTTCACCACAGAGAGCACAGAGAACACGGAGAAAGACCAAGGCTTTTTTTTCTAAAAGAGAACCTTCCGTCGTTCTCTCCGCGTTCTCTGTGATCTCTGTGGTTCAAGCTTTTTCTTCTTCCCGCCGCTGGCGGGCGTACGCCGCGCTCAGCGGCGTTCTGGGGCTCCTGATCGTTGCCACCGAGGCCGCCGGCGCCTCGCCCGTCAAGACCGTGGCCACGCGGGCGTCCGACGCGCTGGCCGGGCAGGACTGGCTATGGATGGGCGTGTACATGCTGATTTCCCTGGTGGCGGTCGGCGGGCTGGTCGCCTTCCTGGGCATGTCGCTGATCTACGTCGAGCGGAAGGTGGCGGGCCACTTCCAGTGCCGCCTGGGGCCGATGCGCGTCGGGCCGCACGGCATCTTCCAGACCATCGCCGACACGCTGAAGCTGCTGATCAAGGAAGACATCATCCCGGCGAAGGCCGACAAGCCGATGCACCTGCTGGCGCCGTTCCTCTCGATGACGGCCACGGTGCTCGTGCTGGCGGTGCTGCCGTACAGCCCGATTTGCCAGATCGTCGACGTGAACATCGGCGTGTTGTACGTCACGGCGATCAGCGGGCTGGGCGTGCTGGGCATCCTCCTGGCCGGGTGGAGCTCGAACAACAAGTGGTCGCTGATCGGGGCCATGCGGGCGGCCGCCCAGATCATCTCGTACGAGCTCTCGGCCACGCTGGCCCTGCTGGCGATGGTCCTGTTTGCCGGAACGCTCTCGCTCGCCGGCATCGTGGAGAGCCAGGCGGCGGGGTGGTGGATCTGGCGGGCGCCGGGCGTGGGGCTCGTGGCCTTCATCATCTACGTCATTGCGTCGACGGCCGAGATCAACCGCACGCCGTTCGACATCCCCGAGGGCGAGTCGGAGCTGACGGCCGGCTTCCACACCGAGTACTCGGGCCTGCGGTTCTCGTTCTTCTTCCTGGCGGAGTTCATCAACATGTTCGTGGTGGCCGGCCTGGCGGCGACGCTGTTCCTGGGCGGGTGGATGCCGTTTACGGTCGGCGGCTTCGAGTCGTTCAACCACGCGATGGGCCTCGTGCCGCCGGCCGTGTGGTTTGTGCTGAAGACGTCGGCCCTGGTCTTCGTGATCATGTGGTTCCGGTGGACGTTCCCGCGGCTGAGGGTCGACCAGCTCATGCGGCTGGAGTGGAAGTTCCTGCTGCCGATCGGCTTTGTGAACCTGGCCGCGGCGGCGGTGCTGGTGCTGTATAACCTGTACTTCTTTCACGGGCGATGATCGGGTCGAGGTGGGTCTTGCGCGGTGGGGAGTCGCACCTGTTAAGGTTGTCATTCCGAGCGAGCGCAGCGAGTCGAGGAATCTCGCTGTGGTCGTTGCCGTTCGGACATCCGCACAGCGAGACCCCTCGACTCGGTCGCCGCGGCGACCTCGCTCGGGGTGACAGCATCAGGGCGACGCGCAGGACGTGACAGGAAGTCTCGCGGCGGGCAAGACTGCCCGCCGCGCACGGCGTGTGACGATGGGGTGCCTTGACTTGAAAAAAGCGACACGAGAAGTCCGGGTGCTGGCCGGCCGGGAGATCCCCGTCGCCGTCACCCCGCACCTCGATGCGGCCGCCGGCCCTGCCTCGGCGGCCAAGAGCCTCATCGACGGCATGCGCCTCACCTTCAGCTACCTCGTCCATCCCTCCAAGGTGGTGACGGCCCAGTATCCCGAGAACCGCGCCACGCTCAAGTTCCCCGACCGCTACCGCTCGATGCTCGAGCTCATCTACGACGAGAACGGCCACCACCTGTGCACCGCGTGCAGAATGTGCGAGCGGGCCTGTCCGAACGCCTCCATCAAGGTCATCACGAAGAGCGGCGGCACGCTCTACAAGAACGCCCTCGACCGGTACGTCTGGCGGCTGGACTCCTGCGTCCTCTGCAACGCGTGCGTGCAGTCGTGCCCGTTCTCGGCCCTGAAGATGACCCACGCGTTCGAGAACGCGGTGTACGACCGGCGTCTGCTCATCTTCACGCTGAACCGCTACGCCGGGCCGCCGGCGAGCACGCTCCTCAAGGAGGCCGACCCCGCCCGCCGCGCCGCGATGATGGAGCCCCGCGACCGCTACGGCGGGCCCGTGCCGATGAACGGCCATCCGTTGCCCAGGGTTCGCCCGCTCGGCGTCATGCCCGCCGAAGACAAGCCCGCGGCCGCCGCCGGCGGCAAGGAAGGCGACGCATGAACCCCGACACCGTGACCGGCGCCGTCTGGACCGTCCTGTTCTACGTGCTGGGCGCCGCCGCCATCCTGCTGGCGCTGGCGGTGGTGAACGCGCGCAGGCTGCTCCGGGCGGCCATCTACCTGATGGGCGTCCTCCTGATGAGCGCCGGCCTGTACGTCCTGCTGGATGCCGCGTTTCTGGCCGGCGTGCAGGTGCTGGTGTACGTGGGCGGCATCCTGGTGCTGATCGTGTTCGCGGTGATGCTGACGCGTTCGGCGGACCTGCTGGAAGACAATCCGTCGCTCCGGCGCAAAGTGCTCGGCGCGGTGGCGTCGATCGGGTTCCTTGTCCTCACGGCAGCCGTGTTTCTGACGACGCCGTTCAAGCCGCTGGCCGAGGGCACCCCGCCCAAGGACGACGCCCTGGTCATCGGCCGCCGGCTTCTCGACCAGGGTCCCGGCGGGTACGTCCTGCCGTTTGAAATCGTCTCGGTGCTGCTCCTGGCGGCCGTGATCGGCGGCATCGTCGTGGCCCGCAAGACCCCGCCGCCCGAGCAGCCCTTCACGAGCGGCGGCGACCGGGCGGGGGAGGCCGACCTCGTGCTGCCCAAGAGCCAGCGGCCGGCCCGTCGGGCGAAAGGCAACCCATGATCGATTTCCTGGCCTCGCACAGCCCCGACATCAGGCACTGGCTCCTCCTGAGCGCGGTCCTCTTCTCGATCGGCCTGTACGGCCTGCTGACGCGCCGCAACGCCGTGGCCATCCTGATGGCCGTCGAGCTGATGCTGAACTCGGCCGCGCTGAACTTTGTGCTCTTCAACCGCTATCTCATGCCCGGCATGGTCGACGGCCAGGTGATGGCCATTTTCGTGATCGCCGTGGCGGCGGCCGAGGTCGTGGTGGGCATGGCCATCTTCGTGGCCCTGTTCCGCTACCGCGCCACCATCGACGTCAACCGCATGGACACGATGAAAGACTGAGCGAGCCCCGCTTATGGATCAACTAGGCTTTGCCCTGCGAAACGCGTGGCTGGTGCCGGCCCTGCCGTTCTTCTCCTTCGGCATCGTGGGCCTCTTTATCCGGCCCTTGTCGAAGAAGGCGGCGGGCATCGTGGGCACGCTGGCGATCTTCGCCTCGGCCGTCTTCGCCACGATGGTCGCGTGGGAGTACTTCCACCTCTATCCGCCGGGCGCCGTGCATCCGACCATCGTTCCGTGGAGCTTCAAGTGGCTCGCCTACCAGGCGGGCCTGACGGTGAACGTGGGCGTGCTGGTCGACCCCATCTCGGTCCTCCTGATGATCGTGGTCACGTGGGCCAGCGCCCTCATCCACCTCTACAGCATCGGCTACATGCACGGCGACGAGGGGTACGGCCGGTTCTTCACCTACATGAACCTCTTCACCTTCAGCATGCTGGGCCTGGTGGTGGCCCCGAACATCGTGCAGATGTACGTATGCTGGGAGCTGGTGGGCGTGAGCAGCTTCCTCCTGATCGGGTTCTACTACTCGCGGCCGTCGGCGGTGGCGGCCGCGAAGAAGGCGTTTATCGTCACGCGCTTCGCCGACCTCGGGTTCCTCATCGGCATCCTGGTCCTGGGCTTCTACGGTTACCAGAGCTTCGCCGAGCTGTCGCCGGCCATCGCCGCGCAGTGGGCGGATAAGGGCGTCACCAACCTCCAGGCCTTCGACTTTGCGTACCTGACGGACCCCAGCGTGCTCGAGCGGCTGGCGGCGCCCGGCTCCGGCATCCTCGGCATGAGCCTGCTGACGATGTCGATGCTGCTGGTGTTCATGGGCGCCGCGGGCAAGAGCGCCATGTTCCCGCTCCACATCTGGCTGCCCGACGCCATGGAAGGCCCCACGCCGGTCTCCGCCCTCATCCATGCCGCCACGATGGTCGTGGCCGGCGTATACCTGGTGGCCCGGCTGATGCCCGGCTTTGCCGCCAGCGGCGACGCGCTGCTGGTGGTGGCCTACATCGGCGCGTTCACGTGCCTCTTTGCGGCGGTCATCGGCATCACGCAGGACGACATCAAGCGCGTCCTGGCGTTCTCGACCTTAAGCCAGATCGGCTACATGATGCTGGCCCTGGGCGTCACCACGATGAGTCATCCGCTGGGCTACACGGCCGGCATGTTCCACCTGTTCACGCACGCGTTTTTCAAGGCCCTGCTGTTCCTCGCGGCAGGGGCGGTCATCCACGCGGTGCACTCGAACGAGATCTGGGACATGGGGGGCCTCCGAAAGAAGATGCCCATCACGCACGCCACGTTCCTGGTGGCGACGCTGGCGATCGCCGGCATCTTCCCGCTGGCGGGCTTCTTCTCGAAAGACGAGATCCTGGCGGCCGCGCTGGGCAACCACTTCTACCTCATCTTCGCCGTGGCCCTGCTGGTGGCGGGCATGACGGCGTTCTACATGTTCCGCATCTACTTCGTGACCTTCTGGGGCGCGCACCGCAGCCCGCACGCCGAGCACGCCCGCGAGGCGCCCGCCGTGATGTGGGTGCCGCTCACCGTTCTGGCGGCGCTGAGCGTGGTGGCGGGCTTCGTGCCGATGGCCGAGTTCGTGAGCATCGGCGCTAGCGTGGAGCACGAGGGCATCGACCTGGCCATCGCCATCCCCGCCACGCTGGCGGCCCTGGCGGGCATCGGCCTGGCGTGGTTCTTCTACGCGGGCGACCCGCGCCGCGCGGAGCGGGCCGTCGAGGTCCTCGGCGCCGTGCACCGGACCGTCAAGCGCAAGTTCTACATCGACGAGGTCTACCTCTTCATCACGCACCGCATCATCATCAGGTACATCTCGCGGCCCGTCGCGTGGTTCGACCGCCACGTGGTCGACGGCAGCGTGAACCTGGCCGCCTGGCTGACCTCGACGCTCGGCGCCGGCCTGCGGCCGCTTCAGACCGGGCAGGTGCAGACGTACGGCATCTTCTACGTGGGCGGCGCCATGTTTGTGCTCCTGGTGCTCTGGGCGGCGCTGGCCATGAAGTAATCGCAAGGAGAGACGGCTCTCATGGGACTGGTAAGCTGGCTCATCGCGATTCCGTTTCTGACCGCCCTGGCGGTTGTGGCGGTCCCGGCGCGCCGCTGGCGGATGATCCGCTGGATTGCCGCCGCCGGCACCGGCCTCCACCTGGTTCTGACCGGCGTGATGGCCGTCACGTACTGGCACCTTGCCTCGCCCGAAACGGCGTCGATGAAAGACGCCCTCTTCAGCAAGCTGTACCTGGTGGAGCGCGTGCCGTGGTTTGAGTCGCTGGGCATCCAGTACTTCGTGGGCGTCGACGGCATCTCGGTCGGCATGGTGATGCTGACCTCGATCATCATCTTCACGGGCGTGCTGGCGAGCTGGTACGTCGAGGTGCGGACGAAGGAGTTCTTCGCGCTCCTCCTGACGCTCGTGACCGGCGTCTTCGGCGTGTTCCTCAGCTTCGACCTCTTCCTCTTCTTCGTGTTCTACGAGCTGGCGGTGCTGCCCATGTACCTCCTGATCGGCGTGTGGGGCACCGGGCCGAAAGAGTACGCGGCCATGAAGCTGACGCTGATGCTCCTGGTGGGCAGCGCGTTCGTCCTCGTCGGGTTCCTGGCGCTCTACCATGCCTCCGGCATGCACACGTTCGACCTCATGCAGCTCGCGCACGCGAAGTACTCCAGCGACTTCCAGCGGTGGGTCTTCCCGATGATCTTCGTGGGCTTCGGCGTCATCGGCGCCCTGTATCCGCTGCACACCTGGTCGCCCGACGGGCACAGCTCGGCGCCCACGGCCGTGTCGATGCTCCACGCGGGCGTGCTGATGAAGCTCGGCGGCTACGGGGCCCTGCGGATCGGCGTGTACCTCCTGCCCGAGGGCGCCCAGATGTGGGGCGTGGTCTTCATGGTTCTGACGACCATCAACATTGTCTACGGCGCGTTCGGCGCGGTCATGCAGAAGGACCTGAAGTACTTCACCGCGTACTCGTCGGTCAGCCACTGCGGGTTCGTCCTGTTCGGCGTGGCGGCCCTCAACCTGATGGCCTTCAAGGGCGCCGTCATCCAGATGTTCAGCCACGGCATCATGACGGGCCTGTTCTTCGGCCTGATCGGCATGGTCTACGGCCGCACGCACACCCGCATCATCCCGGAGATGGGCGGCCTGGCGAAGGTCATGCCGTGGCTCGCCACCGCGTTCTACATCGCCGGCCTCGCGAGCCTGGGGCTGCCGGGCCTCTCGGGCTTCGTGGCCGAGACGCACGTCTTCCTGGGCGGGTTCTTCGGCAACGAGTGGGCCAACGTGCTGCTGACGCGCATCCTGACGATCATCGCGACCGCCTCGATGGTCGTGACGGCGGTTTACGTGCTGAGGGGCCTCGCCAAGGTGTTCCACGGCCCCATCACGAACCCGCACTTCGAGCACCTCTCCGACGCCACGCTGCCCGAGAAGATCTCGAGCGGCGTCCTGGTGGCGGTGCTCGTGATCGTGGGCC
>Ga0315286_10002121_pt1 | contig 18377 bp, 19 predicted proteins | sample YL17G10_0_MG_FD_205038 | JGI IMG/M metagenome (GOLD analysis project Ga0315286, IMG submission 205038) | Sediment microbial communities from Yellowstone Lake, YNP, Wyoming, USA - YL17G10_0 | ecosystem: Environmental > Aquatic > Freshwater > Lake > Sediment | place: USA: Wyoming | collected... | reverse complement strand
TAACATTAATAAATCACTTAAAGAAAACATCATTGAAAACATTCTTAAAAAAAATAAATTTCTCTATCAGGATGTGCTTTTTACCTTAAGAGAGGAATTAAGGGAGCCAAGAAATTATTTTTCAATACTTTATTCAATAGCAAAGGGAAACACTAAAATCAGCCAGATAGTCAATGATACTGGCCTGGAAAAATCTTTTGTGACAAAATATTTGAGCATTTTAATTGATCTCCAGCTAGTTGAAAGAAGAATACCTATCACAGAAAAAAGCCCATTAAAATCAAGAAAAGGAATCTATCTGTTAAAAGATAATTTCTTTAAATTTTGGTTTAAATTTGTTTTCGAAAACCAGGAGTATATTGAGCAGGAAAAACAAGAGAAACTTTATGATGAAAAGATACTCCCTGAAATTAATTCTTTTGTAGGAAGGATATTTGAAGATGTCGCTCTTTCTGAAATCTCTAAGAATAACCAATATAAAGATTATTTTTTTGGAAGATGGTGGGATAATGAAAATGAGGCAGACATTGTTGGAATTGACAAAAAAAATAAAAAGATACTTATTGGAGAAGTAAAATTCAAGAATCTCTCTTCCCGGGAAATAAATGAGATAAAATTAAACCTGAAAGCAATGGCAAAAAAGATAAATATTTTTGGCTTTGCAGAGCATTTTGCAATTGTGTGTTTAGATTGCAAATCTAAAGTTGATGGAATTGACGTGATAAAACTAAAATAAAACAGGCGAAAAAAGGAAAAAGCTGGGATGGCTTGGAGATAAATGATATAAAAGAGGTAGGGGTGGGGGACAGATAAAATTAAAAGTAGGGGGTTATCATCTCGAAGATGATGTTTAACTTTCAGTTAAAAAAGAGATAAGGTTAAAAGAGCGAGCGAAGCGAGCGTAGGGGGAGAAAAGATAAAAAAAAGGATATGAAGGGAGAAAATATATTTTCCAAGATAGATGTTTTTAAAAGTAAGAGCTGTTTTCTAAGCATTATGAACGGAAGCAAGAAAATATCAAGTAATCTCTTTAAAATAGTTAGTTTATTATGCCTTTCAATTGCAATTCTTTTGTTATTCTTGATTATCGCAGTTGATAAGTGGGCAAATCGGATAATTCTTGTAGTAATCGGGTTAGTTATTTTAATATATTTGTTTGTAAGCATATATTACTCCAGATTGAACAAAAAAGAAAAAAAGAAATCTTGGTTTAATAGACCTCTTAGAGATTTTTTTATGACAATCGGAGGAGGAATAATTGCTGGATCGGCATTTGAAATATATAGATTAAGGGCCCTAGTGAATCAAACAATCTTTAATTCAATTACACATCCCCAAATTATAATAGGTTGCTCCTTAGCGTTAATATTAATCGCAGCAAGCTTATTATTTGATGATTTTTAATCAGGCAGTCTTTTATAGAATAGAAAAGGTTAAAATCTTATGAATTCTTAACAAAATATGAAACAAGAAGATAAAATAATTATAGCAATTATAATCTCAGCCCTGATTATAGCGGGTTCTATCTTTTTTTCAATAAAACTAACTGGGAAAGCTGTTGATAATGGATATGACAATAAGCCTCTTTCTAATAATAATCTAATTGGACAGCATATTGTAACTAAAATAATTGATGGAGATACAATTATTGTAGAGGGAGAGAATGTAAGGCTTCTTGGTATGGATACTGATGAAAGAGGATATCCTTGTTATAATGAAGCTAAAGAGAGGCTTTAAGAATTGATTTTAAATAAAGAAGTTAGATTAGAGAAAGACCAAACAGACAAAGACCAATATCAGAGGTATTTGAGGTATATTTTTCTTGATAATGAGAATATTAATTTAAAGCTTGTTGAAGAGAGTTTAGAAAAATGGAAGAAGTAATTTCATCCCCCCTTAAACTCGCACGGAGCACTGCAAAATCTGCAACTTGAGCCTTCATATTTTTGGGGCTCTGAATTTGAAATTAGAATTTTAGAGTATTTATCTATTAATTCTTGTATTCCTTCGGGAATATCTGAAATAGAATACTCTTTTTGATAATCTTTATAGCCTAATATTCCTTTTAATTCTTTGTCTTTATAAGCTTCTTCTTTAGTTAAAACATATAAATAAATTAAAAGCTGAATAGCATCTGCAGAAGAAGGCTGCCCTCCTTTGCATTCATATAATTTAATGCTTTTATTATTTTCATGAATTATATCTGCTTTTCCAACAAGCATGTCGTCTTTAGAAAGAGCTAATTTAACCCATTTTTCTCTTTTAAATTCACCCCCTTTCCCTCCTGATTTTTGAACATCATCAATTATGTTTGAGACTACCTGATTATGCCTAATTCTCCATTGTACTAGCTCAGGAGACAAATCTTCTTTTTTAGCCTCTTCTTTATGCCTCATAGCATACCAATATTTAAACAGGCACGGGTCATCTCCAGAGATTAATTTGCTTATTTGACTTATGCTGATATTCATTTTTATATTAATCCCTCTGCCTATTTATCCTTTATTATACTCTAGAATCTAACCACACTCGCTCGCCTGATGGCTCGCTCGTTCTAAGGCTTGATGAAGCTGGAAAAAGCAAAAATATTGTTGAAGAAAAAGATGACTATTTCTTAGTAAACTTCCAAATGTTTCGCTTATCGAAACATTTAAATAGTAATGCATTATAATGTATTATAATAAAATAAATCGTAAAATAATGCGTATGGAAAATATAGTAAAACAAACTCGGGAAGTTGGAACATCTGCAGGAGTCTTGCTTCCACGAAGCTGGCTGAACAAGCAGGTAGTTGTGACCCTCTTTAAGCCCCCCTTAGAAAAAATAGCTCAAGACGCCATAGAAATTATATTTAAGCATAATCTAAATGAAGATATAAAAGGAATTTACTTATTTGGAAGCTATTCAAGAGGAGATTTTGATTTTAACAGTGATATTGATATCTTAATACTCACAGAAAAGACAAACAAGCTGATTAATCATGATAATTACGAAATCCTTTTGGTAAGTGCGGATTCTTTTGCAAAAAATCTCCCGACTAACCTGACTTATTCAAGTATTTTAAAAGAAATAAAAGTTATTTTTAATAAAGAATTAATTGGGGAGTGCAAGCAGAAAAAGTATAGGTTTGATAGTAAAAAACTCCTTTTGGAGATTGAAAGAATTTTGAGAATAAACAAGGATACAATAAAAACATGCGAAGAGAATAATCTTAAGGTTCCTGATGGGGTTGTTTACTCCATTGTCTTGAGATTAAGAGAGCTATACTTGATAAAATGTATTTTTTTTGAAAAGCCTTATTATAAGAAAGATTTTTTAAAACTCGTAAATGAGAAAGTTTATTCAGCTTATCTTAGAATAAAGAGAGATGAAAAAGAGTTAAATAATCTCTCTCCTGATGATTTAATAAATGTAATAAATTTGTCTGAAAAATGGCTAAAAGAGCAGAAAAAGGCATTGAAAGCTTGAAAAAAGAAATTGAAAATCATTTTGAGAAAATTGAACAAGATATTCGAGAAGGCAATATTGACAAGGGGGAGGTATCATTTTAAAGAGATAGACAACAGCTTATTAACAGCATTAAAACTTAAAATTGAGATTTTAGGAAAAGATGACGATTCTGTTGGAGTTTACAAAGAGAGGTTAGAGAAATTAAGAGAGAATCTGGAATTAGAAGAAGATTAGAAAGTTTGAATTAAAAGTTCTTGAAAATTTGGAAGCTAAAAGCTAACTAAATTTTATTTTTTAGGAAATCAGTATCTTACTAAACTAATTTTAAAAGTGGGGGATGGTTGGCTAGAGTTACATCAAGATTATTAAAATATCTTGTCAGAAGGGCTGAAAATGAGGAAAATTAGTCCTAAAAAAAGCTTCCATTAATACACGTTGTGCGAAGCTTTTTGCGTTTTTGAGGGGTTTTTCTGAGGTTTTTAGGCGGTTTTAGATGCAGAATAGAAGGTGATTAAATGTTTTAAGCAAAGCGCAGAAGATTTGATGCGGGAATTTTGAGCAATTTAACCTTCCAACTTGCTTCTGCCACGCTCTTAATAAGGTTTTATTGAATTAATAAAGATAAAGAAAAAAACTTAAGTTAGCGAAGCTTTCCAAGGTTTACTACTCGCCTGGAAGGGGAGCTGGCCCGGCTTCACCTTCCTCTGTTCGCATCCAAGGTGCAGGCCGAGGAATATAATCATCCATTGCATCCATCCTGCTTGGACTTGGAGAGCTGGATACAGGAGTTTGAGGCTTCTGTTCAGATTGAGCTAATTGCTCTAATTTTGATTTAATAAATAGTCTATTAGCCTCTACATCTTGAAAATAAGTTTCAGGATCAATTTTTATTGCGCACCAACCTTTTAGAGTTGTTTCATAAACTTTAAAGGTGCTGCCTGTCCTGCTCTCAGCGACAAACCCTTCAGTTGTTCGAGACAAGTAAATTATCTTTCCGCTGTCTGTTGAATAAAAACCTTCTTCAAATCCTGTGCAGGACATATTACAACTCCTTATTCCTTCTTTGCTCATTTCTTACTTAAAAACCACTGGTTTTTAAGCATTATTGTGATAAAAAACATGGGTTAAAGGTTTTGCGTTTTGATTAAAAGATTTAAGCAAGGTTTAGGTAAGGTTTTCTTCAAGAGAGATGCTATAAGTTTTACTGAATTCTTTCTCGTACACTAATATTTGTGCTAATGCTTCTTCTTTAGGTCTATCAATATAAGAACAATTGAATAACATGAATGGCTGGGGGCTATTTAAATTTAGAAAGACCTTAAGAACATAACTATCATATTCTTTTTCTTCAAATAATTCTATTTTTCTAACCATAATATTAAAGGTTAATGAAAGATTTAAAGATTATTGTTGCGGGGGATATACTAATAGTTTATTAAAAATTAATTGTTTTAAACTGATAAAAACAGGTTAATTTTTGCATTTTATGTGAAATTAAGCGATTTTTGCTAGTTTTTTATTCATTTTTTGTATAATTATGTGTAAAAAAATTAAGCGATTTTTGATTAATTTTTGTTGTTTATTCATGTTTTGATATTTTCGTTAGGTTCAATAATAACTTTCGGCCAATTTTTTGATAATTTTAAGATGTTTTTTGGTTGTTTGGAAGGTGTTCAAAGCTGTTCAAACAGCTTAAAAGTTTTGATCAAACAGCATACTTACCGACGATAAATGGGTGTTTAAAGAGTTGCTTATATAGGGCCGGGTGATATGATGATTTAACACCGCAAGATTTATAAACATGTAATTTTTAGATAGTTTATGTTTGGTTGGTTCACAAAAAAGGCTGAAAAAGAGGATGTTAAACAATTAAAGGGGGCTGTTCAAACAGGCTTTGGCTCTGTTAAACATGATATCTCCAACATTTCTAAGTGGATTAAACACCTGGAGGAGCATAAAGATAGACATGAGGATGAGATTTCTGATATTTATGATGAATTATCGACGATAAAATCCGAGCTCGAAAATGTGAAAAATATGATAGATATTTTGGGAAACACCAAGCTGTTTAAACAACGGCAAACAGTGTTTAATAAACAAACACCTGTTCAAGCTGTTCAAACACCTGTTCAAACACCTGTTCAAAGTCATTTTTTGGACACTTTTTTGAATAATTTATCGGTTATGGAGAGAGCAATTATATGGGTTTTGCTAAACTCTGAATTAAAATTGAGTTATGATGATCTGGCTGCAATGCTGGGAAAAGAAAGAGCAACAGTTCGCGGGCAGCTGAACGCAATAAAACAGAAAAGTGGGGGTTTGATTGCAGAGCAAGTTGAAGCAAATAATAAAAAAAGATTTTTCATTCCAGAAAGGATAAAAGCTGTAATGCTGAAAAAAGTAAAAGTGAGGTTTAAAAGGGAACGAGGAAAGGGAGAAATATAGGAAGAAAGAGGAACAAAAGAAGAAAAATGAGAATTAATTGGATTAAACGAACCTTTTTACATGATTATACGAACTTCATTGAACTGAAAAGCGTAAAAGTGAGAGTTAAAACATGACCAAAAATAGTCATTTTGAGCCAGACTCCATAGAAGTAAACGGAAAATAGAAGAAAAAGAGAGTGAAATAAAGGAAAAACAAGGGTAAATAGGGAGAACTAGAGGAAAAAGGCAGAAAACAGAGAAAAATAAGCTGAAAATATGGGAAAGTGAGAGAAAAAAGCAGTAAAAACAGAATTGAAATATAGTGTTATTGAGAAAAAGTGAGAGTTAGAAAGTGAGAGAAAAACAGTGTTTGTGAGAATTATGAGAAAAGAGCTATAAAAGTCAAATTTTGGCTTTTTAAGGCTTAAAAGATTGAAAATTGAAGTTTATAGAAAGATAAATTTAGTTAGCAGAGCGACTTATCCACGTTACACCGAATATCAATACCTAATTGGAAATTCGGCTTTATACTGGTTAAAATGCTTAAATTTTATGCTTTTAGACTTAATTTTTCATTAAATTTCTCTTAAACTTACAATTGTGTTTAAAGAGGCTATTTTCTTTAGATCTGGAGAGATATGAAGCAGTATTTTCTTATTATTTAGCTTTTCTTTTGTTATTGGAATGCCTTTATTTATCATTTTCTGCACATAATCGCGTATAGAAGACTGGCTTAGACTCAGTTTTAAGGCTACCTTATTGTAATCTACCTCTCTATACTGCTCTTCCAACTCGTATATCGTCGAGAAAACAAGCATCTCTTGTTTTGTTATTCTCTTAAACTTGCGGCGTATTTCCTTTTTTAGGTTGTCGAGGGAGTCAAGAATTTCAGAAGCTTCTCGAATCTGCTGTTGAATCGGTTTCTCTACTTCTTCTTTTAATTCTTTATCTTCTATTTTATTAACTACAATGCCTTCTTCTTTTTCTTCTATTTTTTGTTTTGTAGTTACTAAAGATTGGTCTTCTATTGTTGAATTCGGATAAAACATGTATTGGAGTATCTGTCGGTCTGTTGGTCTGTCTGTCTGTCTGTCTGTTGGAACCCCACCATTTCCTATGGAAGTCTGTAAATTTGGGCTTTTTAACCCCTGTATTTCCTGTGGATGTGTTGGAGTTTCTGTTGGAGTTGCAGGATGTGTTGGAGTTTCTGTTGGATGTGTTGGAATATGTGCCTGGGTTTTTAGAGGTGTTTTTTCTGCTATTTTTGTTAGTTTTACACTATTTTCTCTTATTTTTTCTAGTTTTAATTTGATTAAATCTTCATTTATCTGCTTCATTAGATGATTGGATTCAAGCAAAGAAACCCGCATTTCTGAAATCTCTTTTCCCAGATTAAGAATATCTTCTTTGATTTTAGAGAAAGCCTCTTTTAGTTTTTCCTCCCACATTTCTGTTAGAAATGACTGGTTTATTTAAAGGTTTATTTATTAGAAAATATACTTTGTATGGGAGAAATTATTGATGAAGTTTGTATGCTGAATATGTTTGGTTGCTTAAACGCCATTTTATCCGCCTGCTGAAAGCAACGCCTTTAGAACTTTTCTTTATAGGTACTACAAGATTCTTCTGCCAGAGCTCTTTTAAAAGTTGCTTGGTGAATTCTTCATCTCTTGCTATGCTTTCTGCAATTTTTGATGTGAACATCTGCTTGGGAAAATTATTATATAAACAGGCCAGTATCTGTTCTGATATTTTATCTCTTTTTTGTTTGCTTATTCTCATGTATTCTAAGAATGTAGATCTCTTTTTAAATATATTCTTGAGCTTCAACTAAGCCAGAAACAAAAGTATTTAAACGCGGAGATTACATTATGATCGGATTGATGCCTTGGTTAATATGGTTGCTACAGAAGCCATAGAGGGAAGGCCTAGAGAGCATTTTTTTGATGAGTTCAGAAATAGAGCTTACATTCCTCCTGAAGAACGATGCATTCAACCTGTAATAAAAGCAGATATTCCGAAGCACAAATATGCTTCGCAAAATGAGTTCTAAGTTTAAAGATAGAACAAAGTTTTTAAACTTGATTATCGTGTAACTTTGATGAAAAAAAAGGGTGGGAAGAAAAGCGGGCGCCAAAAAAAACCGGTGAGAAGTATGGGTTTAGGAGATGCTGAAGCTGCTAGACGGGAATTTATAAAAAAATTATTTATAATCGTTGGATTGATTGCTCTTTTAATTGCTCTTTCGTGGTTGTTCTTATTTGTTTTGGAAAAAATTGAGGATCAATTGGAAAAAGAGGGGGGTTTAGAGGGAGAATTGCCAAGCTGGCCTGCAAGTGCTGGAAGTGATAATTATGCTTGTACTGATAGTGATGGGGGTGAAAATTATTATACTAAGGGTTTAGTTACAACCAATGATGAAGCTGTGTGGGATTCTTGCAAAGATGAAAATATTATTTATGAAGGTACATGTGAAGAAGCTGGTGGGAGAGTTTATGAATATGGCTGTCCAAATGGATGTTTAAATGGAGCATGCATTGAAGCAGGAAATCATCCTCCTGTATTTTTAGAAGCTTGGAGAACCGTCATAGTTAATAAAGATGCTGTTCGCACTATAGATATAAATACCTGCTTTGAAGACCCCGACGGAGATGTTTTAAGCTTTATTGTTGATGGTAGTGCTACTCAAGAAATTACTCTGTCTCGTTCAGGAAACACATTAACTTTTACTCCTTCAGCTGGTTTTATAGGGGCAGAAAACTTTTCTATTACAGCTACCGACACTGATGGATTAAGTGCTGAAAGTGGCAATATAACAATCCAAGTTCAAGAAAAAACTGGAACTAATACGGGGACTAACACAGGAACTAACACTGGAATGAATACAGGAACTAACACTGGAACTGGGACAGGCATCATTCCGGTAATTTTAAGCTTTTATCCTATAAGCTGGAATATTGAACTTAACGAATCTCAAGAAAATATGACCTTCACAATAGATGCTATAAATTATACAGAGATAAAATGGTATTTGAACGGGGAATTGGTTGCAGGAGCTACTGGAACTTCTTATAATCCTGGAAGATTAGAAGCGGGGAATTACACTATTAGAGTAGATGTGATAAATGGTGAAAAATTAGCTTCAAAGAGTTGGATGGTGTATGTTCCTCTTTTCCCAGTTAATGGGCACAGGAATAAAGGAAAAGATAGAAGCGCACTGGTTTATTTAATCATGATTTTTGTAATTATTGGTGCATTAATTATGCTGGTTATTCTTTTAGTTATAAAAACAATTTTAAACCGCGATGATGGGAAAGGAAAAAAACTGGCCAAGCTTAATTCTGAATTAATGTCAAAACCTCTTAGCGAGAAGGATAAACAAAGTTTTTAAACTTGCTTTTCTTTAAATTTCGATGAAAAAAAAGAGTGGAAAGAGAAAAATAGCTAAAAAAAAGATAGCGAGAGAGAATTATTTGTATAAATCTTTAATGACAATAGTGATTATTGGCATCTTGGTGTGCATTGCTTTACTTCTTATTTTGGTTATAGATAAATTTTTTATAGAAAAAGAAGGCCCAGAAGAATTAGAGGGTGGTTTCCCGAGTTTTGGGTTGGGGGCTTTTGGAACTCATGTAGAAACAGGAGTTTATTTTCCAGAAGATTGTAGTGATATAGAGTTAATGCAGACGTGGAATTCTGTTTTTGAAAATGCTCCAACAAACCCAACAATTGTTAAGCATATTGTTGGAGAAAGGGGGGGAATTTGTGAGAGCTATTTAATTTATAAGGTGGCTGAAGATGGAACAACGCGGATTGCCACAGATGTTGATTTTTTAGAGATATTATGGGATTTTCCTTCATCAAATAAGGAAATTACTTCTATTTATACTAAGCTTGCTGATGGTGCTATTACTATTTTAAATGCAATAACTGGAAACACATTAGATAATACGATGCGCTCTCTTGTCCAAGGTATTGATGATGGAAGTTATGTTGGAGGCTCAAGAAGTATTACGAGTATAGACCAAGCTGAAACAGAATTTAATTCTGTTTTTAAACCAACGGGCGGAAACTGGGAAGAAGAAAGCAGATATTCTTTTGAAGATAGGGGGCAGGGGTTTGTATCTGAAAATGTTGTTTTAGATTTATTCTTGGATAGCATCTCTACAATCAACCTTACTTTTATTGATAACTTCACAGATGTTAATCTCACTGGAAGTGTCGAGCATCCAGATATATTAAACTTAGGAGAGAATTTTGCGAATCTAGGGCTGAGTGGAGAAGTAGATGTAACTGCTATTGTGAGACCTTCTGGGGGTTTGGTTGTTTATTATGATGAAGAAGATTCTTATTCTGTTGGTTTTAATGCGAGCAGAACAGGCGGAGGAGAATTTGAAGTGTATTTTCTCTTGAACCACGAGAATTGGCTGAATGGTGCAAGTATTCCTACTAACACATTCAATGTTTCTGTTTACGGATGTTATGATGGTGATTTGACAAACCCCAATAATACCCAAGGAACTACTTCTAATTTTAGTGAATTTAAAACAGATTCTTGCTTAGATAGTCTTACACTTGAGGAATACATATGTGACTCAAATGGATTGGACATCAAAAACACTTTAATTAATTGCAGTTTAGAAGGAAAAATTTGCAGAAGCGGAGTTTGCCAAGAAGAGGTTTTTGTGAATCATCCCCCTATATTTTTAGAAGCTTGCAAAAATATCACCTGGTATAATAATACAAATAAAATTATGGATTTAGATAATTGCTTTTCAGATGCAGAAGGAGACAATCTGACCTTTGCGCATGAATATACTGGTTCTGGATTAAATGTTACTTTAACTGGGGCGGATCTTATTTTAACCCCCGATCTTAATTGGGTTGGCAATGGGAGCATAATTCTTAACGCAAGTGATAGAGAAAATGTAACTTCTGGAATTATGGATTTTAGTGTTATAGAAACCGCGCCAGGAATTGTACCTAATGGTTCTGAACCACCAGAACCAATCCCGGGAGATCCAATTATTCTTTTTTCTGATCCTTCTAGCCCTAAAATTAATATAACTGAAGGAAAAAATATGACTTTCACAATAACTGCTGCAAATTATACAGAAATAAAGTGGTATTTGGATAGCGAATTTACAGGAGTTACTAGCCGGAGCTATCTTTTTGAGGGTTTGAAAGAAGGTTTTTATCTTTTAGAGGCAGAAGTATGGAACAACAACAAGAAAGTTTCAATGTCTTGGAATGTGTTTATTGAAAAGCCAGAAAAACCAAAAAGAAGTTATCTTATTTATTTTATTATTGCAGGAATTGTTGTTGCTTTTGGAGTTTTACTTTTGATATTATACTTGATTAAATCTCATATGGATAATGAACCATTTAAAAAAACAAAAGATTCTTCAATACCTTTAGTTACTGCGCCGCCTAGAGAAGCGGAGATGTTTAAATTGCCGGAAAAACCTGAAAAGTCTAAACCTCTTTTTACCAAGCCGACAACATTTCCCAAGCCGGTAAGCCCTATAGAACCTTCAAAAGAAACAAAAAAAGAGCCTAGTGAAAACCAATCAACCTTTTTCTAATAATAAGTATAAGTAGATTTTTAAAGTCAAGATTTAAATTCTTTCTGTTGTTTTGATATCTATGAAGTACAAAGAAGCCAGTTTACGAACTGAGAAAGAGATTAAAGATAGTTTAGAGCCCCTCGTGAAAGAATGGTTTTTTTCTAAGTTTAAAGAATTCTCTCTTCCACAGCTTTATGGAGTTATGCCTATTTTTGAAAGAAAAAATATACTGATAAGCGCACCAACAGGAGGGACAAAGACATTAACTGCTTTTTTGAGTATTTTGAATTATTTAGTGGGCTTGGCTAGAAAAAATGAGTTGGAAGAAAAGGTTTATTGTGTATATTGTTCTCCGCTTAAGGCGCTTTCGAATGATATTTTTGTAAATTTAGTTCAGCCGCTTGAAGAAATTGAAGAAATTGCTAGAAAAAACGGAATAAAGATGCAAAAAATAAGAGTTGCATTAAGAACAGGGGACACCCCTACAGAAGAAAGAAGCAAGATGCTGAAAAATCCTCCGCATATTTTTGTAACAACCCCCGAAACACTTGCTATTGTCTTGACAACAAGAAAATTCATAGAGTTGTTGAAAAGTATGGAGTTTGTTATTGTTGACGAGATTCATGCTTTAGCTAATAAAAGAGGAGTTTATTTGAGTTTAAGTTTGGAAAGATTAGAAGAAGTTTCGAAAATAACGCCGGTAAGAGTTGGACTAAGTGCGACAATTGCTCCGCTTGAAGAAATTGCTAATTTTTTAGTAGGAGAGAAAAGAGAGTGCATAATAGCTGATGTGCAGTTTACAAAAGAAATTGAGCTTAAAGTTTTAACGCCTGTTATTGATTTAATTGATACAACCGGAGAAAAAATGCATTCTTCACTTTATTCTTTAATTGACAAGCTTGTTCAGGAGCACAAAACAACTTTAATTTTTACAAACACAAGAAGCGCAACAGAGAGAGTTGTGCATCATTTAAAAGACATGTTTCCTTCTCGTTATCTTGAGGATATTGGAGCGCACCATTCCTCTCTTTCAAGAGCGCATAGATTTGATATTGAGCAGAGATTAAGAGAAGGGAAATTGAAATGTGTGGTTACAAGCACATCATTAGAACTTGGAATTGATATTGGGTATATTGATTTAGTTATTTTGCTAGGAAGCCCAAAAAGTGTGGCGAGAAGCTTGCAAAGAATTGGAAGAAGCGGGCATAAATTGCATGATGTTGCAAAAGGGGTGTTTATTGCAATGGATAGAGATGATTTAGTTGAGTGTTGTGTCTTGGCGAAAGAGGGTGTTGAAAGGAAAATTGACAAAGTGCAGATTCCACAGAATTGTTTGGATGTTTTAAGCCAGCAGATTTATGGTATGGCTATTTATAAAGTTTGGGAAGAAGATGAAATGTTTTCTTTAATAAAGAAAAGTTATTGCTATAAAGACTTAACAAGAGAGGATTTTTTAGAAGTTATAAGTTATTTGGCAGGAGAGTATGAATTAGAGGCGAGAAATGTTTATGCTAAAATTTGGTACGATGAAAAAACAAAGCAGATTGGAAAAAGAGGGAAACTGGCGAGAGTAATTTATATGACAAATATAGGCACAATTCCTGAAGAGAGTTTTATTAATGTTGTTATATCCAGGGGAGAGAGAAAAGATGAGAAGGTTGGAATGATTGATGAGGCTTTTCTTGAAAGAATGAAACCAAGAGATGTTTTTGTGTTGGGTGGGAATAAGTATCAGTATCTTTATAGTAGAGGAATGAATGCTTATGTTTCAGCTTCTGTAAACAGGCCTCCAACTATACCAAGCTGGTTTTCTGAAATGCTGCCTTTAAGCTTTGATTCTGCTTTGGAAATTGGAAGATTTAGAAAGCTTGTTGACGAGAAAATGACAAAAACCCCAAAGGAAATCAGGGAGTTCATTAAAGATTATTTGTATTGCACAGATTCTGTGGCTTCAACAATTTATAATTATTTTTATGAGCAGTATAAATTTGCTAAAATCCCGAGTGAAAAAAGGTTATTGATGGAGTTTTACAAAAGTGAGAAAAATTATGTTATTTTCCATTCACTTTTTGGAAGAAGAGTAAATGATGCTTTGTCTAGAGCCCTGGCTTATTTAGTTGCGCAGGCAGGAGGAAGAGATGTTGAAATTGGGATTTCTGATAATGGGTTTTTTCTTGCGGGAGAGAAATTGCAGGTTGAAAAAGCTTTAAATTTTCTTAACAGCAAGAATTTAAAAGAAGTTTTAGAAGAAGCTGTTGATAGGACAGAAGTTTTGAACAGAAGATTTAGGCATTGTGCTACTCGCGCGCTGATGATTTTAAGGAATTATAAGGGAGTAAGTAGGAGTGTTGGAAAGCAGCAGATGAAAAGCCATTTTTTGCTTGCTTCTGTGAAGAAAATTTCGCGAAATTTTCCGATTTTAAAAGAAGCAAGACGCGAAGTGCTGGAAGATTTAATGGATATTGAAAATGCAAAACTTGTTTTAGACTGGATTAAAGATGGCAAGATAAAAGTTGAGAAAATAAATACAAACTTGCCTTCGCCATTTGCCTTAAGCTTGATTTTGCAAGGATATGCTGACTTATTAAAAATCGAGGATAAAATTGCATTCTTGAAAAGAATGCATGAAGAGCATCTGAAGGAGATTGGGGAGAGGAAAGAAAAGGATTAAAAAGTTGGGTTTCTTAGATTCTTTATGGAAAAAGAAGCTATGTTTAAGATAGTTAGAGAATTGCCATTTGATACAAGAAAAATTATCTACAAAGAAGGGAACGTAGAGATCTGGCTTTTTAGACCTTCAAAACTTTCGGCAAGATTCAAGGATTATGATGCTAAAAAGAATTTTCAGATTTGGCTTAAAGAAGGTGAAAGAGAATTTAGACCAAATCATATGAGGGTTTTAATTGATTTAAATCTTAGAATAAGAAGCAATCCAAAATTAAAAGAAAAATTGCTTTTGGCTTTTGATAATGTTTATTATGGCAAAGACCCTGAAAAAGAGCTTAAAGAACTATCAAAAGAAAACTTTGGACATTTTCTCAACTCGATAATCGTTATAGGAATTTTAGCGCAATTATTTAGTATAGAACAAGAGTATGGATACGCAAGAGAAAGTAAATTTGATCCGCCTAATCTCTTTTTTCAAGGTTGGATTAGAGAATTTATTGATAACCCTAAAGAAATAGATAATCTTTGCATGAGTGTATGTAATAGACAATCTCCAATAACAAAATACACTATTAAAGAAAATAAAAAACATAAAAAATACAAAGCAGATCTAAAACCTCTTTGGTATATGGGTGAATAGATTTGTCATATACTAAAAAAGAAACAATTATTTAGTCCATTATCTATAAATTTCTATGAAAAAGTTAGATAAACTATTTAAAGAATTTCCAGATCTTAAAATAATAGAAAACTGGATAAGAAAGCAAGTTGAAGCAAGAGGCAGAAATGTGATAAAAAATCTCTTTAGAAATTATAGAGTGAGAAAGCCAAAAAGATTTAATGAAAAAATGGAAATAATAAAAAATTCTTCAGATGACTTAAGAAAACTTTCGGCTTTATGGTATTTAGATATTGTTTACAGCGGAAATTCCTATTTTGAATATTTGAATAAGTGTTTTTCCAAATTGAAGAACCTAAACGGATTTGGTTCGCTGTTGAAAAGGATTAGAAAAAATCCCGAACAATTTGATGATGTTTTATCGGAAATTGAGTTTAATGCTTATTTTTCTGGTAGGTATACTATAGAAATAGAACCAGAAATCGGAAATAAAAAACTTGATTCTAGAGTACTGTTAGATAAAAGAGGTATTCTTTTTGAAATTTTTACTCCTAGACCATACAAGCCTTTACAAGAGACACAAAAGACCAAAAAGGCAATTTTAATTCCAAATATATCTAAATCTAAAATTCTTGATAAATTAAGAGATCAAATTATACCTATTAAATCCTTGATTAAAGAGCCAGTTATTATAGTAATACATACTAAATATTCAGTTATTGATGAATATGATATATTAGATTCTTTATTTGGCCAGTTAAGGCTTAATACTATTATAGAAAAGCAAACAGGTAAAATGATTTATGACTATTGGGACAGAGATAAAAACTCAATTGCAGATAAAGAACCGTTGGCAGAGCTTATAAGCGGAGTTTTAATTTACACAAGAAATTTAAATAAAGATGGGGTGGAGTTTAAGAAGGAACTAATATTAAATAAAAATCTAAAATATCCACTAACTCTTCGAGAATATAAAAAGCTTAATAGATTTGATTTAAATAAAATTATTTAGAATCTTTGAACTCTTCAAATATTATCTCTGTTTCTATATTATCAAGAGTTTTCTGTTTCTCATTTAATCTCTTTTTCATAAGCTCAAAATATTTTTTATTAACCTCAATTCCAATAGAATTTCTTCCATAATATTTGGCTACTGCATTTGTTGTTCCTGAGCCTGTAAAAGGATCTAATATTAAGTCTCCTTTATCTGTGCAGGACAGGATTATTCTTTTTAATAACTCAAATGGTTTTTGCGTTGGATGGCCCCCAGCCCATTTTTCTTTTTTAGGAGTTAAAGGAATACTCCAGACATTTCTTGTTTGCTTTCCTTTAGGATTAATCTTATCTTCGATCTCTTTTGTCCATTGATAATTAAACTTCCATTTTTTCCCTTTTCCGTTTTTTGAAGCCCAAATTAAATGCTCTGTGCTCTCTGTAAAAAATCTACAAGTGATATTTGGCTGGGCATTTGGCTTAAACCAAACTATACTATTATTTATTTTAATTTCTGGATGAAATTCTTGAATTATAAAACCCATCTGATAGATATTATGAAAACTCCCAGAGAGCCATAAACTTCCACCATGTTTTAAAATTCTAAAACACTCTGCGAGCCATTCTTTATTAAATTTAAAAAAATCATCTTTAGAAAACATATCCCATTTTTCTTGCATTGTTATATGTTTGCTATATTTCCAGCCCAACCCATTTTTCTTTGACATATTATAAGGAGGATCTGCAAATACTAAATCAATGCTTTCGCTAGGAATTGTCTTTAAAACTTTCAAAGCATCTCCTAAAATTATTTTATGTGTTGTTTTCATTTTTTATTTATATTGTTTTTTCTTTGTTTGTTCCAATAAGGAGATTTGCAAGATGGGCATACAATTGGGGGAGTATTTATATTATTTGGTATCCATTCATGCTCGCATCTCCCGCATTTAAAACCTTTTTTTATTATTTTTATGGTATGCATAAATTTGTATTCTTTTAGAGTATATAAATCTTTTGTATATTATTTGAAAATATGTTGTTGTATAGGAAATGAGGGGGTGGCTGGTTGAATTAGTTAAAGAGTGAAGTATATTCTCTATTGTGATAAAGGTTAAAATATTGTATTTTTAAAACATATGATGCAGACTAAAAATGTTTAAAAATAGATAGGACTTATAAAATAAGAATAAAATGTTGAAGAAAGTTATAAGAGAGTGTTATCGTTCAGACATCAAACTAGGAAGTGGAGGGGGTACAATTTGTAAAATAACTGCTAGTTTGGCAGATTATCTAAGTGAATCACATATGTTTCCTGCTGGCGAACTGAGCGATTTTATTTACGAGGGAGAGATTCCTTCTATTCCTGGAGGGAAACTTACTATCAGGGAAGGACGATTGGGGATGCCTGTGAGATTGGAGATACGAACAGCTGCAGTTTTTGAATATTTGGAAGGGTCTCCTGAAGAGGATTTGCAGCAAGTTAGGCGGGTGCTTCTTGAATCTGGATTAGATATAGAAAGGCATACTAAATAGTTGTTTGAAGGAACAATTATTCTGAAGTATAGATTTGTTTTTAATAATTGAGATTGTTATTTTCCACTACACAATTCTTTTTAAACTCCTGCATTTTTCTTAAATTATGCCAGAGGAAGTTGTCATAATTGCGGATTTTCAGAGTGAAGGGTTTGGATTTGCAAAAGGAATTTATGACTATCTAAAGCACAAAGAGAGCAAAGATTTTTCTGTAAGCCTGATTAATATCGAGAAAGTTGAGTTTAAAGACAGTGAGTTTAAAGTTAAAATAGCTGAGAATATAAGGGGGAAATATTGTTTTTTGGTGCATGATTCAAACAAAGAGGCAAGCAGATGGCTTACAGAGCTGATTTTTATTTTAGAGGCAATGAGTTTTTCTTCGCCTAAAGAGGTTAATGTTGTTCTGCCTTATATGAGATTTTCAAGGCAAGACAGAAAAGATGAAAGCAGAGTAGGGGTTAATGCCAAGGCGGTGGCAGATATTGTTTCACTTTACGCAGACAGAGGAATGACTGTTGACTTGCATGCTCCACAAATACAAGAGTATTTTAGCATTCCGTTTGATAATCTTTATAGCTTAACAAGCTTAATTAATTATTTACAAAAATCTCATAAAGAAATTTTAAATGATTTAGTTGTTGTTGCAACCGATTTAGGTGGTGGAAAAAGAGTAGAAGCCCTAGTTAAAAAACTTAAAGAAAGAGGGTTTAAGGCAGAGATTGCTTTTGGCTACAAGACACGTGAAAAAGATGATGAAGTTGCAAAAACAATTATTATTGGAAATGTAGAAGGAAAAAATTGCTTGATTGTTGATGATATTATTGACACGGGGGGAACGATGGCAAGAACAGCTGAAAAGCTAAAAGAGATTGGTGCTGAAAAAGTTTTTGCTTATGGCACGCATGGATTATTTGTTGATGGAATAGAGAAGTTTAAAGTTTTTGATAAAGTTTTAGTAAGTGATACGTTAAAGGCACCTAAAGCAGAGAATATAGAAGTTGTTTCTTTAGTTAATTTATTTGGCGAGGCAATTTACAGGACAGCCACTGGGCAGAGTTTAAGTGTTTTGTTTGACAGCAATAAAACTGAGCAGAATTTGGGAAGGTGGGAGATTTGAAGATA
>Ga0315286_10002120_pt1 | contig 18377 bp, 19 predicted proteins | sample YL17G10_0_MG_FD_205038 | JGI IMG/M metagenome (GOLD analysis project Ga0315286, IMG submission 205038) | Sediment microbial communities from Yellowstone Lake, YNP, Wyoming, USA - YL17G10_0 | ecosystem: Environmental > Aquatic > Freshwater > Lake > Sediment | place: USA: Wyoming | collected... | reverse complement strand
CTGGAAGAAATGCTCCATCAGGAGACTTGTATGTCATAATTCATATAAAGAAACATAATGAATTCAAAAGAGAAGAGGAAAACCTGTTTTTAGATAAAAGAATAGGCTTGATTACAGCAATATTTGGAGGAAGTACAGAAATCCAGGGAATTGATAAAAAAATTAAATTAAAGATTCCCGCTGGAACCGAGAGCCATATTCCTTTTAGGCTAGCAAAACAAGGCATGACTTTTATAGATTCAAAAAAAAGAGGAGACTTGTTTGTAAGGATAATAGTAGATATTCCTAAACTTGACAAAAATAAAGAAAAGATTTTTAAGAACTTGTTCGAATAAGTGTAATTAAACGCTCCCAAAAAAACAATTCCCAATTAAAATATTAAGATAGCGAATTGAAAATTATTTTCCGCGAGATATTTAACCTATCAAATTTCCAGCCCCTTTATCCACAATCACAATTAAATTTTCATGTTTCTTTAAAAAACTTACAGGACAGCATCCATCTGGCTTGCAATTCAATAAACATTTTATAGCTTCTGCTTTTTTCTTGCCAGAAGCTAAAAGCAGAAGCTTCTTCGCAGACATTATTGTAGAAATTCCAATTGTCAATGCTCTATCTTTAACTGCTTTATGCTTTAATTTGACTAATCTTGTCTTAGAATTAAAACTGCTTCCAGGCTCATTAAAAGCAATATGCCCATTTTCCCCAACACCTAATATGATTAAATCACTTTTTCTAACTTTCGTTTCATAATCTCTGCACTCTTTCGCCGGGTTTTTGGTTTCTCCGTTCAACAAATTTATGTTCTCTTTTTCTATGTTCACTTTATCAAACAAGTTTTTATGCAGATAATAATAAAAGCTTTTTTTGTCAGATTTTTTTATTGGATAATACTCATCAAACGAAAAAGCTTTGATTTTTGAAAAATCAATTTTTCCTTTTTTGTATGCCTTTACAAGAAGCTTGTATGCTCTTCGAGGAGTTTTGCCTGTCGCAAAACCCAAAACAAGGTTTGGCTTTTTTTGGATTTCATTTATTATAATCTCTGCTGCTTTTTTTGACATTTCTTCATAATTTTTAACAATAAGGAGTTTCATTTTAATTTCCTCAACTCATTTTTTAACCAATCCCTTTTAATTTTTATGCCAGAATTTCCTAGTTTTTTTCCTAAAGGAGTATAAAACTTGTATCTCCTTGCAAATTTTTTAGCGATATCTAATGTTTCTTTTCTTGTTTGCCCATAATACTTTTCCAATTTCAAGGTTTTTCTGATTCCATATTTTCCAACATTTTCCAAACAATTAGCATCCCAGACAATTTTTCCTTCATTAGTTGTTGGTTGATTTATTTTGCTAATCCAAGAAGAAGGATAACCTAATTTTATAATCCCATTTCTATTCTTTTTAGTCCATTTCCTAGAACCATGAAAGTATATTAGAAAATTTAAAAAATCAGTATTAACATTTTTGTATTGTTTTTTTAAAAATGCAACTTTTCTTTTAATCCTTAATATATGCTTCCAGTTATGCATGCAATCTCTTTTTGCATAAGAAGGTTTTACAAATCTTTCTACATCTTTTATTTTTGGTTTTATCAGTTTCATCTTTACCTCATTTTTTCTTTTTTGCTTTTTTATTAAACAATTTTTCAGCCGGGCATCCTAAAACTCTTTGCTTGCAGTACTTGCAGGCAAAATTTCCTCTTATAAATGCATTGCCAACAGAAGATAATAAGGCTATAATAATCATTAAAATTAAAATGCTCCACTCAAACCTCTCGGTTAATAAAATAATTCCCCCTATAATCGGGAATACAGAAACAAGAAAATCTGGCAAGAGATGATGCCAAGAAATTTTCCTCTTGCAAAACTCGCTGGGATTTCCCTTTTTAAAAAGCAAAGCGCATAACTTCCCTTTTCCAAAGCAACAAACTTTTCTATAATAATAGCAATTAACACAGCTTTTTCTTAAAACTCTTTTCTCAATTTTAATGCAATAAAGAATATACAAAACCATAAATCCAATCCATAGCTTATATAAAATATAAGCCCCTATAATATAAATAAGTAAAACTAAAAAATTTGACATAATCACTATCCATAACGGGAAATTCTCATAAGTTTTTATCTTTTGTTTTTGTGATTTCATCTTAAAGCCTCCAAACCAGGCAGTTTTTCACCAGCAACATAATTTAACAAAGCTCCCCCGCTTAAGCTTATATGGCTAAATTTGCTTTTTGGAATTTTGCTTAATTCTATAGCATCTGATAAATGCCCCCCGCCAATTAAAGAAAAGCATTTTCTGTTGCTTGCGACTGCTTTTAAAATTGCAATTGTACCTTTAGAAAACTTCGTGTCTGCGCAATATCCAGCAGGCCCTTTCATATAAACTGCCTTTGCTTTTTTTATTTCACCAGCATATTTTTTCATAGTTAGCTTGCCTATATCAAAAATCTCGTATTTGCTGGGAAATTCTGATAATTTCAGCTCTTTTCTCTTATTTTTTATTTTTACTGCAAAATCTAAAGGAGTTAAAACATTTTTTAATTTATTTTTAGGAATTCTGATAAGCGATTTTTGTTTTTTGAGATATTTATTCTGCTCCCCAAGATTCTTGCCTTTGTTAATTAGACAAACCTGCCCAAACAAGCCGCAAGCCAAAACTTTGTTTTCTTTTAGCAGCTTAATGTTATCTTCTGGTTTTGCTCCCCCAAGAATATACAAACAACTTTTCAAACTTATTTTCTTCAAAGCAGAAACTTCTTTCTCTAAAAGCCTTCCAGCGCAACTTGGCAAATAGCGAGGAAATAAAACAATGCTTGCTTGTTTTCTATGACAGACAGAAAACGCATCATTAACATAAATATCACACAATTTTGCTAGATTATATAATTTATTTTGCTTGTCTTTTTCAGGCTTAAATTCATCCTCCTCAAATCTTATGTTTTCCAGCAGAATTACTTCTCCTGATTTTAGATTTTTTATTGCTTCTTGGGCTTTTTTTCCTAAAATATCCTCAACAAATTTTATTTTTGTGTATTTGTTGAGCAGTTTAGCGTGTTGCTTTAAGCTTATAAAATCTGATTTTCCTGGCTGGCTTTGATGAGTAATAACAACAATTTTAGCTTTTTTCTTTTTCAACTCATTTATAGTTTTTGCACTTTCTGCAATTCTCTCCCCTTCTATAACCTCTCCTTTATGAACATCTAAGTTTAAATCTGCTCTTAACAAGACTTTCTTTCCCTTAAAATCAAAAGATGAGAGGGTTTTCATTTTAGATTATTTAAAAATAACCATAATAATGGTTATTTCCACTTTTGCACATAATCAAACGCCGCAATAGCAGCTTCTGCGCCTTCTCCTGCAGCTGCTATTATCTGTTTTGCAGGAATATCTGTGCAGTCTCCTGCTGCGAAAATCCCTGCTTTGCTTGTCATATTTTCTTCGTTTGTTTTTGTGCTTCTGAAAATCATTATTTCCCCCCATTTGTTTTTCTTGACTTTTGCAAAATCACATTTTGTAACAAGCCCAACTTCAATAAAAACACTTTCTACTTTTAGCATCTGTTCTTTATTCTCTTTTTCGTACTTCAAAGCACTAACAACATTATTTCCCAAAATTTCTTTTATTCTTGCGTTTCCTATAAAAGAAATCTTTTTGTTTTTCAAGACTTTGTCTCTTAGATAAGGCTCACCCATAATCTTGGGTGAAACATCCATTAAATAAATCTTTTTTGCATAATGGCTTAAAAACAAGCTTGCATCTAACCCAGAATTCCCGCTTCCAACAACCGCAGCAATTCTATTTTTATGAAGCGGAGCGTCGCATGTTGCGCAATAACTCACTCCCTTTCCTAGAAATTTCTCTTCTCCAGGAACATTTAATTTCCTTGGAGCTTTTCCAGAAGCAATTATAACCGCCTTGCTTTTGTAAGTATTTTTCCGCGTCTTAATAATACATAATTTACCTTTTTTCTCAACTTTTATAACTTCCTCTTGTTTTATTTGTATCTTATACTCTTTCATGTGCTCTTGAAATTTTCTAGTTAGCTCGATTCCAGAAATATCCGGCACTCCGGGGTAATTATCAACATCAGAACTCCAGCTCATCTGCCCCCCGACATCTAAGCTCAGGATTAAGAATTTTATTTTCCTTCTTGCAGCATAAATAGCAGCAGTCATGCCAGCAGGCCCTGCCCCGATAATAATCAAGTCATGCATTTTTTCCTCTTTTTATTTAACTACATTATTTTCTATATTAATAAAACTATCTATAATATTTCGGGGTTTCCAAAAAGGTTCAAGCTGATTTTAGGTTTAAGGCTTGAAAAGCTTGTTCTGAATCTTGCATCTTGGCAGTTAATTGTTTCCCCATCTTCCCATCTTTTGTTTTCATAATAATCTAACTGGCAGTCATACCACTGAAATAAATTGTTGCCGTATTCTTGAGTGTAGTTTTTTTCATCTTCTGTTGTTTTGACTAAATTATTTCTCTCCAGAGGGTCTGAAGTCAGATTATAAACTTCAATCATATAAGTATTCATATCTATCATATACTTCATATTATCTTTAACTGTTCCAATCTTGAAATTCTGATTCTGTGCTAACACAAAAATTTCTGGATTTTCTATAAATTCTGTTCCTTGAAATTCTTTTGAAATTGGAAAATTCATTATCGAAAGCAGAGTTGGAACAACGTCAATATGCGCTACATTTTTATCAATTACCTTTGGTTCTTCATTTGGAATATAAAATGCCATTGGAACCCTCACTTCTTCTTGATAAACCCCGAATCCATGCCTTAAAAATCCATGATTCTTTTCTAAAGTCTCTCCATGATCTGAAGTTAGGACAATAATTGTGTTCTCAAAAAGGTTATTTTCTTCAAGATAATCCAAAAGAATTCCGATTTGTTTATCTGCATAATAAAGTGAATTATCATATCTATTTTGGCTTGCTTCTTCATCTTCTTCAGCAATGCTAAAATAACTTGTTAAAATAGAAGTGGTTTTATCAGGTAAGAAAACAGAATTATTTTCAGGGTATTCATAAGGATAATGTGTTGCTTGGAGATTTACATAAAGAAAAAAAGGCCGGGGAGTCTCTTTCAGCCAGTTTATTGATTTGTTTATGGTTTGTTCATCATAATCTTTCTTTGCTCTTCCTTCTCCATAATCATATTCCCCGTCTGTAAGTGAATAGCTATACAAGTCAAGATTCTGGGTATTTAAGTAATCAATAATATAAGCCCATTCATCATCTTGAGAAGAAACATAAGCAGTTTTATACCCTTGTTGTTTTAAAATGTCCCAAATAAAATCTCTTGGGTAATCTTCATCAAAAAAATTCCTATACTTGCTTGTTAAAACATATCTTGAGGATAAAAATGCTGGTTGGGAATACTCTGAATGCGAAGCAGATGCGAAGGTGTTATTAAAAACAATTGACTTTTTAATAAGCGCATCCATATTAGGGGTTACATTCCTTTCATAACCATAATAGCCTATGCTGTTTGCAGAAACAGACTCCAGCATTATTATAACTAAATTGGGGTTCGTGTTAATTGAGATATTCAATATTTTATTCTTTTCAATTATTGTATAGTCTTTATAAGGTTCTACCCAGGGCCTTGATCTAAAAAGTTTGTTTATAAAATTTATAACTGGGGAAGCTTTTATAGAATAAGCTTTTGGAAGAAAAATCAAAACCAATAAGATTATTATTATAGGAATCAGAAAATAAACCGCTTTTATCCTTTTTTTGAGTACACTCTCGGGTACTTTTTTCTTTAGAGATGAATTTATCTGTTTATCTATCTTTTTGTCTATTTCCTCTATTTTCTCTTCATTTAATACTGCGTTTTTTGTTGCCCAAAACATTACAAATGTTATACTAAAAACAAGTATAACCATAAGGATAAAGAAGCTTATTGCTGCGGAAGTTGTTCTTGTTGCAATATAAAACATCACCCCAGAAATACTTAAATAAGTTCCATAATATAAATGCAAAATAGTGCTCATTATTACCCAGCAAAAGCCTATTGAAATAAGTAGATAAAACAAAAAGAGGAGATAATTTCTTGAACTTAGTCTTACAATTTTATTGACAATCAAAACCCCCAAAACAACCAAACATAAATTAAATATGAGGGCAGCAATGATAATTACACTTGATTCAGAGCCTTTGTATCTCAGCGAATTAAGCACTGTAAGTATAACTGAGAATATAATAAATAGCATAATGGTTATCTTATATCTTTTTCTCATCTTGCTCCTTTTTACCAAAATAAAATAGAAAATCTTGCTTTAATAGTTTTCGGGGGGGAATAATAGCCCTTCTCTCTTTTCACTTAATTTTCTTCAACAACTCAACCATTCTGCATGAATAACCATATTCATTGTCATACCAAGAAAGAACTTTAACAATATTGCCCATGGCCATTGTAGATAATCCATCTACAATTGAAGAGTTTGGATTCTTTATTATATCTGAACTGACTAGTTCATCTTCTGTATATTGCAGAATTCCTTTCATTTTTCCAGAAGCTGCTTTTTTTAAAGCATTGTTAACCTGCTCTTTTGTAACATTCTTGTTTAGTTCAGCAACAAAATCTACAATGCTGCCGCAAGCAATCGGTACTCTTATAGCCAAACCATTCATTTTTCCTTTAAGCTTTGGAATTGCCTCTGCAACCGAGATTGTAGCGCCGGAAGTTGTTGGAATCATGTTTACCCCCGCCGCCCTTCCCCTTCTTAGCTTTCTATGCGGGACATCTAAAATTTTCTGGTCATTTGTGTAAGCATGAACAGTTGTCATAAATGCTTTTTTAATTCCAAAACTGTCATCAAGCACTTTTGCCAGAGGCGCAAGGCAGTTTGTTGTACAACTTCCCATAGATATAATTCTATCTCTCTTTTTCATCATTCCCTCGTTCACCCCTGGAACAATTGTAGCATTGCAATTTTTAGCTGGCGCAGATATAATAACTTTTTTTGCTCCTGCTTTCAAGTGTTTATAACCTTGCTCTTCAAAAAATCCAGTTGATTCAATAACCACATCTACCCCGAGTTTTTTCCAGGGAAGTTTTTCAGGAGCAGCTTCTGCGAAAACCGCAATTTTCTTGCCATTTATTTTCAAAAAATCTTTTCCAGCTTCTACTTTCTTGTCATAATTTCCATAAACAGAGTCATACTTAAGCAGGTAAGCAAGTGTTTTTACATCACACAAATCATTTACCGCCACAACATTAACCCCTTTCTCCAGCCCAATTTTTAGAACTAATCTTCCAATTCTTCCCAAGCCGTTAATTGCTACTTTCATTTTTTCCTCTTTTTCCGAGATTTAACCTTCTCTACTCCGCCCCTTTTATTTTTGGGTTTCTCAAATAAGCTCCAGATTATGTAGATCAAAGCATAATAGATTATCAATAAACCTAACAAATATAAGAGCACAATCGGCTCTGGCATGCGAATCATAATGCTTCTTAAAGATTCATCATTCATTCCTGTCTGGACTTCTAGATTTTGAATTGGAAAAGGATAAAGAAGGATAATTGTAATTGTGGTTAGAACAATCACTGTAACAGTACTCACAGTTATTTTCTGCTTTGTAGGTTTAAAGTTCATTTTTTCCTCTTTTTTATATTATCAGATAGTTTCAGTTCTTTTAAAATGTTTCTACTGCCCATATTCTAATATTAATAATTCTGCAAAATCTTTTTATGTTTGCTTCAACATGTTAAGTTTTGCTCAGCTCAATAAACTGCCGCGCATTAATAACTTTTAGGATTAACATAATTTAACTTTTCGCTTTTCTACCCCGCCTTGTTTTTGCTTAAACCAGTTGTCCAAAAACTTGGAAGCTTGTAGGATAAAGTTCCTTCAAAATCTGAGTCTATTAAATAAACATAACTTTTCCTGTCCCCTTTAATTTTTTTTAAAGATTTATTTGCTTTTTCATAAAACTTTTTCAATTCTTGCCTTTCCATTTCCATTTGCAATAAACTGCCTTCTTTAATAAATAAGGTGTCTGCAAGAGCAAGGATATTTTTGTCTATTAATCCTGTGTTTTGAGTCACAAAAATTAAACTTAAATTTTTATGCCTCGCTATGGCTAATAATTTGCTTAGTTCTTTGTTTTTAGCTGACATGCTGTCTCTTGACGAAAATGAAACAGCCCCCTCATCAATTAAAACAACACCACCATTCGGAACACTTTCAACATCCTCTGTTGGTGAAATCCACTTTGGCATAAGTTTTTGTTCTATTCCCAAAGCATAGCATCTTCTTTTTGTCTGGCTATGGATATTCTCCATTAATCTAAAACCTAAACTGCTTTTCCCGCTTCCTCTTTTGCCAAATATAAGCATGATAAGAGACTCATTAAAAATCCTTTTTTCTGCGAAACTATAATCTCCGTTAATTTTGCTTATTATTCCAAAATTTTCAAATTTTGAAAGAAGATTATATGTTGGAGTCTCTTCTAAACTTCTTTCTTCTGCTCTTTCTTTCGCTTTTTTTCTAGAATATCTGTAAGTTACAGCTATTAATTTTCCTGCGCCAATAAATGGCAGTTTTATTATTCTCCATAACAAGGACTTCTTTTTTTTAGCCATAAGATACTAAGGTTTAAGAGGTTTAATAAGCTTTTTATACCTCTTTCTGTTTATTCTTTTATGGAATGGCATGCAATAAAAGAGGATGAAGTTTTAAAACAACTTAGAACAAGCAAAGAGGGATTAAGTGAAGAAGAAGCGTCAAGAAGGCTGCAGATTTATGGAAGAAACGAGCTTAAAAAAGTAAGAAGATTAGAAACCTTAAAAATCCTGCTCCGGCAGTTTGCTTCTTTTTTAGTTATAATTCTGCTTATAGCCATAGTTATCTCTGCTATCCTCAAACACTGGATTGATTTTTCTGTTATTTTAGGCATAGTTGTTTTAAATGGAGCATTTGGATTTTTCCAAGAATACAAAGCAGAAAGAGAGATTGAAAATTTGAAAAAAATGCTGGTGTTGAAGGCAAAAGTAATAAGGAAGAATAAAATAGAAGAAATAGACGCAGGAGAGCTTGTTCCGGGGGATATTCTAATCTTATCAGAAGGAGATGAAATCACCGCAGATGCCAGAATCTTAATCTCTAATAATACTGAAGTTAATGAGGCCCCCTTTACAGGAGAAAGTGTTTCTGTAGAAAAGTTTGCAAGAACTTTAAGGATGGGGGTTACACTAACAGAAAGAATAAACATGCTTTATCAGGGAACAAGTATTGTAAAAGGGAACTGCCAGGCAGTTGTTATAGAAACCGGAATGAGAACAGAGCTCGGAAAAATAGCATGGCTTGTTCAAGAAGTCCAACCAGAAAAAACCCCTTTTAATGAAAAGATGGACAAGTTTGCGAGAAATTTAGGATTAGTTATAATAATTTTAATAGCAATTGTAAGCCTGATTGGAGTTTTTTCAGGAATTGATAAAATTCAAATTTTCTTCACAGCAGTTAGTTTAGCTGTTTCTGCAATCCCAGAAGGAATGCCTGCTGTTGTAACAATAACTCTTGCTTTAGCAACCAAAAGAATGGCGAAAGTAAATGTTTTAATAAGAAAACTTCCAGCAGCAGAAACTCTCGGCAGAGTAACAATAATTGCCGTCGACAAAACCGGAACAATAACAGAAGAAAAAATGCAAGTCAAAAGAATTTTCGTCAATAAAAAAATAACTTCCAATTTTGAAAAAAATAAAGAAACAGAGCTGCTTTTTAAAATAGGAATTTTATGCAACAATGCGAGAATAGAAGAAAAAGCGAGCGAGTCCAAACGGACAGGATTGGCGAGCGAGAAGAGAGAAGAGGGGGAGATAGAAGAATATATTATCGGCGACCCAACAGAAAAAGCCTTGCTTTTAGCAGCAGATAATTATGGTTTAGACAAGAAAAAAGAAACACAAGCGCAAAAAAGAGTAAGAGAATTTCCTTTTTCTTCTGCAAGAAAAATGATGTCTATAGTAAGAGAAACTAAAAACGGTTATGTTAGCTATGTTAAGGGAGCTCCAGAAATAATAATTAAAAATTGCAATGCAGAACTCATAAACGGGAAAATGTACCGCCTTAACAAAATAAGAAAAGAAGAGCTCATTGAAGAGTATGAAGAACTTGCTTCGGAGGGCATGAGAGTTTTGGGTTTTGCCTACAAGCCAATTGTAAAATCAGTTAAAGATATAGAACAAAAACTAGCAGAGAGGAACTTAATTTTTGTGGGATTCCAGGGCTTCATCGACCCTCCAAGAGCAGAAGTCAAGCAAGCTATAAAAGAGTGTGAAGAAGCAGGAATAAGAGTTATTATGATAACCGGGGATTCTGCCATGACCGCGAAGACAGTCGGAGAAGAAATCGGGCTTAAGGGCGAGATAATAACAGCTGAACAATTAGAAAGAATCTCAGATGAAAAACTTTTTGATTCTATTGACAAAATCTCAATTTTTGCGAGAGTTTCACCAGAAGATAAATTAAGAATTATAAATACTCTAAAAAGAAAAAATGAAATTGTAGCTATGACTGGAGATGGTGTTAATGATGCTCCGGCATTAAAAAGAGCAGATATTGGAATAGCAGTTGGAAGAGGAACAGATGTCGCTAAAGACGCAAGCGATATGATTCTTGTGGACAATCATTTTGCAAGCATTGTTAAAGCAGTGAAAGAAGGAAGAAGAATTGATGATAATATAACTAAATTTATAAAATATATGTTCAGCGCCAATTTTTACGAAATTATGTTAATTGCTTTTTCTATATTAGTGGCTCTTCCGCTTCCGCTTTTGCCTTTGCAAATATTATGGCTTAACTTTATAACAGATTCTTTTCCAGCTCTTGCTTTATCAACAGAGCACGCAGAAGAAGATATAATGAAACGCAAACCTTCAAGAAAAAGCATTTTAAGAGAAGTAAAAGCATTTCCAGTTATTGCAGGAATTATGATTTTTTTAGCCAGTTTATTGCTATTTTATTTTTACATGGAAGACCTAGACAAAGCAAGAACAATGGCTGCAACAACTGGCTTTATGTTTGAAATGTTTTTAGTTTTTAATTGCAAATCCAAAAACCTCTTTTTTAAATCAAAATTCAACAAATACATAGTTTATGCTGTTTTATTCTCTTTGGCATTGCATCTGGTGGTTATTTACACGCCATTAAATTCTTTGTTCAGTTTTGTGTTTCTAGGAATTTTTGACTGGCTGAAGATAATTGGTTTGTGTATAGTAGGATTTGTGATTATGGAAGCGGTCAAGCTGAAGATGAAATAAGAAAACGCGTTCAGAAACAACAAGTCTTATAAACCTCTGCATACCAACTAAAATTATGAAAAAACATTATGAATTAGTAGTCTTGCCAGAAGAAATGACACTTTTGATAGATGCTTCTTCTTTTGGATTAGATGATTATAAGGGTATCTATAAATCAGACAATAGAAAATATGGTATAAGTTATCTAAAAGCAGATACTTTAAGATTAGAACAGATTACAGAAAAACTTTCACAAATGAATAATTGGAGAATAATAAAAGAAGTTTTAGAGGAATTTGAAGAAGGAAACGAGCTTTATGAGTTGAGGGTAAGAAGAATAACGTGCAGACAGGTAGCTTCTGCTTTTAAAAAAGCATTTAAACAAAGAGAAAAAACTTTAGAGTTATTAAGAGATACTAACAGAATAGTAAGCCCAAATGGTGAGCTAGCAGAACTAGTAAACAAATATTCTCCTGCAGTAGAAGAACTTTTCGTAAAGAATGGAGGAAAGACTAATGAAAGAAAAACCGACGCAAAAATAATTAATCTCGCATTAGCATATTCAAATTCTCAATCAGTTTGTGTTTTTGCTAATGACATAGATTTATTAACAACATTTGTTGAGTGTTCTAAAAAGTTTGGTCTTGCTGATAACGCTTATATACTAACAGACCGCTTTTGCAAAGCGAGAAAAACAACAGACATGGAAACTTGCGAAGGAGTGCTTACTCTATCAGCTTAGTTTGTTGTAAATCACTGCAAAAATCCAAGCCATTATAAAGAAGTCGATAAACCCGTAAATTCCTCCCAATAGCATTCCCAACCAAGTAACTTTGTATCCTATTCCGCTGTAAATATTGGCTATGATCTCTGTCCAGAGTTTTAGTCCACCCAACCAATTCATAATTCCAAATAAAGTTGTCAGCATAATACATAATGTTCCTATAACGCCCCCTGTCAAACCAAACTTGTATGAATTAAGTTTTAGATAACTCCTTGTTTCTCTTTTTGGTTTCTTCATCATTTTGCCTCCTTTTTATAATAACTTATAAGACAGAAGGGTTTTTAAAGTTATTTTTTTTAGTAGTAATAAATAAAAGGGGGTTAAAAATGGCAAAAGGAAATTTGCAACAATCAAGTTCTAAGTCTAGTGGCTCTAATAAGAAAATTTTGATTGGGATAATGGCTGTTGTTGTGATTGCAATAGTTGTAATTGTTGTGGTTCTTTTGTTAGGTGGTTCAGGCAAGGGCGGCGGGGGTTCAGGCGGGCCAAAAGCAGGAGATTCCCCCACAGATATTTTTTTAGCATCTAACCAAGAGATGAATGACGCTGAGAATTTTGACCAAATGATGGCAGTAGGTGTAAGGTATGCTACTAAAGCATCACTTGAAGAATTTAATCAGCAAACAGATGCAATGGCACAGATAACTACTGAACAAAAACAAATGCTATATGCTTTCGCAAAAGCAATGCTAGTTAATAATGAAAATATTGATGTTGCAGGAATTCAAGAAACAATCGTCGGAGATACTGCAACGGTGATTGCAAAAACAAAAGATGGCAAAAATACAGGAACTATAACACTTAAAAAAGAAGATGGGGTTTGGAGACTGGAGCAATCGAGCTGGAAATCAGACAGCGCTCTTTTTGGGGAAGATTAATAGTTGTAATACCCAATTACCTCAAAGATTATAAATCTCTTTTCTGCTTCTATTAGCATAAAAATGACTGATTATTTTCCATTTTTGCCTAAAGAAGATGTATTCTTTGTTGATACTTGCGCGTTTGGATTATTGGACCGCGTAGACCTGCGGAAAAAATTACCACCAAAGGACTACATTGAGCGAGTAGAAGAAGAAGTTTCTAAGATGAGACTTCTTACAGAAAAACTTTCAAGAATGGATAATTGGCTGACAATTCAAGAGGTTATCCAGGAATTTAAAAGAGGGGCTAAGAAAATTGGGAGGCAAAGAAAAAAAGCGTGGTCTGATGAGGTTAGACATGCTCTTAGAGAACTGGCAGAGCAAAAAAAACAAAGTGGTTTATTATTAAAAGAAGAATATAGAAACGCTACTAAAAATTTCACTGAGAGTATTGAGAAGAAGATAGAAATATTGCTGCCAAAAATCCAATATACATTTATGAGAAGAGGTGGAAAAATTGATGACAAAAACACTGACTGCAAGCTTATTTCCACTGCACTGGCATATGCCGAAGATATGCCTATTGGAATCTTTTCTCATGACCGCCAACTATTACATACTTTTTCATATGCTGCTGTAATCTATCATCTCCCAATTAAAAGCACTTATATAATAGACGAAAGAAATGAAAGAGTAGTTTCTACAGAAGAATATTTAGAAGAACATGAATAAAACTTAATATGTATAATACACTATCAACCCTTTATCATCCCAGATAGACATAGCGTCTCCATCATCATTCCAAACACACGAGAAATTTTTTTCAAAACTTCCTTTTTCTAAATTTATTTTATAAATGTGATTTGCGCTGTCTTTTAATGTTACACTCAGATTGCCGCATTTATTTTCCAAAATAAGCTGTTCTTCATTGTTGCATCTTTCTTCTTCAGTATATTTTAACTCTGCAATTTCAATGCAGCCAAAATTAGAAGATTTTTTCCAGATTCCTTTTTCTTCCTGCCTTGCTTCTTTCTCTGCATTCTCCAGCGTTTTTGTATATTTATCTTCCCCATAAACATACAAATTAGCCAGTCCTTGTTTTAAAATTTCCTCATTTATTAGCTTGTTATTATAAAAAGTATATCTCAAAAACCGGTCATATTTGTCTTTATCTTCTTTTGTTTTCTCAATCCCAACCTCTTTTCCTTCATACTGCTTTAAAAATTCTTTCGCTTCTTCATAATAAGCCTGCTTTTTTTCAGGCGCGTTAATGCCAAGCATCCTTATTGTGCCTATATCTGTTTCAATTGTGTCTCCATCAATAATTCTTGTAACATTAACTTTCTCTCTTTCATACCCTATTGTTTTTCCAGTCAGCTTAGGATAAAAATAAGCCAAGTCTATTAATAAAATGATAACTGCCAGAAATATCAAAAGGCGCGCGGTTTTCATAGAAAAGAGAAGATAGCAAGTTTTTTAAACATACTTTTTCAATAAAATCTATGCCAAAAGTAAGAATAAAACTGCAAAGTTCAGATATTGGTGAACTGAATAACATTTGTGGAGTAATAAAAGATATAGCTTTGCAAGCTGGAATCAATATAGCCGGGCCTATTCCTCTTCCTACTAAGAGATTAAAAGTTACAACTAGGAAAAGCCCATGTGGAAATGGAAAAGCTTCATTTGACAGGTTTGAAATGAGAGTCCATAAAAGGATTGTTGACCTTCCTGCAAATGATAGAGTTTTGCATGCTATTATGAGAATATCTATTCCTCGTTCTGTGAACATAAAGATTGAGATGAAGGATTAACAGAATTTTTCTTTTATATCTAACACATTAAGTTCTCGATAATTTTTATGCGTTAGACAGATAGGAAACGCCTACGAATATTTAATGCGTTTACTATACCTGACTTAAAAATATTTATATAACCCAGAATATACTTAAAAATAGGCATTTGCCCGCATGGCACAATGGTACTGCGTACGCTTGGAAAGCGTATTTCCGTAAGGATATCCAAGTTCGATTCTTGGTGCGGGCGTCGAGCGACTTCATAAATCAAAAGCTAAGTAGCCCAAGATGTTGAAGCCGCGAGATTTGCTCTTCAGTATCTTAAAACAGAAATAAGAAGAGCAAACGCACAGAGGGCGTCAAGATTTATTAAGAGAAGATGGCATTTTGGGATTTTTTTAGAAAGAAGAAAGAAGAGATAGTTGAAACTGAGAAAATATCTCAAGATGAGTTGCAGAAATGGTTGGCTAAAAAAGAGCAGGAAACAGAAAAACAAAAACAAGAATTTTTGCATTCAATTAAAAACAAGATTAATGAGCTTGTTTCTGAGTTAAAGGAAGAAATTTTGGTTTTAAAAGAAGTTGATGTAGATGAGAAAAAAGCTGAAGATAAAATCAAGCTGATTGTTAAAGAAAATCTTGAAAATTTTATTGATTATTCAGAAAAGCTAGTTGCCAGATTAAAAGAGGTTAATGAGGAAATAAAAATGGTGGAGAACATAAATCTTATTTTTGAGGATTTTGATAAGCGTTCTAGAATGAGTTATGAAAAAGCAACTTTTCTTATCGGGAAGGAAATGGGAAATGTAAAAGAAAGCATAAGAAACTTCTTTAGAGAACTGCAAAAAACCTCTGTGGAAAATAAGAGGCTAATTGAAAAAATTAAGACAATTGAATCAATTAAAAAGAAAATAGGAAAACAAAAAGAAATTTTAAAAATAAAGTCTGAACTTTTAGAAAATATACAAGAGATTGAAAAAAAAGTTAAAATAAAAGAAGAAGAAATTACAAGTATTAAGAGTTCAAGAGAGTTTGCTGAGCAAGAAAAGAAAAAGAATGAACTTGAAAATAAGAAGCAAGAATTAGAAAAAGAGATTAATCAGCTAAGGGGGATGATTAATTTTAAGCAGCTTGCTAGTTTTTATCATAAATTTGAAAAAGAGATGGGAATGATAAGAGAGCATAAAGATAACTTTAAGCAAGCCTTTGAAAAAACAAACGGAGAGGACTTGAAAAATCTGTTAGAAGAATCTAAGCTACAAGATGTGAATATTCTAAGCAAAATAAACGCAATCTTAGAAAAAAAACAGGAAATTTGCGCTCTTTTGGAAGTTAAATCCGATGTAACAGATAGTTTAAAAAAAATTAGCTCAGATATAGAAACTCTTAATTTAAAACAGTCAGCAGAAAAAAAGAAAGCTGAAAAACTTGAGAATAATCTAAACGAAATTGCCAGTTTAATAAAAGACGAATTAAAAAGAATAAATGTTGAATTATGGGGAAAATAGAGCTTTTAGCGCCGGCAGGAGATTTTCCTAGCTTGCGCGCAGGAATAAAAGCAGGCGCAGATGCAGTTTATCTTGGCTTGAAAACGTTTAACATGCGGGATTCTGCTAAAAACTTTTCATTTAAAGAGTTAAACACAGTAAGCAGGATATGCAGGAAAAATAATGTTAAACTCTATCTCGCCCTAAACACAATTGTGTATGATAACGAGATTAAAAAAATAGAAAACCTCATTAAAAAGGTTAAGAATAAAGTTGATGCTGTAATCTGCTGGGATTTTTCAGTTATAAATCTGTGTAGGAAATACAAAATTCCATTCCACATCTCGACCCAGGCTTCTGTTTCTAATGAAGAAACAGCAAAATTTTATAAAAATCTTGGGGCAAAAAGGATAAATCTCGCGCGCGAATTAAACCTAAAGCAAATTAAGAAAATCTCCAAAGTTATTTCTGTAGAAATTTTTGCCCACGGAGCATTGTGTGTTTCAATTTCCGGTAGATGTTTTACAAGCCAATTTCTTCAAAACAGAAGCGCGAATAGAGGACAATGTGCCCACCCCTGTAGAAGAGCTTATACAATCAAAGATCCAGATGGCTACACTTTAAAGCTGGAGAATAACCGCGTTATGTCTGCAAAAGATCTCTGCACCCTGCCATTTATAGAACAAATAAAAAAAGCAAACATCTCTTCAATAAAAATAGAGGGAAGAAACAGGAATCCCGAATATGTTTATGCTGTTATTTCAGAGTATAGAAAAGCTTTAGATAAAAAATTAACAAAAGAGGAAATAAACCAATCAATTAATAATCTAAAAAAAGTTTATAACCGGGGTTTTTCATCTGGCTTTTATTTAAGATTGCCAAATTCAGATGATTTTTCAAATAGCGAAGATGGAGAAGCAAAAGAAAGAAAAAAATTCGTGGGTAGAATAGAAAAATACTGGAATAAAATAGGGGTAGCTCATGTAAAAATTCTGGCTGATTATCTAAAACTAGGAGATGAAATTTATATTATCGGGAATACCACAGGATTGATAAAAACAAAAGTAGAAAGTATGGAAATGAAAAACCAAAAAGTGCAGGAAGCTAAAAAAGGCCAGGATGTTGGTGTTAAACTGCCCTTATGCAGAAAAGGAGATGCAGTTTATATTATCCAAAAAAGGTTTTGAAACTAATTCCAGACAAACCTTTAAAAATACCTCATAATTATTTATAATATGGAAAAGGATACCAAGATTTATTTAAGTTTAGTAGTGATAGTTATTTTTATTATTCTGGGAATTTTCTGGGCGAAGGGAAATGGAAGCACCGATGAAAAAACAGCAAAATGTATTGGTGAAAACTCAGTCTTATATATGAAATTAGGATGCCCTGCTTGTGAAACCCAGGAAAAGATGTTTAATGGCAATTACCAGTATTTAAATAAAATAGATTGCCATTTTGAAACACAAAAATGTATTGATGCAGGCATAACCCATACTCCAACCTGGATTATTAATGGAGAAAAGTATATCGGAGTGCAGACTATTGAAAGATTAAAAGAGCTAACTGGGTGCTAATTTAAGAAAAGTGGATAAGAGTAGCATAAAGCTATGAGGGGGTGCTTGATGGACTCATCTGCAAAGAGTATAAAAGTTTAATAAATTACCAATAATAATAAAGGTTAAATAACAAAAAATAAAAAATGGCAATAACATTGTTAAGAATATTAACCTTGGCGTTGGCAGATGCAATTAACCCGTGTGCATTAGCAGTTATGACCATGGTACTTGTAGCTATATTATTAGAAAACCCAGAAAAAAGGCATAAAGTATTAGTAGGGGGTTTAGCATTCACTTTAGCAGTTTTTGTCGGTTATTTTTTTTATGGCCTTATTATAATCCAGTTATTCAAATCTTTTGTTAGTTTTACTTCTTCAATTTACTTTTATTTAACTAATGGGCTTGCGATTTTAGCTATTCTTCTGGGAATTTTTAATATAAAAGATTACATAAACTATAAACCAGGCGGATTTGCAACAGAAATGCCATTATCTCTGCGCCCAAGAATGAAGTTATGGGTTAAGAGAATCACGAGCCCAAAAGGAGCCTTTGTTATAGGAATTTTTGTAACTCTTTTCTTGTTGCCATGTACAATCGGCCCGTATATCATAGCAGGGGGCAGTCTATCT